>Ga0315282_10002111_pt1 | contig 36992 bp, 42 predicted proteins | sample YL17G07_20_MG_FD_203693 | JGI IMG/M metagenome (GOLD analysis project Ga0315282, IMG submission 203693) | Sediment microbial communities from Yellowstone Lake, YNP, Wyoming, USA - YL17G07_20 | ecosystem: Environmental > Aquatic > Freshwater > Lake > Sediment | place: USA: Wyoming | collected... | reverse complement strand
TATCCCGCGACCGCGGCCCCTGCACCGCCAAGATCACGTACTCCCGGGACACATCCGCAGCCTTCGCCTTCAAATGATGTCGCTTCGCCTGATCGTTGAGCCACTGCGTCACCACCTGGTTCATCCCTGCATTCGGAATCATCATGTACCGGTCCCCGAGATGCATGAAAATCGTATCATCGATGATCGTGCCGTTCTCGCGCAAAATCACGGTGTACTGACTTTTCCCATCAGGGACCCGGGATGCATCCTCAACGGTCGTAATGGTAATCAACCGTTCCGCGTCAGGCCCGGTGATCCACACGTTGCTCATATGGGACACGTCAAACAACCCGACTGCCTTACGCACCGCCATATGCTCCTCAAGAATCGAGCTGTATTGAATCGGCATCTCAAACCCAGCAAACTCGGTGAACCGAGCGCCAAGCTTCACCTGCGTATCATACAACGGAGACCGTATCGCCATACCACGTATCGCCCCCGCCTGTATACCACAAACCCTAATTAATTATTTCGACAAGAACATTCCCCTGAACGTAGCAATATTTATACGCTAGAACTTCCTCTGCAACGGGAGGGAAACATGACTGAAGAAATCCGTCCCGTTGATGTCTACTTAAACGATTTCAAGAACAAAGTTACAAGAGCACAACATAAGTCACATCTGAAGTTATTCTTTGAGTTACTAGGTATAGAAAACCCAAACAATTACTTCCAAATGAATCGTGACTACGAAGCTGATGTCAAAAAGCTGTGGAACTCTATGGAAGACCACGCTACAGGAACACGAAAGATGCGCTTTGGTGTTGTCCTCAGCTTCCTTGAAGATAACGATGTTGTCATCAAAAAGCGAACACTGAATAATTTAATGACTCGAACAAAAACAGTTCCTAAAGCTGTCCACGACATTGTTCCCACTAAAAAAGAAATGAAAATATTAAGAGACGGGGTATATCTTCTGCATATCGCCGTCGATCTTTATTTCGCATCTCTTCGCATAGTTATAATATTCTGGGTATTCTCCATTCAGAATCCAGCGCAAAATCCATATCGGTTCTACCGCAACTGCGATACCTATATTGACACAAGGATGCGTATCATAAGGAACTATTGAAAAGCCATTGTTGTCAATATCTATTATTGGTTTTGAAGGATCAGCTTGATGTGCCCACCATGTTGTATTATAATAAGCTGCCCAGTGTAGCTCGGTACAATAAAATCTGTTTTTTACAAAAGGAAAACTTGGGTCATATACGTTGTCCCAATCTTTATTAATATTTAATGCTATATTTTGCCAATGACAACCTTGAATTACTCTGTCTCGCTCCCATCTAGTTACATCAATTATTTGATCTAGAGTTGCATTTGCGACTCTATATATTGAAAAGTTCACATGGGTACTTGCAAGACCTCCAGCGCCGTACAGCCTCGCATACTGAACTGGGTCTCCAGCGTGAATACACCAGTCATTGTTGTTGTTGGGATCATCTGGATTATAACCTACAAACAATGCACAATGATCATTGGAATTAATACCTTCTGCTGGAAAATTTTTAATCTCATATATATTACCATTAATAGCAGAATCCATAAATATAATATCTCCTTGTTGAAGATATTGCAATAAATTAGGTGGAGGGTGTGGTACTCCTAGTAATTGATATTCTCTAGCTTGAAATGGGGTAATCGCTGGATTTGACGCGTGAAATGGGGTAATCATTGGATTTCCTAATACAATTAAGATAAACACCAGCCCCAAAACTATTCCAATTTTTTTATAGTTTTTATTCATTTATATTTCCTCCTTTAAAATATAATATGAAAAAAGGTTTTATAAGTCTTTTGATAAAGATATATTTATCTTTTATTAATACAAAATACAATTTAAAACCATGCTAATGATTCTCCGATACATGTAAAAAAACAATTATTTTTTCTGAAGAATAAAGGAAAGGGGAGTCCAGTCTGGGAGGAAAGGTAGATGAAAAACGGGTAGAAACAGTCTGGGGGAAAGCTCTACCTGATCTACTATTTGACTCTCCAGGTTTTATTATCTTTTTATTGTATAAAAACATTTGGTTACATCGAGATGTTACAAATGTTATGAAAAATTACAGAAAATTATAAATATAGGTGGAAGTTTAGTTTCATTGGAGAAAAAGAGGAAAGGTTTCGTTCTTCATATTATCCCCTTAATTTTTCCCTTTCCTCCAATTATCTTGAAGGAGCAAGAATGAGAAAAGGAGGTATGGAACCCTTATATTTAAGTGAAGAGTTTGTTGAAAAGTTCTCTGAAGTATTTTTCAGAGATGATAGAATGATTATCTAAATAATCAGGTGATTTTTTATTTTAAATAGGACTCTAGAACATATCCTTAGAATGCTACTATTCTGCTGCCTCTGACTTTTGACCCACAAACAGGGTTCTAAGGATATGTTTTTAAAGGGGATATCTGATATAAAATTGTATAGGGGCGGAAAGTATTAGAAGATAGTGAAATCCAATGAAGATTAATATGAAATCTTGGTTATTTAAGATACCAGTTTTTTCAGTTTTGGTTTTTATCTTATCTTCAGTCACGGAATTTTTATTATTGACTTTTCGTTTTGAAAGTCTTACTGATGATAATATTATAATTTATTTTTCGAGCATTATACTTCCATCTTTTATAATTACACTTCTTTTCAATCGAGAGATATATGTATGGAAATCAACATTATTCGGAAGTTTTATTGGGTTTTTTGGTGGGCAAATTTGGTTCTGGTATTGGGTTATTTCCCATGTCTCCACATCTGCAGATCATTCGTTGTTACCTATCGTTTGGCTAGTATTTTCTGTCTTATTTTTTAGTTCAGGTGTAGGCGGTGCTTTACTTTCCTATTTTATACGAAAATGCCATAAAAAAATTCTAAAGAAATAATAATAAGTTGAAAAGAGAACGTATGAAATTGTAGATTAACTCCCTCAACTGTTCTCCTTTCTTTTTTTACCATGATAACAATTAGCGCAGCTGATGGTCTAATATCGTTTTATCTTCCCGAAAACGCGGATTAAAAACGATATCGATATCGCGCTGGTATGATTCGTCCAAAAAAATTCAAGGGAATTCTCGTACGTTTTTAACCGGGTAAAATCAAAAATTGAGATTCCGTAGTGAAGAATTGAAAAGGGGAGTCATTTTATGGGAGGAAACGTTGAGGATATGTTTTTAAAGGGGATGGCTGTTATAAAATTGTATTGCGGGGGAAAGACATGAATAAATACCCTCTGATTGGGAAATGTTTGGCGGTTGGAATCATTCTTTTATTCATTGGGACATCTATACTTCCATCCAGTGGACAAACGATTGATAAGTTGTCCTTGCCGTTGTCGAGAGGCAATACACTCTATGTTGGTGGGAGTGGTCCTGGAAACTATTCAAGGATTCAGGATGCAATAGACAATGCAACTAATGGAGATACTGTGTTTGTCTATGATGATTCAGCACCGTATAGTGAACATATTTTCATATATAGGGCAATTAAGCTAATAGGCGAAAATAAGGAGACAACAGTAATCAATAACATCAATAGCAGTTATACTGTTGAAATTACTTCTACTCCTGTCTCTATATCCAGTTTTACTATTAACGCAAATTATCACTCTCAAAATTATTCTCGTGTTTACAGAAGTTTAAATGTACTCACAAACAATAATATCATATCCAATAATATCTTTCAAAATGCATGGATGGGAATATCAGTCAAAGCCAAGAACAATGTAATCGAAAATAATCTGTTTCGCCAGTTAAGGTCAGGCATTGAATTGGTTTCATCAAATCATAATACTATTAGCAACAATACTCTTTCCAACCCTGGTGGAGCAGGGGATGGCATCTTAATAAATAATGGTGACAGAAACACGATTGAAAACAACAATATTGCAGGGTTTTTTAATTGCATCGAAGCAATGAATTATTGTCTTTTTAATAAAATAATAAACAATACCCTTAATTGTACTGCTTCACGGTTTGGTATAAACATGAATTGGCTGTTGACCAACCAATCGTATATCATATCAGCCACAAATTTTGAAATAGCAGAAAACGTCATCTCAAACGCATCGGATGGTGCTGCAATTTACATTCATGGCGGTATGCATAATATTCATCATAACATTATTACAAGATGTTATTGGGGGATTAGATTGGAAGGAGGCTCAACCTTCATTCATCATAACACTTTTTTAGACAATCAAGGAGACGTTACCTTTAGATTATATCTGCTAAATGCTGTTACAACCTTTTTCTTTAGAAATTATTGGAACGAAACTCTACTCCATCCTAAACCTATATCTGGACAAATTGGATTGTTTCGGTTCTATCCTCTATACTTCCATTCTTGGATTAAATATGATTGGTTTCCCGCACAAGAACCGAATAATATTCCAGGGATGAGATAATGGAAACGAAGAAACTTATAGCAATAAGCATCATCTTTCTATTCATCGGTGTAGCAGTCGCACCAAGCATCAACTTCCATGTTGTCAAAGCATCCGATGACAACGACCTTGTAGAAGTAACCACTGAAGCTTGTGGCATCCAAGGATTTGGCAATACCACCGTAAAACTCACCAAGGAGCAATATCAAAACCTGGAGCAGTATCTAGTTGATTTCAGGGCACGATTGAACCAGACAACAACCAGAGAAGAGGCTGTTCCTATCTTTAAGGAAGCGGTTGTAGAGTTGAACAAGTATGGGTTGTTACCGAAGGGGATGAGTGTTGAACAAGCTCAAAGATTAACAACACGATACGAAAAATCAACGGATACGATGAACAGAATATCCTCCTCCTTGGGCCTATCCGGATATTCAAATCTATTTTGTATGATAGCAGGAAAAGCAACTAACTGCTGGCTTGCTGGCCTGATAATTACAGGTTTCAGGTTTATTCTTTCGATTCTCAATTGGCTCACAGATTACTCCTCGGCCCTGTGGGATACACTTTATGTACTAACATCCATACTTTTCATTTATAGAAATGACCTACCACCAGTTAGTAGAATAATAAGTTTTTTCAGTTTATTGAGTTTATTGACTTTTGGTGTAGATAGTTATTACGGAGGTACAGTTGCATCAGTCGGTTGGATATATACTGCAGGGCTACTAGGAATAAAAAATTATACTGGTTCATTCTTCGGCAAAATACATTTTCCGGTAATAGATTATTTTGCAACATTCTATACCGGAGCATTTGGTTTTACCGGATTTAAAATCATTTTTCCTGACCATTCTTCACAATTTTTTGGTACTGCTCTGAGGGTAAAAATAAGTGATTCACTCTCATAATAATTTGAAGAATCAGAATGAGATGAAAAGAGAACGTATGAAATTGTAGATTACCTCCCAAATCTCCTCTCTCAACTGCCTTCTTCTTTTTTTGTGAGATATTGTAGCATTGATTTTCTTCGTTTTATCGCATCAAAAACGTGCGATATCAGCTTAATTCAATCAACCGAGTATGAAGATGCTAGGAAGATTGAATTTCTCTTTATATCGTTCAAAAGGTGACGATAGAACACAGCAAAAACAGTGTTAGCCACATTATTTATGTATAGTGGTCCTTATCTTTCTGCAAGGTTGATAGATATGAAACAAGAAAACACTCAAGAAACAAGGCAAAGAAATAATGCGATGTCCTGTAGCATAGTTCGACAAAACTATTTATCAACCACACCTCATAACGGAAGATCATGCAACCGACAGAGCACCCAGGTGTCTTTAAAAAAAACGATAAGCTCTTCACCAAAAACCCGGAGGCATGCAAAGGAGCCAGGGTCTACAACGAGCAACTCATCACCGAGGACGACCGAGAGTACCGCTCCTGGAACCCGTTCCGAAGTAAGCTTGCGGCCGCGCTCCTCAAGGGACTCTCCATGCCCTTACAACACGATTCATCGGTCCTGTACCTTGGTGCAGCAACAGGGACCACAGTGAGCCACCTCTCAGACATCCTCACCGATGGCATCGTGTACGCGGTTGAATCGTCACCGATCGCACTCATCGGTCTTCTTAAAACCAGCCAACAGCGACTCAACATCATCCCGATTCTCGCGGACGCAAACCACCCTGAGAGATACCAGCATCTCGTCCCACCCGTCGACCTCATCTACCAGGATATCTCCCAGCGCAACCAGGCAGATATTCTCGCACGAAACATCCACGCCTACCTCAAGCCCACGGGAACAGCACTCATCATGGTCAAGGCACGAAGCATCGACGTCGCACTCAAACCAAAACAAGCATACGACCTTGTGGTAACCTACCTCAAACAACAGCGCCTTACCGTCAAAAAAACACGGGACCTCGCACCATACGAAAAAGACCACGAAGCAATTCTTGTCACCCAATAAAAAAAATTTGTTAAATGGTGATGTAGATTTCTTCCAGCATCTTGTTAATGCTGTAAATCGGTGCATTGAATAAAAACTTTTTAAATGAAGTATCAGGGATGAGGGATGACTTGCTCGCCGTCTGGGCCTTTGTCACATGTTTGGAGATCTCCTCTAAATACAGTTTTTTAATCTCCGTGGAATTCTTCATGATCCTCTTGCGGATCGCCTTTGTCTTGAGCGTCCCATTCTTCGAGGATTTCTTCTCCAGACGTGTCAGCAGCGGGATCACCACGCTATCGATCATCTTGCCTTTCTCAAGGTCCACGAGGTCGTCCGCAAGCTGATACGCAAACCCGACCTCCCTGCCATACTCACCAAGCAAATCAGCAAGCTCGTCGGGAGCCTCGGCCCAGTACGCGGCAGCCTTACACGCCGCGGAAAAGAGCGTCGCGGTCTTCAAATCAATAATCCGGCTATACACCTGGAAGAATTTTGAGTCCACCGTGATGTTGACGCCATTCAGATCCTTTATGTTGAAGTTAATCTCGTCGAGCTGACCATCCAGGGTTCCCTTCCACGCGTCCACGTACAGTTTCGCGATTTTCTCGCCATGAGAAAGCGCGATGTTGAACCCGATCACAAGCATCTTATGGCCGGTCAATATCGCGTTATCAATGCCGGTTTTGATGTAAAATGCTGGCTCGCCGCGCCGGGTGAGATCCCCGTCAATGATGTCGTCATGGACGAGCGATGCGCCATGCGCAAGCTCAATAGCAACCGTGCCTTCCAAAAACCGTTGATACTGTCGGTCGGTCTCTTTCCCATCAGTGCAGGTTTTAAAACAAATCGAGGCAAGGAGTGGTCGTAATCGCTTCCCACCTTTTAAAATGGATAAGATGTTCTGATCGGTGATGACCTCCTGTATCTTCCGTTCTATATCCTCAAAGGAATGTTTGAGAAAGACTTCAAGGGAAAGTGGTTGCTCAGCCATTATTTCTACCGCATGTAAATTTGACTTGATATCCATTACTATATAATATACTCTTCTATCTGAGAACGATAGAAATTGTCAGTAGTGATTATGATATTTTTTTGTATGTTTTTGCGATGATATAGACCTCCGAGCTGCTCTTCCGTGAGGCTTCAGGAGAAAATATCCTTACTAGTGTGAAATGCGGTTTTACCTTTTCAAGGAATTCCTTGGTATCCTCTCCTTCGAATATTTTGCAGACGAAATTGCCGCCTGGTTTGAGGATCTGGGTCGCGACATCGAGGGCGCATTCGCACAGCCAGGCACTTCGTGCCTGATCAACGTTGTAGTTCCCGGAGATATTGGGAGACATATCTGAGAGCACCACGTCTGCTTTCTTTGTTTCCAGGGGTTGTTTGATGCGCTCCACTGTTTCAGGCTCTGTGATATCTCCTTGGATGCACAAAACGTTCTTGAGCGGTTTCATTAAGGATATATCTGCAGCGATGACTGTTCCTTTTTCTCCAGCGAGTTCTGCCGCAATTTGGCTCCACCCGCCAGGGGCGGCGCCGAGGTCAACGACGGTTGCGTTCTTTGGGATAATATGGTACCGCTGTTGTATCTGTTGGAGTTTGAATGCGGAGCGGGCGCGGTACCCGACTCGTTTCGCTTCTTTGTAAAAATGCTCTCGTTTTTTTTCCACGTACCAGCGCGTCATGGCAGGTTATAGGATGATATCGATGTCGAGTCGTTCCGCGAGCTCTTTGTATCGATTCCGAATCGTTACTTCTGTGACGCCTGCGACGTCTGCGACTTCTCGTTGTGTTCGCCGCTCACCACATAAAATCGAGGCGATATAAATGGACGCGGCTGCGACGCCTGTCGGCCCTCTGCCACTGGTGAGCTCCTTGTCGGCAGCGTCTTTGAGGATTTCTATGGCTTTCGCTTGTACGTCACCGCTCAGTTTGAGTTCGCTGCAGAATCGGGAGATGTAGTCCTGCGGTGATGTCGGCATGAGTTTCAAGCCGAGTTCTCGCGCGATGAACCGGTAGGTTCTCCCGATTTCCTTTCGGGAGACGCGGGAGGATGCTGCGATCTCGTCGAGGGTCCTCGGCACGTTGCATTGCCGGCAGGCGGCATAGAGCGCTGAGGCGGAGACGCCTTCGATGCTGCGACCGCGGATCAGGTTTTTCAGGACCGCTTTTCGGTAGACCATGGCCGCGGTTTCCCGGACGGTACGGGGAAGTCCCATCCCTGATGCCATGCGGTCAAGCTCTGAGAGCGCGAACGCGAGGTTTCGTTCTGTCGCATCGCTGATCCTGATGCGCCGTTGCCATTTCCGTAATCGATACAGCTGTGCCCGGTTTCTGGTTGGGATGGATTTCCCATAGGAATCCCGGTTTTTCCAGCCAATCATAGTGCTGAGACCTTTATCATGGATCGTGTATGTCATCGGAGCGCCGACACGCGCTCGTTTTTCTCGCTGGTCGCTATCGAATGCCCGCCATTCGGGACCATGGTCTATGAAATCTTGGTCGATGACAAGGCCGCAGTCTTCGCAGACTAATTCAGCACGGGCATAATCTTTACTTAAATGAGTACTACTACATTCAGGGCATTGAATAATCTCTTCAATGCTCTGTCTCTTTTCCTTTTTCTTTTTTGATTGCATTTGAACCATACGGTCGCTGCCCCCATATAGGCTTTATAATTTGCGATATGCTTTTAAATTCAATAAAATAAGTTATATATATAGTTTTTCCTTTCATTTTTCTATAGAAAAAAAAGGAATTTTCAGGGAAAAAATAGTGAGGGTTGATGATAATGTTCTTATAAAAATTGGTCACGTAAATTATATAAAAATATGGATAGGAATAGCTTTGCACCCTGATTCAAGGTTGCACCCATATCCTTATTTCTGCACCCAAATTCAATATTCTAAAAAATTGACTTATCTTATTTTTATTATTTGGAATTTTAATTTTGCATAAAGCCCTCCTACTTCATGGAAGGCTTTATGTCAGTTTAAGATTCAGTCCTGAAAGATAAATTTGATGTGCAAACGAATGGGCATTTCCCGTTTCAACATAGGAAGTAAGGAGACTATATTTCCCACTACCGCCCACATGCTGATTACAAGAGTAGACAGTGTCCCAACTTTGTGGGTAACTCCAAATGCCCTTTAACATCTTGATCTTACATTTTATGACTCCCTCAGGGGTCTTCCATGAGATTCTCCAGAATCCAGTCTCACCAGGAGCATTGAGACAATACAGGAAACTGTCGTTAGCGGTGAACTCCGCTTTACCTGCTATCATGATTTCCTTATACGCGGCCTTTTGGTATATAACTGGGGCATTAAATTCTCCGTACCAAAGTCCATTGTATTTTCCTTCCTCGTTTTTGGAGAAATTCATGTCATCCGGAGGATTAATGACGTTTACATCGATTGTCGAATGAATCTGGATGCATTCATTTGGCAGGTCGAATACTCCTGCATACACAACGAGATACCAAGTGCCGGGTGGGAATGTAAATTCTCCAGGATAGATTACGGTCATATAGGTAAGTAACCCAGTTGTTACCCAAAGTGATCTGTTGTCACGTACAAATCTTCCTAGTTTAAGATACTGAAAACTCCCTTCATAATATGGTCCAGATTCATAAAAGCGAAAGAATCCAAAGTTATTTGTTTTATTAATTATATCAAAGCCCATTACGTTTCCTCGCGTTGTTTTTTGAGTACCGCTCATCGTGATGCGTACATAGAACGTGATGTTTTCAATTTCGATTGGTTGTGATGAAGAAATCCGAATGGTCATGACTTGGTGATCACTGGATTCATGGAAGTCTGTAATATTACCATCGTCGGGATTCGTCAGTGGTTTGAATGATGGGGCACATGAGTCAATGTCAGATGATGCGGGATACTTACTGAAAATTGTGTAGTGAAAACCATTTGCTTCTGAGGACCATGTTGTAGAAGTCATTGGTCCATTCGTTGCCCGTGTTCCAAGAGGGCTCATGCATAGTAGAAAAAAAGTAGCTCCAACAATAATTATTTTTACGATGGCTTTTTTCATACCCGTTCCTCCAGTTTAGTTAAATGAGGATACGATATATTAATTTTATGGGATTAGTTATTAAATCAGTATTAAAAGAACCTTTTCTGCATATAAACCACCTCTTTTATGTGCAAAGCCGATAGGAATGGCTTTGCATCCTGATTCAAGGTTGCACCCCAATTCATGACTATGCATTACCACCAACGCATAACCAATTACTCCTTGACATTGGTAAGGATGGTTTCTCTCTATTTTGTGCACTAGATGGAATGATATCTACTCCAATGAAAATAAGAATGATTCCAACAATCAAACCTTTCCTTATAATATTATTTTCCATAATTTTACCCCGATCTATATTTTTATATCAGATATCCCATTTAAAAACATGTTCTTAGGGCCTTACATGCAGGTCAAAACTCAGGGAAGGGATAGAAGAAAAAGAAAGAATAGAAGGAGTGGTTTAAGAGAAGGAACAATTCTCTGATTTTATGGCTGTTGTAATCCCTGCATCATTCCAGTAAGGATCGCTTTGATGATGGTCTCAGCACAATTCCCAATATTTAAACAGGTCACAATAGTGATCGTTGCAATAATAATCCCGATAACGATCGCAATAGGTAAAAGAACAAGGATTGTTATAAAACAACCTATTGCGCTCGACGTATCCAAACCAAGCGGTTGTGGGCCATCAGCCATATAGACTGAACAATCCACCTTATTCAATTGATTTTTTAGTAACTCTGGATTATCTTTGACTTGAGCGAGAAACAGTTCAATATCAGCTACGCTTACTCCATATTGCTGCAACAGACGTAAAACTTGCGGAGAATTTGATATTCTCTCGAAGAGTTTTTCTACCATCGCTGGATTGTTGTTAATAATTCCCAATGCTTTGTCAAGCTGTAAATGTAACATTGATTGTGATGACGTGAAAAGATACAGAGTTTTTCCTTTTCCAAGATAATCAGATGTCATACTTCTCTCACTTGCTTTGTTGATTGCACGTTGTATTCTGACACTAAATAATGGCGAATGCGAATCCTTTTCAGTTGATCGTACCGATTGATACGCAACCACCGATGCAAAAGAGACTATGATAATAACTGCTGCTGCAAAAATACTCCCAATCTTTACTATCGAATTCATTTCTATCCTTCCTTCAAAAATTAATATCCTATATTGATATATAAATCTATCTGAAATTACCATTGGTTCTATCGTAAAAACATAGCCTTAGAATTCATGTTTTGTGCTATTAGTTAACAACATCGCTAAAGAGGTTCAAGGGTTCAAATCCCTTCCCCCTGTATTTTTAAATAAGTTATAATTTATTTGTTACTCCAGATTTTACGCTACTAATTTCCCACTACAGTTTTACATGGAACCGAGCAGAATAATATGATTTACCACACCTATTTCAACACCCAACACTCCTCAGTTCAACAATACCAGGATGATCGTGACCGTTCACAATGATGTGCACTTTTACTCAGGATTCTCTCCTCTTTAATAGTATCCTGCAATTTCATTTGGGGGTTAAGGAGGATTTCAATTGCAGAACCATTAAGGAGAAAAAGAAAAAAGGGAATGCAACCAACGACCATTCATTATGAGTGGGTGGATGCTCTGAAGTGGAACCAAATCTGGCCTGTTGCTGTCACTGCATCAGCGTTACTTGGAATATTTATGTTGATCTGCACCCACACCCAGTCACGCGTGTAGTTGCGGGCCTGAATCGTGGTGGTGGAATTGTACCGAACATATTTTGTTCCATCCCAGGGGGTTTTTATTGCAGTCCCGTTCATGTTGGAGGCGTCTAAATTCCCTGCTGCGAGCACCCATGCATTGGTGTTCCACGTTGACTGGGATACCCCGCTGCTCACGAGTAAATATCGCGCACTGGCCACCTCATTTGCTGCCTCTGTTGTCCGGTTATTATGAAGATATATCGTGATGTAGCTTGCTGCGGTCCCGGAAACGTTGCAATGCGTAATGTTCACTTTAAAGCCCTCTTCATTGACGATCGCAAATGCCGCTGTATAGTTCTTCAAGGAGTTCGGGAAAAAGCTCCCAAGATTAACGGTGATATATCGTGAATTACTTGCGTTGTTCACCACACGCAGGACCCGCCCGTCTGAGGCGTTATCGGATCCAACAAACCTGATGTCGGCGTTGCTTGGGTGAACAATCCCAAAGGTGTATGAGACCTTCGTCGTCGCGTATTGGGTAGCCATGGTCATGCTGAGAACAATTAGCATTACCCCTATAAAGGTCAGACGTCTGTCTATCCTCATTCCATCCACATCCCGTGCATCCTAGTTGATTACGAATCGAAACTAATATATTTAAATGTATGGGAGTCTCTGCATGAAAAAATCAGACACGACCGACCTGTTCTAGGGATATTTTTCCATGGAGCCATGAATCTTGCATGCAATCATATGATGAAAGGAAAACGTGGTCGCGATTCTTCTATAAAAAAATATTTTTTTTGAATTTTCTTAGTAGATGAAATTGGTCTGCTTGTCTCCTTGATTTTTCTAGGAGAGGGTTTCGGGTTACCAATGGGTTCTCGGGTTGAAATACGCTAGATCGATCGTTCCCCAGTCGTCATAATCGTTTTTCCCACGGGACCCGTCTGAATAATCAACAAGACTTGTGAAGATGTACCGGTAGTTCATGACGCTTTTATAGGGGCCATAGCGGTAAAAGTTGATTTGCCACGGCCATATTCCATCCTGACAATCGCATCCAGGAGCTTGAACGTTTAGGGTATGCCCGGTTTCATGCATAATCCCGCCAGCGTAGACCAGAGCCCGCTGTTTCTCGCTGTTAAATGTTCTCCGTATGAGACTATCGATGAGGGGAAACTGTTTTACTTTTGAATCGAGAGTCTTTGACGAGAGGAAGAAGCAGTCGAGGGCAAACGATCCATTGATCCTTGAGGAAAACGCAAAGCCATTCGCCCATAATGATCCGTTGTACGCAACGATGCACCAGCGGAAGACGCCCCGCCGCCAGTTGTGCGCATCCCCATGCATGAAGTAATTCCAGTAGTAGATAGAAAGGTCGTTTTGGCTGATATTATCGTTAAAGGGAATAAGCTCGCCGCCCCCGAGACGGCCATCATCGATATGCCAGACGATGTTGTGTTTCGCATACGAGTCTCTCAGCAAGTCGAATGCTCCAACTGGCACAGAGCTGCCTTGGCCTTTCGGGCCTTTTTCCATCTGATCCATTTCAATGAAGATATCCTGCCTGAATGGATCGGACCCCCATTGCCATGTTTTGTACTCCTCGATGTTGTTTAATCCGTCGTCGTCAGGGTCGAGTGCTGTCTGATTTTCCCAGACATTGGGGTCGTACTCCATATAATACCCCTGGTTATGGCCCCATTCGATATAGTATAATCCAAAGGTATGTTCCCATTCGATGGGAACGCCGTCGTTGTCTGTATCTTCACCGCGGTTGTTGATCAGGGGGCTCGTATTGTACACGTTGACTTCAAGCCAGTAGGGGAGGCCGTCGCCATCGTAATCAGTTTGCGTGAAATTGAACCAGAGTTCACAATCCCGATCCTGTTGATAGATGCTGTTATCATCACATCCGTTCAATCGCCTGTACCCGCTCGGATCTCCTGAGTAATCATCGCCCCACCAGATGCCGGTGGCGATGCTGTAGGTCAGTTCCGCGGTACGGCATTGCTTAAAGGTGCCGAAATCAGGGCTGATGTCGCAAAGACGATCCACCCTAATGTTCTTGTCCCAGAGTTCAATGGAGATGTTGACGAACTCTTTGTCTTTTGGAACCTCGCTGGTGGCGGACCAGTTCGGGTTTTCAACATACTTTGTATCTGGCCACACGTTGCTGATAAACTCCTTGTCGTTAATCTTTACCTTGACATAAAAATCAGGGTCAGAGAAAAGGTCGATTGTCTTCAGCGCCCGTATCTCCTTAATCGAGACCGTCACATTAATGGAACTATCCAACGGGTCAAAATCTGTGCATGCCGACGGTGTGTAGACCGTCTGTTTCACCTGTGGATTATAGGTCTCCTTGCATTCTTTCAGAAACGTGATCGGTTGTGGATGCTTCGCGAGCACGGACATTGGAATGACCATGACAGCTAAAATGACGAGCGTACATATGATTCTCACAGAGTTCTTCATATGGCTATTATCCCCCTATTTTTTGATTTACTTTTTATGTATCTTCTACATACAGTGCACGTCTATATATACTTTATTCTCCACTCGGGAGAAATCTCATAGTTCGTATTTTTTTATAAACGCATAAATAGGAGGTGACGATACTATCCGTTATCTACCATGTATATGGGGGATCATTTATGAATCTGACAATACCGCCTGAGCCGACCATGCTGAAGAAGCAATCAAAACAACAGAAAAACACCAGAGAATGGGACATCGATTCCCTGGTGATGTGGTTCGGTAATCGGCTCCCAACGTACCTCTGGAACGATGCCGGATGGTCCAAACCATTAAAGGACGAGGGATACAACTGGCAAAGTTTTTTGAAAATCCTTTCACTGCACAAGAAAGATATCATCTGCTGGTCGCATGATGCGATCACCTGGAAAGACTTCCTGCAGAAAATACAAGACACCATAACAGACCCGGTGTTCAAAACCATCCTCCTGCGACGCGAGAACCGAGGAGCGACGATCGATGGCTGAGCATCCCTTCGGGTATCCTATTGTCCTCACTGCATCACGCGCTGAGGCAAACGAATTCGACAACAACCCGTTCGCAGCGTTCATCTGTACATTTCCTCACAAGCTCTCAGGGCTTGCGCTCCGGGAGCACCTTGAACGCCTATCAACCAACCCGGACGGTACCGCGCAACGCACCATTTACGGCCTGCGAAAAGTAGAATCCCTCCTTGTCGAAGAATTTGGGGAAGACGCGGTCGTTGTCGCCCATTATGATCAATTGTATAAGTTCATCGGGAAAAACACCAAGATCGTCGCGATCTCCTCCATGGACCCTATGGGTCTTGCGTACGTCTCGACCACCTATAACTCCCTTATTGGATTCGGCGGCGAGGCGTTGAACGCCGCTGAATTCAAGAAACTCATCACGCACCCTGCCATTACACGATATAAACCAAAAATCATCGTTGGCGGCGCAGGCTCATGGCAAATCAGCGAAGCAGGCATGCAAAAGGAACTTGATATCGACGTCTTGTTCCAAGGTGAAGGAGAAGAAGACCTGGTCAGCATCTTTAAAAAAATGATGAACAATGAACCCGTACCTTCATATATCATTGCACAGAAACCAAGCGGAAACAAAATCCCCTTAATCAGACATGCCGCCTGCTACGGAATGGTCGAGATCACCCGTGGATGCGGCCGAGGCTGTCAGTTCTGCAGCCCCACGAACCGTACAAAATATTCAATTCCTCTCGACTATGTCATGAAGGAAGTCGCCGTCAATATCAACGGAGGGGCAACATCCATTTTTACGGTTACGGAGGATATCTTTCTGTACAAATCAAAACCAGGGTTCCTCCCCAACAGAAAAGAAATCGTGAAGTTGTACACGTCTATCGCGTCGTACCCGGGCGTTGAGCATATCTTGCTTTCCCACGCGTCTCTCGCCCCGGTGATCTACGACCGGAAGCTCTTGGATGAACTGTCCCCGATCCTCTTGGAAAAAACGAGGTGGACCCCTCAATTGAATAAATCCTATCCGAAACCGTTCGTTTCCGTTGAAGTCGGCATCGAAACAGGGAGCGTGCCCCTCATGAAGAAATACATGAAAGGAAAAGCACTCCCATATAGCGTTGACATGTGGCCTGAGCTTGTCGTGCAGGGCGTCGGCATCATGAATGATTACGATTGGTGGCCACTGTGCACGATCATGACTGGACAGCCAGAAGAAACCGAAGAAGATGTCCGGGCAACCCTTGACTTGATCGACGACCTACGCAGCCATCATGCGAAGATGTTCTACACGCCAGTGCTCTTTATCCCGTTGAAGGATGCGGTACTTGGAAATTTCAGGCGGACCAACCTGAAAAACCTTTCAGAGCTCCAATGGGAGGTCATCGCGCGATGCTGGAAGAACAACATTGACTTCTGGGCACCCGACATGAAATGGCTGTATAGCCCGATGTTTTTCTTTACCCACTGGCTCTATGCACGATGGAAACATGGGAGAAAAGCAACGGTGCCGATGATGCATCTCGCGGGGTTTCCGATCGCCCAAAAAACAGACCGCCCTTGCACTATCGAATATTGCCAAAACGGGTTCCCCACTCAAGTTGAGAATTTCCGTGATCATTTCCTGTAAAATGAAGGTTGCCTCAGCTTTTAAGGAACGCAAGGTATGCTAAGTACGAAGAATACAGATCAACTTTGCTGGTGATTTCATACGGCGAATGCATGGAGAGTACCGCGGCGCCAAGGTCGATGACTTCCATCCCTAGCCGAGAAAAGTACTTTGCAACGGTTCCTCCACCGCCTTTATCCACCTTGCCAAGCTCCCCGGTCTGCCAGGGGATTTTCTCTTTATCAAGCAGCGCCCGTATCTCCGCGACGAACTCCGCAGAGGCATCATTCGCCGAGTACTTTCCGCCGTATCCAGTGTACTTCGACATCACGACACCACAGCCGAGCGACGACGCGTTTTTCAGCTCAAACACATCGGTGTAGTTCGGGGTGATCGCTGCGTTCACATCAGCGGAGATCACCTTTGATTTCAACAGGACGCTATCGACGTCAACGGCTGGATCAAGGTTCTTGATAAGGGATCGAAGAAACGTCACGGTCTGCGCAGAGGCGTTCCCCTCGCTTCCTATTTCTTCCTTATCGACGAAGATGGAAAGCGCGGTGTGCATCGGGTTTTTCAAGGCAAGAGCAGCCTGGAGTGCAGCATACGCGCAGATGCGGTCATCTTGTCCGTATGCGCCGATGAGGGAACGATCAAAGCCGACATCCCTGGCTTTGAAGGCAGGCACCGCTTCAAGCTCCGCGGAGATGAAATCCTCCTCCCTGATACCATAGTCCTTGTGGAGTTTCTCGAGAATCGCGGTCTTTATTTTCTCCTTGAAATCGCCTTTCGCTGGGGTACTGCCGATGATAATGTCCAGGCTTTCTCCTTTGATCGCCTCATCAAGTTTTTTGTTATCCTGAACCTCGTGCGATAGATGCGGGAGCAGATCCGGCACGGAAAACACAGGGTCATGGTCGTTTTCCCCGAGGGTAAACGTAATCTTAGTACCGTCTTTTTTCACGATGACGCCGTGGAGCGCAAGCGGGATGACGACCCATTGGAACTTTTTAATGCCACCATAGTAGTGGGTTTCGAAGAGTGCAAGATTGCTTTCTGAATCCTGGTACAAGGGGATCTGTTTGAGGTCGAGTCGTGGGGAGTCGATATGGGCAATGACGATGCGGAGACCGTCACGCACCGGCTGTTTCCCGGGGATGAGTATCGCCGCGGATTTTTCCCGGTTTACGACGACTGTTTTCTTGTGTTGTTTTGCTTCTTTGGCTATTCTGTGTACCGCTTCCCGCTCTGTTTTGACTTCGTTGAGAAATGTTTTGTATCCTTCAGCAAAGGCAAGTGCATCTGCGATGGTGCTTTTTGAAAACAGGTCCCATGCTGACTTCTTCTTATAAGCATATTTACTCTCACCGTTTTTCATGGTTCTTCCTTTCCCGGTGAAGGTCATGGATCTGGAACTTAAAAAGATAACTCAAAGAGAAAAAAAATAAGAAGTGGCGTTACCGCCGTCGGATGATGATGACGAGCACGACGATGCCGATCGCTGCGATAATAATAATGACCGCAAGGAAGAGAAGCAGCGGCGATGAGGCGATGCCATCTCCATTTCCTTCGCTCGTGATCTCAATCGTATCGGATTGATACGCCTTCGCGTTTGCCTGGTCGGTGACGGTCAGGTTATAGGTGTAGGTTCCCGCCTTGGCGTAGATATGCGTCGGGTTTTGTTCATTTGAGGTTGTTCCGTCCCCGAAATTCCACTCAAAGGAGTACGGGGGTTGACCGGTTAAGGGAACAATGGAGCTATTGAACTGAAGCGATTCCCCGACAGAGCCTACATTTGGCGCGTATACTATGGAAACGTCTAACGCAGGGTTTGGGCAGACATCTGTGAGAAATGTATACAGGTTCGCTAGCTCATCGGGGTTATCAGTAGCTTCATTAAGACCGGTGAGATTGAGTTTTAAAAAGGTTGTATTGGAAGTCATGCTTGCGTACACTTCATCGGGGTTTTTCAACGGGAACGTCACCGTAAGCGTACTACCCGTGGCGGAAAACTCTGAGCTGGTAAGGTTGGTCGGTGTTTCATCTTCACTTGTCAGGAGCTGACATTGTTTGTTCACATAGACAACCGTATACGTTTCCCCTGTGGACCCTGCGAGTTTTGTTCCAAGCATCATTTCGTATTCTACGTCGTTAATTTCGGTGAGATTCTCTGGATAGTTTTGGTTGGCATCGAGAATACTTCCACGGTTTTCAATGGTTCCTTTCACTTCTAACGTAAGGGTCGCAGAGCCTCCTGTTTTCGTGTAGGTTAGTCGTGTGATGTCGATATTATCGATATTGATATCAGGACTGTAGGTGATGACAGATGATTGTTCACCATAGAAATCGATCGTGAAGACATCCCCAGTCGGATCATTGATTGTCACATCAGCAGCCTGTATGGGTATGGCAGCAACGAGAAATAGACTGCTCGTTATCATCGCTGCGATTAATATATTGATGTTTTTCATGAGGTGTTCTCCTATGTTGTGTCAATTGATGAATTCATCACCCTATTTAAAAATATTGGAGAGTTCTTTTGCCTTCTGTTCTCGGTATGAAAACCGTTTTTGCCCTTATTTTAGTTTCTTTTTCAGTTCTGTCATGGAGCTGATCATACCGTCGAATGTTGCTTCGAGGGTTCCGAGTGTCTCATGGACCTTATCGGTGATCACCGCTCCTTGGGCCGATGGTCTGATGACGCCGTCATGCTCCAGGGTTCGTAGTGAGTATCGGATCATGTGTTGTGGCTGGCCGGTGACTTGCGACAGCCTGATGATGCCGATCGGGCCATGGTCTCGCACTGTTTTGAGAACGTCGATATGCCTGCTGAGCAGATCGATTTCCTTTTCCGCAACACTGGTTATAAATGTCTTTTCCTTATGTTTTTCTTGCATACGATTTCCTCCCGGGTTAATTGCTAACATATGGTATACGTTGCCATTATTTAATCTTTGCGAGGAACTGAAAGAAAAGGAAAAAAAAAGAAATACCCTCCTTTATTTTGACCGCCACAATCCGTGAATATTACAGTAGTCACGCGCCGAGAACGCCTTTGCAGTCACACAAAACTCTGCTTCTGGTTTTTCTGCAGGCCTTAAAAACTTTCGATATACGGTCCCATCAGCATGCAGTTCAATCCATTCGATATAGTGTTTCTCCTCCATAGGATGAGGGATAGAACCTACTTTTACTTTCACGCCCATCGCTGTTTTTTCAATCACTGGAACATGTTTTTCGTTTCCCGCATCCTGTAATTTTTCTGTAAGCAGTTCCATGGGTTGCCCGCAACACATCAACTCACCCATACTCGCGTGAACGACTTCTACAATGTTTCCACAGACATTACATTTATAGATTTCCTTTAATTTTACCATACACTATTACCTCCCGTCTATTTCTTTTGTTTTTTATTTTTATAATCCTTTATCGCCTCATGCAGCGCATCGGCTGCTAAATTTGAGCAATGCATCTTCTGGGCAGGGAGCCCTTCAAGCTCGCTTGCGACATCGCCACGGGTGATCTTCATCGCCTCATCGACATGCTTGCTTTTTGCAAGTTCCGTCACCATACTACTCGTCGCAATCGCGGAGCCACACCCAAACGTCCGAAACTTGATGTCCGTGATGATGTCATCGTGCACCGAAATGAAAATCTCCATCACATCACCGCACACTGGGTTTCCCACTTTCCCGTAGCCGTCCGGGTTTTCAATCACACCGACGTTACGCGGGTGCATAAAGTGCTCCATGACCTTCTTGCTATATCCTATTGTTGCCATTCTTCCACGTCTCTTATGTCTTAGAGCGGTGACAGTTTCCGTAAGCGTTCCACGGTTTCATTCACCGACTTCGTTATTATCGGGATCTGCTCCATGGTGTTCGAACGACCAAGCGTGATCACCATTGACCCATGCGCCTCCTCGTGTTTTAACCCAATCGCGAGCAGTACATGGGATGGCTCCAGCGTCTTCGATGAGCACGCAGAGCCGGTCGACACCTGAATATCGTACATATCCATGTTCAGCAAAATACTTTCCCCCTCGATATGCGCGAACCTGAAACTCGCATGATGCGGCAGCCGCTTCGTCAGATGACCGGTCAGATACGACTCCTTGACCTTTAAAATCTCCTGGATCAGGGCGTCTCTGATGTGACTCAGCCGGGTGCTTTCTGACGCCATCTCCTTGTGCATAATCCGGGCTGCCTCGCCCATGCCAGCGATCGCAAACACGTTCTCGGTCCCTGAGCGAAGCCCTCGTTCCTGGCCGCCGCCGAGAAGCACCGGCTGCAGTTTCACCCCGGTCCGTACATAGAGAGCACCGGCGCCAGGAGGACCGTACAAGTCATTTGAGGAGAGGGTGAGTAGATCAATGCCGTCCTTTTGGACGTCGATCGGGATGCGGCCCGCGGCCGCGGTCGCATCGACATGCAGATACATCCCTTTTTCATGGACAAGTGTGCTGATCTCCCGAATCGGTTCTATGGTCCCAATCTCGTTATTGGCGTACATGATTGAGGTGACGACGGTGTTCTTCGTGAGAATACGCTCCAGGGCGCTCAGATCGACAAGCCCTGTGGAATCCACGGGAACGATCGTGAACGAAAACCCGTTTTTCTGCAGCTCCTTCATGGGGTTCAGTACGGACATATGCTCGATTGCGGACGCGACCACCGACTTCCCCGACGCACTATTTCTCAATGCAGTCCCCTTCACCGCAAGGTTATTTGCCTCGGTTGCCCCCCCAGTGAAAATAATGCAGTTCTCGTTCTCCGCATTGATGAACCCTGCGACCTTGCTGCGCGCGTCCTCCACCGCTTGTTTTGCTCCCAAACCGACCGAGTGAAGCGACGACGGGTTCCCATGCGATTGTATCAAAAAGGGCTGCGCGAACTCACATACCCGCGGGTCTACGGGCATTGATGACGCATGATCAAGGTAAATCCGTGCCATGGCCTTTCTCCCTTAAAACCACATGGTCGCCCCAGCGTCGAGCGCAAGATCATTGAGCGTCCCTGCGCCGACGATTTTCGCACCAGGTATCAAGGCTACTGTTTCTAACCCGCACATCTGCTTTGATGCTTCACAGGCATAGATCGTGATTCCCATACTCAGGGTTTTTTGTATCATCTCGGCAACGCTTGGGAAACTGCCAAGCTTTATTTTTTCCGCAGCCCCAGGGATGAGGATCTTCAAACCCGTCCCTAGATAGTACACCATAGGGATAATCTCCATCATTTTCGCGGTCTGCGCCAGGACCAAGGGCGCGTATTGCTTCTCGGGGTTATCCGTGGTGATCACATACAATATCGAGTTTTCGTCCTTCATATCAGCACCTCATTTCATCCGTTTAATATAGAAGGTGAGGAGCGTCCCTTCTTTAGTGAATTTCAGGATCTGGTGACCGGTCCGTTTCGCCCATCGTTTGATATCTTCCTCTGCCGCGGGGTCATCAGCCTCCACTTTCAGCACCTGCCCGACAGCGATTTTTTCGATTTCTTCCTTGGTCATCGCGATCGGCATGGGGCAGTACAGCCCGACACAGTCAAGCTCCGCATCATAGTTGATTTCCGTGTCGTGTTCCATAACCGTCCCTCAGGCCCAAGGTTAGTAGTTCTCGACCCAGAGCTCGTAGTATGCCTGCGGATGTTGGCACGCGGGACACGTCGCTGGCGGTTCTTTTCCCTCATGGACATAGCCGCAGTTCCTGCATTTCCATTTCACGGTTTTCTCCCGTTTGAACACCTGGTTCTTCTCAACGTTCTCAAGTAATCTCCGGTACCGTCTCTCATGGTACGCCTCCACCTTCGCGATGTTTCTGAAACTGAGGCCGACCTCCGGGAACCCTTCTTTTTCCGCGACATCAGCAAACCCGGGGTAGAGCGTCCCCCATTCGAGTTTCTCTCCTTCAGCTGCGGCGAGAAGATGTTCTTTTGTTGTTCCTATCTTCCCCGCGGGATACATCGCGGTGATCTCTGCCATGCCTCCTGGGAGATGCTTAAAAAATACCTTCGCATGTTCTTTTTCGTTATCCGCGGTTTCCAGAAAGATCGCGGAGATCTGTTCCAGCCCTGCCTTCTTTGCCTCTGATGCGAAATAGGTGTACCGATTTCTCGCCTGTGACTCCCCCGCGAATGCTGTAAGGAGATTTTTCTCGGTTTGTGTTCCCTTTATATTTTTCATAGTTTTTGTCTCAATTTTTGTTTCCATTTTTCCTACCTCTCATTTTCCTCTTACGGCCCTACATGGACCATGGGCCAATACACATCAGCCTCTTCGAACCGATCCATGCTTTCTTTTTCAATCTCAAGGATTTTGTAGTGCTGCCGTTCCATGTCCGCGAAGTACGTAAGGGTGTGCTGAATCATGGTATCATCGGTGAATTGCTTGGATAGCTCCTTGTAAAACTCATATGCGGCTTGCTCTGCCTGCATCGCGCTTTTCAGCACCGCACTCAGCGGGACGTCCTCATCAGGGATCAGTATCTCTGGGAGCGGGACCGGTGTTTTACTAGGAAGCATGATGAGTTTCTTCGGAAATCTCTTCTTGTAGATGCGTTCGATGAACAGTCGGTGCTTTTCTTCCTCTTTTGCGAGAAACTCCAGTTTGTCTTTCAACAGCCCGTTTTTCACGTTGCGTGCTATTTTTGCGTACACTGCGTTGCTTTCAACCTCGCTTTTGATTGCTGCAAGCAGGAGTTCCTCGAGTTGGAATTTCTTTAAATCCATGGTGTTCTCCTCGATGTGTTCATTGTTTTTCAAATGCGTCTTTTGCTGCCCCGCAGACCGGGCAGACCCAGTCTTCCGGGAGCTCTTCAAAGGCGGTTCTGGGGGCGATGCCGTTATCAGGGTCGCCCTTTTCCGGGTCGTAGACATACCCACAGGTGGTGCACACATAGCTATCCATTTTTTTTCTCCTCCGTTGGTTTCTTTTTTCTTTGATCGCTTTCGCTGTCGTAGGTTGGGGCGGTCTTTGGTGAATAACCTCCCTTCACGATATGGTAGTACTCGTACGTCATCGGAGCGTCATTGGTGAGTGCCTCTGCATCGGTGACTGTCCCGACAAAAATGGTATGAGTGCCGACATCAAGTTTATCGCACACCGTTGCCTCGAGATATGCGACCGCGTTTTCCGTGACAATCGGGGTGTTTCTCTTGCTCATTTTATAGTGGACGTGTTGGAATTTATCGATGTCTCGTCCTGATTTAAACCCGAAGGTGCCGATGAAGGAAAGCGGCGTGTTCCTGTTTAGGATGGACACGGTGAAGGATTTACAGGTGTCAATGCATTGATGTGTTAAGTTTTGTTTGTTGATGCTGACTGCGATCGTGGGTGGTTCAGCAGTGACCTGGAATAATGAGTTCGCTATCTGGCCGTTGAGCTTCTCAGCGTTCTTTGAGCAGACGACGTAGACGCCATACGATAGTTTGTGAAGGGTTGTCTTATCCATGGACGGTCCTCCCTTTTCTTAGGCAGGTTTTACAGACGCCTTTGAAGTACCCGTGCACTTCATCAACGTGATGTCCTCCCCGAATGATCTTATCCATGTTTGGACAGGTCATTTCGATATCAATGATGCGACCGCAGCGTATGCACAGGAAATGGTGGTGCACGTCTTTGTAGAGGTCGTAGCGTGATTCTGAGCCTGAGATGGAAAGTACCCTAACGAGGTTATGTCTTTTGAGGGTTTCCAAGGTGTTATATACCGTTGTTTTTGAGAGTGACGGGTGTTTTGTTTTGAGGTCTGCGTAGATGTGTTCGACCGTTGGGTGCGTTCGATGCTGGTCGAGGTATCGGAGGACCTCGAGGCGTTGCGGGGTCACTTTTATCGCATTGTCCTTTAATAGTTTTACGTAATCGTTAACCATAGCTACCCAATATTTGTAATAATTCCTATTTTGTAATTATTACAATTTAGGTCGTAATGCGAAAAGGTTATTTAACACTTTCGCCCCCCTTAACTTTGCATTCAAAATATCTTTAAGCCTCAAATAAAAGTGCAGACCACTGATTTTGAATGGAGCAGTATTTCCGAATGAAAAAACTTCTTTCTTCCTTAAAACTTCAAAAACTCTTTTTTTAGATACGAAATAATTGTTTCAACAAGTAATACATTTTTATTTCATCATTAGGAAAGAAGTATAAATATCATCTGCATTAATAAGAAATAAGGGAAAATGAAAAAAATGAATTCTGTGAAACTGCCGGTCGTGATCCTTGTCACTCTCCTCTTAGCAGGAAGCGTGTTACCTTCCATATTGACCAACAATGATAGGTATGCAAAAGCAGGAGAATCATACACCAACACTCAAGGAAGCGATCGAGCCTTTTACAAGTATCATTCAGTCTATAGTCAGTCAGAGATCAATAAGCATTATTCTACAGACCAAATCAGTACTGAACAACAAAAGACAATAAACGGAATTGGTGTTAATCAGAAAAACAATACTGAAGAAACTACCCAAGCAACGGCCATGGGTCCTTTGGATTCCCCCTGGCCCATGATGAGCCATGATGTACATCATACGGGTAGAAGTCCGTATAACACCACGCAGCCTCCCGAGGGTGTTGAAAAATGGCGGTTCGGTGCATCCGATTCCTTTGATGGTGGTGCCGTTATTGATGATGAGGGGATACTTTACTTCGGAGGTATGGATTGTCATTTATATGCAGTGTATCCGAACGGGACCTTGAAGTGGAAGACAAATCTTTATCGCTGTATTGAATCAACGCCTGCGATAGATGAAAACGGAATTATTTATGTTGGAACGATATGGGGTGATAACTATTTATTTGCTGTATATTCAAACAATGGAACCCTGAAATGGGGCTATCGTACGGGTAATCATGTCGATTCTTCCCCGGCGATTGGCGGGGATGGAACGATTTATTTCGGTGATTGGAACGGCATTATCCATGCCCTCCACCCAGACGGCACCGTCAAATGGGAATATCACACTGGGGATGCCATCACTGGATCACCAGCGATAGGACCTGACGGGACCGTCTACATCGGCAGCCATGACAGCCATCTCTATGCTTTCAACCCGGAGAACGGCACTGTAAAATGGAGTTTCCCTGCTGGGGGATGGGTTCGTGTCAGTCCTTGTGTCGGTGATGACGGGACCGTCTACTGCGTCAGCTTTGACAACTACCTCTACGCAATTTACCCCAACAATGGGACGATGAAATGGAGAACGTTTGTAAACGCCGGTACCAATCCGACCATAGGACCCGATGGCACCATCTACGCTGGCTATGATTATCTTCATGCGATAAACCCTTCAGATGGTTCGATTAGATGGGAGGTGCCAGCATATGGCTACATGGAAGGCGGAACTCCATGTACTTCTAAAGAAGGGATAATTTACTATGGAACGACCAACTATTGGCACGACGATGGTTCTCTTGTAGCTATGAATCCGGATGGTTCATTACGATGGAAATCGACCATAGGCGCATGTGAGTCCCCTCCTGCCATCGACTCGAACGGATGGATCTACATCGGATCCGAGTCCCCAGGTGCGGCCATCCATGCCTTCGGACACGGCCCATTGCACGCCGAGATATATGGACCCTACGAAGGCTCTGCCACCGTCCCGATCCAATTCACCGGGGATATTTTCGGTGGCATCCCGCCCTATACCTGTCTCTGGGATTTCGGGGATAACCAATCCTCAAGTGAACAGAACCCGAAACACGCGTACGCTCACTACGGTGTCTATACCGCGACTTTCATCGTTATAGACAGTCAGGGGAATCAGAGTTCTGATTCTTGTAATGTGACTGTTCATTACGCGCCACCAACGGTATATATCACGAAACCTGTGAATGGCATCTATTTCATGAACATGAGGATTCTTCCGTTCCCTGGTGTTCTTATCTTTGGTCCTATCACGATCGAGGTTAATGCGAGCCAAGAGCAGTTCGGCATCGACCGGGTTGATTTTTGGCTTGATAACTTATGGCTTAAAACCTGGAAGCATTTGACCGTAGTCACCGATCCGCCGTATTCTTGTACCTGGCGCTCGCCGGCATTATTCAACTATTACATCAGCGTACAAGTGTTTGACAACTCAGGGAATTATACTTATGCGGGCATCTACGTGTGGAAGTTTTTTTAGATAATAATTCACCCTCCTAGAATATCGATTGAGACAATGTATTATTGTTCGTTGAAAAGACAATAGATTACTAGAAATAGTCAATAGTAAATCACACGATCACTGTCACTGCCTATCACAAAGGTGGCTGTAGCTGGACCGAATCCATCGCTGTTTGATGATAATATCTATGAAAATTTCTATGACTACTTCAAGAGTACACATATCATAAAAGATTTCAACGGTAGAATTGCAAAGAAACCTTTTAACCGAGTCAAAATATCACCGGTACCCATGATCTCGCCGCTTTATGAATTTATCATCCCCTTCATCACCGCCGCGCTCGCGGTCGTTACCATCACTATCATCGCGGAGCGATACGGGACAAAAACAGGTGGCATCATCGGAACACTACCGTCGACGATCATGATCGCATTTCTGTTCATCGCGTTCAACGAAGGGATCACTGTCGCAACACAATCGGTCGCGGTCGTCCCCGCTGAAATGGGCGTCAACGTGATGTTTCTACTTCTCTTCACCCTCTTTTCGTACCAGTCAACAACCTTAGCGCTCGCCGTCTCGCTTTCGATATGGACACTGTTATCTCTTTCGTTGCTGCTCATCAATTTAGAGAACATCCTTGCCTCGCTTATTGTCTTTGTCGCCGCATTTTTCATCGCGATGCTTGTCTTTGAGCGGATAAAAAAAACACCATCAATAGGACGTGTACGGACTCACTACACCCCGCTCAAAATATTTCTCCGAGGGTTGTTCGCAGGCATCGTCATTGCTATTGCGGTGCTGCTCTCGAACATAGGAGCGGTTCTGAGCGGGATAATGGCAACATTCCCAGTTATCTTCCTTTCAACCATGATCATCGCCATGAGAGAGCAAGGACCACAGTTCGCAGGAGGCATGGCCAAATCAATGATTTTCGGAAGCCCCAGCGTCGTCAGCTACGCACTCGCGATCTCTTTTTTCTACCCAGCGTACGGGATCGTCATAGGGACGATAGGCGCGTTCGTTCTCTCCTTCATCGTCACCATAGTCCTCTATGCCTCTAGTAAAAGACTCGCGTAAAAAATCTTCATTTATTATTTTTTCTTCGCGTATCGATATTCAATCGTGCAGCTGCCCTCAACGCTCACCATACACGGACCAACCGGAGAATCAGGCGTACACTCTCCACCGAACAACGGGCACTCCTTTGACGAGATCAACCCGCGCAGAACCTCTCCGCAGAGGCATCCCACTGGATCAGAGAATTCCTTGTCTTTGATCTCCAGAAGATCGTCTTCATATTTCTTCCGTGCATTATACGCTTCATATTTATTTCTAAGAAGAAGGCCGGACTTTGGGAGCACCGGGAACCCACGCCATTTCATATCCTTGCAGGTAAAGACCTTGTTCATGACCTGCTGCGCCTTTACGTTTCCTTCCGGTCTCACCGCCCTTGTGTATTCGTTTTCAACCCGCGCGTCCCCTGCTTTTACCTGCCGCACCAACATCCAGACCGCCATAAGCAAATCCAGCGGCTCAAACCCGGCCACAACCTGGGCGACGTGATACCTGCTGGACAGGGATTCAAAGGGCTTTAGTCCGATGATCGTGGACACATGCCCTGGTTCGATGAACCCGTCGATCCTCATCTCACCCATCTCAAGAAGCGCATGCAACGCAGGTGGAATCACCCGATGGCAGGATAGCACCGAGAAATTCAACGGAGGATCCCGAAGGACCGTTGACGCGGTCGTGGGAGCGGTGGTCTCAAACCCGATTGCCATGAACACGATGTCTTTCGCCGGATTTTTTTCGGCGATACGCACCGCATCATCGATACTATAGACGGTTCGCACGTCGCAGCCGTCCGCCTTCAGTTGCTGAAGTGACGAGGTGTCTCCCGGCACGCGAATCATATCTCCAAAGGTCGCGACGGTTTTTCCCTTCCGGGCAAGCAAGAGGATCTCTTCGATTTCCCTGGGGGTCGTGACACAGACCGGGCAACCGGGGCCCTGGCCGATCGTTATCCCGCAGGTCCGCAGCACTGAATCCAACCCGTTCTTTATCAGCGTGTCTTGATGGGTCCCGCAGACATGCATAAACCTGAGGTGCACATTGTCTTTTTTTATTTGTGAAACGATCTCATCGGCAAGTTGTTTATCCTGCAGCGAAAACACTATCCTTCCCCCTGAAACGCGAGCATTTCCCTGAATAGTTTCAGAGTCTCCTTCGCCTCGCTCTCCTCGATGACCTGGATCGCGAACCCAGCATGAACGAGCACGTAATCACCAAGCTGCACCTCAACCAGCGTGACGTTGGCCTGCCGTTGGGTTCCACTCCCGTAATCCACGGTCGCGTACTCCTTTTTTGCATCAAGGGACACGATTTTACCAGGGATTGCTAAACACACAGAAACCCTTGAGCCTCTCGTGTTTATAAAGTTAACTCTGAGGCACGATCCCTCATGAGAAGGTAGGCGGGGACTCTTATCCCATGTTACCGTGATCATCCATTTTTTTTATACGGGATCAAACACAAAAACCGTAGCGTGCCGCTCCCCCGGTTGATGATCTGATGCCACTCCATCGGTTTAATGAATAAGACGTCACCAGGATTCAATGGTTGCTCCGTGGTTTGATCCTTGACAAACCCATTTCCCTCAAGGATGAACACTTCGTGTTCCCAGTCGTGCTGATGCAACGGGGAATTTCCCCCGGGTTTCACCTCAAAAAGCCGCATCGCGAAGTTCTGCGCGCCGTCCTTCTTTGAAATCAGCCAGCGCACCTTCATGTTTTTTACGCCTTCCTCCTGCGGCTGCTCAGGGTCAACCTCGGTATAATGAACGTGCTTCATCGTTTCACCGTGATGCCCTGGATAACCTGCGATTTCATTAATGTTCCCGTCAAAAAACCTGAAATAATGGAGATGCATTTACCCATCGGTCCCAGGTGAAACCGTGAAGGTACGCGACATCAGCGTTGCAGTGCTTCGAATCGAAGGAACGAACTGTGAGCAGGAGTCGTTTGACGCGTTTAAACGGCTCGGTGCAAACCCTGAATTCGTCCACCTCAAACAATTCCTAGGGATTGATTGCAATAAGGACGAAAAACGGGACCTCCTGTCGTACCAATGCTTGATGATCCCCGGTGGTTTTTCCGCTGGTGATTACATCAGGGCAGGCGCGATTCTTGCGGCGCGCATGAAAAGCCAACTACAAGGGCAACTCAAGGAGTTTGTGACGCAGGAGTACCCGATCCTTGGGGTGTGCAACGGGTTTCAGGTGCTCACGGAACTCGGGTTGTTACCAAGATTCGCCGAGATCATCCGTCCGGTACCGGATGCGTGCCTCTACATCAATGACTCAAACCGATTTGAATGCAGGCCGACGTTCCTGAAACACGAGAACAGAGGGACCTGCGTGTTTACCTCAAAGATCCCCAAAGGAAGCATCAGGCTCATTCCGAGCGCCCATGCGGAAGGAAAACTGCTCTTTCCCTTGGAGAAACAGGAAGAATATCTGAAGAAGCTTGAGGAAAACGACCAGATCGTCTTTCGGTACGTCGACCCGACAGGCGCGTACGCGGGATACCCCTGGAATCCGAACGGGTCGCCCTGGAATATCGCGGGGATCTGCAACCCGCAAGGCACCGTGTTCGGGTTGATGCCACACCCGGAGCGAACGTTCTTCAGGCATCAGCATCCTGATTGGACCAGGACTGGCCTTAAAGAAAACATCGGCGACGGCCGTGCGGTCTTCGAATCGGTCATTGATTACATCACAAAAAAATTCTAAGGCGCGCATAACGTTTTTATAGGAAATGCCTCTTTCTTTTGCTAACGATAATTATCGAGGTATTTCATCCCAGGGAACATCACGAGACAGTTTCTCTTGATGGTTGCGGAAGCCTGCTTCACCAATGATTCATCAATTCAGTATATGTGGGATCATATCACCAGTGATACATACAAGGTCGTTATTCACGGCTCGACACATTACACGTACATGGACATGGGGGGTCCTCTTGCCGCATCTCGTTCCATTGATTCCCCAGAAGATACCGGGGTTTGGCACCATTGCGCCCGAAACGAATAGTGAATATCACCAGAACCTATGAGGACACGTTCTTTGAGGTTTACATAAAAGAAGCGCCGAAGGAGCAGCTGCTGGCATAATCATCAGAGTTCTCCGAGGTTGAAATCGCATACAAACATGATAAAGGATGGTTCTTAACATGCCGAAGGTAGTCACCTGCATCTTAGAACACGACGGGAAAATTCTTATTTTGAAACGCAGTAACTTGGTTGGGACGTACCGGGGGCTGTGGGGCGGTGTTGCAGGGTTCGTGGAAGAGCTTGAGGATCCGTACGATACCGCGATAAAGGAGGTCCGTGAGGAGGTCGGGATTGGGATCGACGATCTCACGCTCCTGCGGAAAGGGGAGCCGGTGGAGTTTACTGATGTGTACGACGGAAGACGGTACGAATGGGTGATCTATCCGTTTCTGTTTCATGTTTACCGCGCCGAGTTGATCCGCATCGATTGGGAGCACGAGGAGTTCCGCTGGATCTATCCGTCGGATCTGAAAAAGTACGCTACAGTGCCGCAGCTTGATATCGTGGTGGAGCGGCTGTGTGGAAAAATAAGGGATGGGGACGTGTGAGGAAAGTGGTGAGGAGAGGAGGAAAGAGAAATACAGACCGTCCCTCATCCGACAATGAAGTATTAATTTATTAGTATATAAATATTATTATTAATTTATGTTAAAATGTATAAAAAACCCTTATCATCCCTGCCCAGTGGACTATTTTTTGATACAAAATTAACGCTTAGAAGAGCGACACAACCACGCTACGACCGACGAGTCCAATCAAGATCATCTAGTATTTTTGTAATATCTGCGAACGTCTGCTCCACCGATCGATCGGTGTTGATGACATGCCACCCCTTCGCAAGATTCAATGCTTTCCTCCGCACCTTCACTAACGCTTCAAGTGATTCGAACATCTCTACCTCGCTACGCTGTGCAATACGCTCCACAAGCTTCTCAGGCGTCGCATCTAAAAAAAACATGTACTCGGAGGTGGGAACAAACTTCTCAAAAAAATGGTACCCAACCGGAGCAAGCCACCGCGGCAGATACGCGGTCCCCATGAGATACCGGACCATAATCAACGTATCGACCTGCGGGTTGCGATAATAGTGCCGAAGGGAGTTCAACACGTCAAGCGCATAGAACATCGATGCCTTCAACTGATTGATCTTCCCACGGCTGAGCAGTGCCTTCTTCGCGGTTCGCCCGTAATAATTATCGGACTCGGGGTGGGACCGCACCATCACCCGCTCCCCCTGTTTTTCATATCGCTCTTTGATCAACTGTGCATGGGTATCCTTGCCGACGCCATCAAGCCCGTCGATAATAATCAATCGTAGCTTATCCAACTAAAAACCCCCAGTACATGAGCGCGGCAACAAACGGCACCGTCAGATTATCAAGACCAAACGGGGTCACAGCCTCCACTACCGTACAGACACCAGCGATGCACACAAGGTACGTGCCAGTCCTGAGAAACAGAGGGACGGCGTAAAACACAAGCGCAATCACAAGTAACACAAATGTGCACAGAAACATGGTCCCCGAGCCGACATAACTTCTTATATCTTTCAACACGACATATTTTCGTTTCCCATATTTCGTTCCGATAAGCGAGGCGAGACCGTCGCCGTACGACATGGCAAGAATACCTATCGCGATGATCTCCCGATGGTCGAAAAACACGTACGCAAGCACCGTCCAGGTGATCGCGTAATAGACAAGCCCGAGTCCATGGCCGGCCTCAGACGTCTTCCCCCGCAGAGACTTCACCGGTGAATACTGGCTCATGAGAAACGTAAAGATAATAAACGGCCCTGCTGCGAGAAACGCCATGATCCACCGGGTCTGAAACAAGGGCAGGATAAAGGCGATATTCCCGGTCATGATATGAAGGAATTTCCTTGCGGCGAGCGGATAGCGTTTCGACACGACCTTCTCAGTAAACAACAAAAGAACTATGACGTAGACATAGACAAAGGCGAGCCCTACAAGATCATTCTGATACATTCGTCACCCCGTAAACGCTCCGACCAAGAACGCGAGGAGGCCAATAAAGAGTGCTATGAGCGAAAACTTCCGATGATACCTCATATTCACCTTCCGTTTTATTATTAATTGAAGAGAGGTGCTCAGGAGCATCGTATCGCATACAACGACCACACCAAGATAGTAGATATTTTGATAATATTGGTTATAGGACGGCAGACTGAACGGAACGAAACTGAGCGCGATTGCGAAAAGATAAAACACCGCGGCGATGCTATTCGAGGCACGGATCCCGATATACCGGGGAAATGACCGCACACCTTTTTCCTTATCACCCTCGAAATCCTGCACGTCTTTCATGATCTCCCTGCCTGCTCCCGCAAGAAATGCGATAAGGGCAATGATGACAATCGCGGGATTCACATTCAAGGAAAATGCATTCCCTGATACCACCGCTGCGCCGCCGAAAACAAACGGAATCGCCATGACGTACGCGATAAAGAAATTCCCCAGCAGTTTTATTTTCTTCAGAACCGCGTCATAGACAATCGCGAAAAGTGCTGTGATCAGCGCAATGAAAAAACACGTGAGATTAACAAAATACGAGCAGAGGATCCCTAGGGGGAACAGGACGAGAAAAAGGTACACAGCGGTCTTCGGCGCAAGGTCCCCGCGGACCAAGGGCCGGTCCATTCGTTTATTTGCCCGGTCGATCTGCAGATCGTAGTAGTCGTTCAAGGCAAACGTGCTCGCCTCAAGAAAAAGCGCGGTGAAAAAAGTCAGGATGAATTTATCGACTGCAGGAAAGGTCTTCTGTGCGATGACGGCACCGACAAGAATTGCCAAGGCGATCATGACGCCATGCTCAAGTCTCATGAGTTGCCAGATAGCTTTGAGTTTCGACATACCGCAACAGAATCATGTGGTTTATTATAAAATCTTGTTATTTCTTCTGGGGTTCGATGATGACTTTTATGGAGTTCTGTGCTTTTGCCACCAGCTGAAATCCCTTCGCTGCTTCTTTAAGTGGGAGTTTGTGGGTGATCATATCGGTGACGATAAGTTTCTTTTGTGTGAGACAGTCGATCGCCAGTTGTATGTCTTTTGGGCTTCCCGCGTAGGTTGACACCATCGTGATTTGCTTGTTCCACAGGTCAAATAACGGGAACGGGATGTCATTACCGGGCTGTGTGGGGGCAAAAAAGAGGACTGCCCCTCCTTCTTGGACGCTCCGGAGGCCTTGTTGCACTGCGGCAGGCGCCCCGGTGGATATGACAACGAGATCGGCTAACCTTCCGTCGTTGTGCTGCTTTATCTGTTCAGGGACATTGTCCCTGGCATTGATCGTATGGTCCGCACCGAATTTTTTTGCGGCGTCAAGACGGTACGCATCGATATCGGTGGCGATAATCCTTCCCGCGCCCCATGCGCAGGCAAGCTTGATGAAGAGTAACCCGGAAATACCGCTGCCGATCACAAGCATGGTTTGCCCTGGTTTCATCCGAGCGGTACGCAACCCCCTGATGACGCAGGCGAGCGGCTCGATGAACACTCCTTCATCATACGACAGTTCTTTCGGGAGGAGGAATACGCCGCGATCCACGTTGATTTCAGGGACCCGTATGTACTCAGCGAACCCCCCTGGGTAAAAGTTCGTCGTATGCAGGGTATGGCACAGGGTATGCTGGTCGTTCAGGCAGAACCGGCAGGTGTTGTCCGGGACGTGATGGGAGACAAACACGCGATCACCGACCTTGTAGTTCTTCACCTGTGCCCCGACGTCGGCGATATCGCCTGTTATTTCATGGCCGAGGACGCGAGGAGCCTTCTTGACCCGGTACCATTCCATGACATCGCTTCCGCAGATGCCGCTTGCGATTATTTTTACTAAAATCTCATGGTCCCCGATCGCAGGGACCGGTAGTTCTTCGATGCGAACGTCATTGTTGTTGTAGTACATCGCGACTTTCATGGTTTTCATAGGGCTCATGTCCAGTTATGAGGAAGTGTTTTATAGATTTTGTTGCCGGCAAAGCGCGTTCTCAAGAAAAGAAAGTTTTATATCAAACCGGGAAATCTTCTTTTTTTATGAGCCCCATGGTCGGTCGCACGTATATCGGAAACCCGCTGTCGTTCTTCAAGAAAAACCAGATACTCTTAACGCTGGAAAAATACTCGTACGCGCCCGGGGAGATCATTAAAGGCAGCGTGGGGTTGAGGTTGAAACGGCCGGTGCAGGCAAGGAAATTCACGGTCGCGCTGATTGGTTTGCGAATTGTTCATGAAAGCGGCATGGCGGTGGGGCCTGTTCGGGTGGGGAACCAAGGACCGCACACCCATGTTTATACTATCTACAATTTTGAAATACCTCTTGATGGGGAGAATACGTATTTCAATGAATTGTACCCCTTTGAGATCAAAATCCCTCCCGATATCCTTCAATCTGCCCAGCAGAACCTCCATTCAACGCTCACTGGTCTTGGGAAGACACTCGAGGAGATTGCCAAGGTGATGGAACAGTTCAGTCTTTCAAATTCACGGGTGGAATGGTCCGTGGAGGCAAGGCTGGACGTCCCCCTGAAAATCGATATCTGTACTTCTCAGAAGATCGTGCTCTCGTAGAATCAGAGATGATTTTTCCTGGTCTGAAAGGAAGAATCGTGATACAAAACCGGTTTTTTTCCTGAACGAAAAGCGTAAAAGGTAGTGTTTTGTTATTGGGCCTGCTATGTTGATTAAAACGATTAAGTTAAAATCCATCGAAGCGCGGCGCTACATTGAACCTGATGAGAAGCCCCGACAGATCCGTATCGACCACAACAGCCAGATTTCACAGGTCATCAACAATGCGGAGAAACACCTGACGATCGAGTTTCAGTACACGGCGAGTTACGGGCCGATCGGCATGATCAAGCTCGAAGGGACCTTGGTCTGCGAGGAAGATGCTGCGAAGCAGATAGCAAAGGAGTGGCAAGACACAAGGAAAATGCCTGATCAATTTGCCAGTCATATTCACACCGCAGTGATGCACGCATGCGTCCCTGAGGCTGTCAGCATCGCAAAGGACCTTGGTTTGCCGCCACCGATTCCGCTACCGCAGGTGAAGTTAAGCTCAAATGCCAAACAGAGCCAGGGTGGCATCGAAGTCGCATAAGAAAGCATCTTCTTGTGCGCTTGGTTACTCTTTTTCAAACAATGAAGATTCGGAACCAGACAGTGCCTAACGTTTAATAAATCCGAAAGGATACCTACCGTCAATGAACTCTGTGGTTGTTTCAGTGGGAGGATCAGTGGTACTCTCCGATGATGCAAGCGTTGACTTTCTCAAAAAATTAGCTTCGGTGCTGAAAAAAGTGGGGAAGCAGTATCGACTGTTCGTGATCATTGGCGGGGGAACCATCGCCCGACGGTACATCCAGTTGGGACGGGAACTGGGATTTGACGAGGATACGTTGGATTTAATCGGCATTGACATCACCCGGGTGAACGCCCGTATCATAACGAATCTTCTTGGGGTGTCAAATAAGGAAATCCCGCATACGACGGATGAGGCAATAGGCCTTGATTTCCCGATCGTCGTCATGGGTGGGACGGACCCAAAGCACAGCACGGATACGGTTGGCGCTGAAGTTGCTGAAAAAACCCATGCAATTCGTTTTGTGAATGCGACGAATGTCGACGGGATTTACGATAAAGACCCCAAGAAGTATAGCGACGCAAAGAAGCTTGCAGAAGTCACCATTGATCAGCTGATCGCTCAATATGGGACCACGTGGGGTGCCGCGGGAAAAAACATCTTCATGGATGAGCCTGCCCTTGCGATTATTAAACGGGCGAAAATACCCACCTTCGTGGTCAATGGGAAGCGGCTTGACCAGCTGGAAAAGGCGATGACAGGGAAACCGTTTGACGGGACGACCATCCTTGTATAAGTCATACGATATATGATTTCTTCATGGTTTTTATTTTCAGATAAGGATAGAGGTCAGCCATGTGAAGTTAATAGGATGGCTGGCCCGTGGTCGACAAGATTTTGTCCGTTCATGTGAAGCGTCTGTGTTACACTAAGAAGGATCTCGTAATTCTGTGTTCCATGAATTGATC
>Ga0315282_10002110_pt1 | contig 37002 bp, 34 predicted proteins | sample YL17G07_20_MG_FD_203693 | JGI IMG/M metagenome (GOLD analysis project Ga0315282, IMG submission 203693) | Sediment microbial communities from Yellowstone Lake, YNP, Wyoming, USA - YL17G07_20 | ecosystem: Environmental > Aquatic > Freshwater > Lake > Sediment | place: USA: Wyoming | collected... | reverse complement strand
TCCATCGGTGCCCGTACCAATTATGGTCTCTGTAGTATCCTCTCCAACCTGGATCTACATCAAAATAAAAACTTGGAACATTGTTATAATAACCCCAGCCCCGGTTATAATAATGTGAGCGATACCAGCGACCTTCCCATAGACGCCACCACCAACCATTCCAGAAAAAGAGGTCTACATCAATGTCGGGATCAACGTAAACATCGCTCGTATCAGGTATCACTATCACATCTGGTGGTGCGGCAAATACGATGGGCGGCGGCAGACCAATACTAACGTTTATATCTACCCTTGCCATCGTTGGAATAGGAACTATAATTACTAACGCCAAAAGCAATGTTCCAAAAAATAACTTCTTCATTTTGTTGCCTCCTAGACACATCATTGTTTTGTCTCCCATTAGCCTTTCCTCCTTCCCTTCTGTCTGGTATTAGATTTACACATAATTAATAGCTTGTCAATACATTCACGATTACCGGTTATATTACGCACAAGCATATCACGTCTTGAATGTGCGGAGTTCAGGAAGGAATAAACCGAGTCCAAAAGTCTTGCAGGGCGTTGCTTTCTATGTGCAGGTCACGTCTTGGGTTGGTCAGATTTCAATGAAAAAGTGTGACAGGTTACGATGTGTATCCATATTTATGGAACGAGCAAAAAATTTCCAAATTGAATGAAATGGATATCAAAAGTAAAAACTTTATTCATTTTAAGCCGTTCCATCACTGCAAAACTCGATCAGTCGGTTAGAGAAAAGTCTTTATCGGCATATTTCTGGAATATTTGCCATGCTTTTTTCTCATCTTCTGAAGTGATGTTTAAAACTGTAGTAAATTTTTATCATAAAGCTTTTTACCGAGAGCTATTGCTTTTTGCATAATTACCTCCGATTAAAAATATCTTATTATAATTTACCACGAAAGTTTCAGTCTTCTCAGTTCAAAATGTAACAATCCTTTCATATTCCTGTAACACTATTCTGTTAGTCTTACAAAGAAAGGAGGCAATAGTGAATACCATGACCATGATTCCTGATCAGTCAAAGCTTATAAGTTACGAGATTGGATGTCCCTATGATGGCCTGATGGTAAGTCTCGCTTCCTTCTCATCTATGGCTCTCGACAGCCTGAAAAGGATACATTGTTGCAGTACGGAAAACTATGACAACTGTCCGATCTTTCTGGCAAAAATATTACGGAGGGGGTGAGACATGTAATATAAATTTAACGGAACTGTAACATTATTGTAATAATTGTTCTGTAATGTAAACCAAGAAGGAGGAAATTATGAAAAAGTCTATAACAATTTTACTTACAATTTTATTTGTTTGTTCCATAATGGGTCTTTCATATGCTGAAGACCTGAGGATCGATGGTTCAACAACGGTTTTGCCCATAACCCAGAGGGCGGCAGAGGTATTCATGAAGAAGAACCCTTCCGTTAAGGTATTTGTATCCGGCAGTGGCTCAGGAACCGGGATTAAGGCTCTTATTGACGGCACCACTAATATCGCAACAAGTTCGAGGGAAGCGAAGGATAAAGAAGTGGCCTCGGGGAAGGGGAAAGGCATAACCCTGACAGGCCATAAGATTGCATTGGATGGGATCGTACCGATCATGCATCCCTCAATGAAGATTAATGATATCACTATAGAACAACTCAGGGATATTTATAACGGCAAGATCAAGAGATGGAAAGAACTCGGCGGACCTGACAGACCCATAACTGTTGTTTCGAGAGATACAAGCTCCGGGACATACGAAGTATGGGAGGAAAAGATTCTGAAAGGTGATAGGGTAAGACCCGATGCCCTTCTGGTGGCATCAAATGGCCAGTCTGTTCAGACCGTATCACAGAATAGATTTGCGATCGGCTACATAGGAATAGGGTACATTGAAAAATCAGTCAAAGTCCTTAAGGTGAATGGTAACTCTGCTTCTGCAAAGAGTGTGCGCGATGGATCATGGCTGGTTGCAAGACCATTGTTCATGTATACCAATGGGAAACCCGCTGGTGTAATAGCTAAATTCATCGACTTCATGCTTTCCAAAGATGGGCAGAAGATTGTAAATGAAGTCAAATATGTGAGTATTAAGTAAATACAGGGAAATATTCCCCTCTTTATTAAAGAGTGGGTAGGGGAGATTACTAAAATCAATATTCAATACAGAGCATATCAAAATTAGTAATCCCCCTTTGCCCCCCTTTACCAAAGGGGGATTAATCTGAGGATTTGCAAATGAAATGGCAGACAAAAGAAAGGGCTGTTGAACTCATCGTAAGTTCTGTCGGCTTCGTATCCGTTATCGTGCTTCTCTTGATAGGTTTCTTCCTTTTCAAAGAAGCATTTTATATCTTTTACAAGGCAGGTGTTTTAAAGGTCATCTTCGGCAGTGAATGGTATCCGACTTATGATCCTCCAAGCTTCGGGATGTTCCCGCTCATCATGGGTACTCTTGCCGTAACAATCCTAACAGCAGTTATGGCTATTCCATTAGGTCTGGCAACTGCTGTTTATATTGCAGAAGTGGCCCATCACAGGGTAAAGGAATTTTTAAAGCCAATGATAGAAATGCTTGCAAGTTTTCCCTCGGTAGTGCTGGGATTCTTTGGTATGGTGATTATTGCACCGATCCTATCCAACTGGCTTTCTCCGATCCTTTCGGAAAAACTCTCTGAATTACTGAAAAGCACACACATCCCGTTCATTTCGACTACCCTTGCCGGGTTCTGTTATGACAAATTATTTATAGCATCCGGGTTGAATATCACCACTGCAGCTTTAATGCTTACTATAAGGGCTATACCGGTTATTTCAAGCATTGCCGAAGATGCGCTGACTTCGGTACCGCGTACCTACAGAGAGGCATCATACTCTCTTGGAGCTGATAAATGGGAGACCATCTGGAGGGTTGTGATACCAGCCTCTGTATCAGGATTAAGTGTTGCGGTCATTCTCGGCATCGGAACGATTATCGGAGAGACCATGATTGTGCTCATGGTTGCAGGTGGAGCAGCGGTTGTGCCTCACTGGATGTTCGACCCTGCCAGGCCTATGCCTGCCGCCATTGCAGCAGAGATGGGGGAAGCCCCTTATGGAAGCCTGCATTATCACGCGCTTTTCGGAGTATGTGCGCTCTTATTCCTCATCACTTTTGTGTTAAGCCTTATCTCAGATTTCATATCAAAAAAATACAGATCTGTAAAAATAGGGGAAAAGGCATGATCCAGAGTTCACAAAACAACCGTATACCGTTCGAGTTGGTTCGTAAAAAAAGGTTTAACCTCAAGCAAGGGTTTTTCCTTTCGCTCGTAAGGTCGTTCGGTTTTTCCGGGGCATTGACGCTCTTTGTCATCCTGTTCTTTGTGGCCTATAACGGCATAAGCATCTTAAGCTGGGAATTTGTAACGCAACCTCCGATTGAAGCTATGACAAAGGGTGGCATTTTACCTGTCATTGTCGGAACTATATTGCTGACCACGCTCTGCATGATAGTAGTTATCCCTATTGGTGTTACCACAGCTATTTTTCTATCTGAATATTCAAAGCCCGGGTTATTGCTCAATATGGTTATGATGTCAATATACACGCTTGCAGGGGTTCCTTCAGTTGTCTTCGGACTCTTTGGCCTTGCAGTTTTTGTTGTAGCTTTCAATTTCGGGATGAGTTTGCTTGCAGGGTCATTAACCATTGCCATCATGGTGCTTCCGTATATCATATCGACCTCTGAAGAGGCTATTAAAGCTGTACCGTACAGTTTCAAAGAGGCATCCCTTGCCTGTGGCGCCACAAAATGGCAGACAATCAGAAAGGTGGTTTTACCCACTGCCATGCCGGGAATCCTTACAGGCGTAATTCTGGGGACAGCAAAGGTTTCAGGAGAAACCGCTCCTATTATGTTTACAGCCGCCGCCTTCTTTACTCCCGGAGTTCCAAGATCATTACTTGAGCCTGTGATGGCATTGCCATATCATATTTATGTGCTCGCAACAGCGGGTACGCATATTGAGGAGACAAGGCCTATACAATACGGCACTGCGCTCACATTAATCGTACTGGTTTTAGGAATGAATCTGTTGGGTATAATCCTGCGTTCGAGGCAAAGGAAGAAAAGGGCATGGTAGAAGAGAAGAACATATTCGGAATAAGGGAGTTCAGCATCTACTATGTAGACTTCACTGCCGTCAAGAATGTCAATCTTGACATAGAGACCAACAAAATCACAGCAATAATAGGGCCCTCCGGTTGTGGAAAAACTACTCTCCTCAGATCATTGAACAGAATGAATGACCTGATCATAACTTGCAGGGTCACCGGCCAGGTGCTCTTCCGGGGGGTTGACATATATCACAGGGATACTGACGTTATCGAACTTAGAAGAAGAGTCGGAATGGTCTTTCAGAAGCCGAATCCTTTCCCGAGTTCTGTTTATGAAAATGTGGCGTATGGGCCGAAAATACGAGGCATAAAGAAGAAAAGTGAACTTGATGAGATCGTTGAAAAGGCGCTCATCAGGGCCGGTTTATGGAAAGAGGTGAAGGATAAACTGAATGAGTCGGGGCTGAGTTTATCAGGAGGTCAGATGCAGAGGCTTTGTATTGCAAGATCTCTTGCACAACAGCCCGAAGTCCTTCTCTTCGATGAACCGACTTCAGCGTTAGACCCTATTTCAACGGCTAATATAGAAAACTTGCTCCAGGAATTACAGAAAACCATTACAATAGTCATTGTAACCCATAACATGCAGCAGGCTGCGAGGATATCGAACTATACTGCATTTATGTATCTGGGGGAACTGATCGAATTCGGGGACACGGATACCATATTTGTGAATCCCCAGAATAAATTAACTGAAGAATATTTAACAGGGAGGTTCGGATGACGGCGATTTTCGATGAGGAATTGAATGCCTTAAAAGAAAAGATACTGAAACTCGGCTGTATGGTTGAGAACGCCATACGTGATTCTGTAAAAGCGCTCGTAGAGAGAGACAGCGAACTCTCGAAAGAAGTCATTAAGAAGGATCATCTGATTAATGCTCTCGATGTAGGGATAGATGAAGAATGTGTAAGATTGATAGCGCTGAGGCAACCTATGGCGAGAGATCTGAGATTCATAACGACTGCGATGAAGATAACTACAGACCTCGAAAGGATGGGAGACTTTGCCGTAAATATTGCGGAAAGGGCAATAGAGCTGAACGAAGAGCCGCAACTGAAGTCTTTTGTTAACATACCAAAGATGGCGGAAATTGCGCAGTCAATGGTAAGGGATGCCCTTGACTCCTTTGTCACGGGATGTTCCCGTTTGCCCTACGAAGTGATCAAACGGGATGACGAGGTGGACGACCTTACGGTAAGGAACTTTGAAGAGCTTCTCGGCCTCATGATCCAGGACCCAAAGATTATTCCGTTAGCGGTGAAGAGAACCTATATTGCAAAATATCTCGAAAGGATTGCAGACCATGCAACTAACATTGCCGAAATGGTTATTTATCTGTGTAAAGGGAAGATGATTAGACATATGGAACTTCCGGAAAGCGAATAATATAAAGAAGCAAAACCGCTCATCAGCATATCGTAATCATTCAGTGAAGCGTGGCATTAGTAATAGAATGTCTTCCCCTTTGTTAATGTCTGAATACTATTGATCTAAAAATCCCCCTCCATCCCCCTTTGCTAAAGGGGGACTTGCAATATTTCCCCTCTTTGGTAAAGAGGGGTTAGGGGAGATTTTATTAAATTCAATTATCCCCCCCTTCACTGAATGGTTACGGCATCACCTCTTTTTTGTCTTGCTTTTTTTCACAATCTGGCATATTTTTATAGGAACTTTTTCTCGACTCTTTTTCTCACGGCAATTTTTCGGCCAGTAACTTTGGACTCAAAAATTAATAAAATTGGGCAGGAAGGTAACTTGGAAGTTATGAAAAGTTCCAGTCACAAGCCGGCAAAAGGTGCAAATGAAGAGAACGAAAGGTATCGCATACTGATCGAAAATACAAAAGATATAGTCTATTTGCTGGATGCTGAAGGAGTCTTTAAATATATAGGTCCCCAGGTCGCACAATATGGCTTCGACCCCGAAGAGGTGATCTCACAAAATTTTCTGGATTTCATTCATCCTAAAGATAGAGAGAAAATGTTTCTCCAATTCCAAAAAACTATGATAAAGGGATCAGAATTTATCAGTCAATTCCGGATCAAGAATAAAAGAGGCGGTGTTTACTGGATAGAGGAATACGGTAAGGTCCAACGCGATAAATCCGGAGGAATCGTTGGAATCAATGGCGTTTTGAGGGACATCACCGAGCGCAAGCGGGTAGATGAGAAATTACGTAGAGCGCACAAGGAACTGGAGATAAAGGTAAAAGAACGGACAGCTGAGCTCCTGACGGCCAACGAAGCGTTACTGGTTGAGATTACCGAGCGCAAGCATGCGGAGGGAGCGCTCAAAGAAAGCTATCAGAAATTGCAAAGGGCTTTAGAGGGAACTGTTTATGCCCTGGCATTGACAGTCGAAAAGAGAGATCCATATACTGCCGGCCATCAGCAGCGAGTTACCAATTTGGCTTGTGCAATTGCTACTGAGATGGGTCTTTCAGAAGAAAAGATTAATGGAATTCGTATGGTTGGTTTTATTCATGATCTTGGCAAGATATATGTGCCCGCAGAAATTCTCAGTAAACCTGGTCAGTTAACCGAGATGGAATTCGTCATAATTAGAACTCACGCCAAGGTCGGTTATGACATATTGAAGAAGGTAGAATTTCCATGGCCGGTTGCGCAGGTTATAGTTCAACATCACGAAAGGATAGATGGATCCGGATATCCTTTTGGTCTGTCAGGTGAGAATATTCTTCTTGAGGCAAAAATCATAGGCGTGGCTGACGTCATCGAAGCAATAGCTTCCCACAGACCTTACCGGCCGGCCCTTGGTTTAGATAAAGCTCTTGAAGAAGTCTCGCAGAAAAGAGGTACCCTTTATGACCCTGAGGTAGTAGATGCCTGTTTGAGACTCTTTACTGTGAAAGGTTTCAATCTGGAGTGCTGACCATCCCTATGCAAGGGTAATGTGGCCGGAAACAAGAGATTTCTTGACTTTCCTCATTCATGTTATAGAATTAATTTAAAAACTCATAGATGGAGGTATGCAATATGGCAAAGGCAAAGAAATCAAAACAGTTAAGTTTCAGCATGCGGAACAAGGTGGGATTGCTTTCAGAGATAAGCACGGCAATTACAAATGCAAAGGTCAATATGTATGCGATCTGTGCATATGGTATGGAAGGCAAGGCATATTTCATGTTGGTGACTGACAGCAATGCAAAGACAAAAAAAGCCCTCGGCGCTTTGGGAGCTGATGTCACGGAAGACGATGTTATTTCGGTGGAGTTGCTCAATAAGGCGGGTGAATTACAGAAGGTTGCAAAGAAGATAGCTAATGCAGGGGTTGATATCAACTACATGTATGGAACTGCCGGCACAGGCAAAACCTCACTTTGTGTCTTTGCAACTGTAGACGATAAAGAGGCGATCAGGGCTATCAATAAATAACGCAATGGAAGCCGGCTATTGTGCGGTATGATATGTCTGAAAGATAAGAGAAACTCGGCATAGAATGAGTCCTGTTTGTCCCTCATGGCTCTCCTTTATCCTCTATAACCCTGTCAGGAAGGCATTCACCGACAGGGGGAAGGTTCTAACTGAGTCTGGTGTTACGAGCGATGCGGTTGTGCTGGAAGTTGGAGCAGGCAATGGATTTCTGACTGAATTTCTTGCAGAACGCGCAAGAAAAGTATATGCCGTGGAGCTGCAGGACGGCATGATAAGAAAACTGAGGAATAGAACCCTGCAATTCGGCGATAAAGTCTCGATTATTCCGGGTGACATAGCATCGATTAGTCTGAAAGAAGAGTTTGCCGACCTGTGCCTTCTGTATTACTGTTTCCATGAAGTGAGCGATAAGATTAAGGCTGCTGACAATATCAGCAAGGCCGTAAAGACGGGCGGCATACTTTCGATATACGAGCCTGCCATGGAGGTCGGAAAACCTTTTATGCAAAAGACTGCTGCTATGTTCGGGCAGAGGGGCTTCAGAAAAGAGGTCGAGCGGGACCGGTTTTTTACAAGGTTTGTGAGATTGAGGAAATAATTTGACATTCAATTCATTTGACTATTGACTTTCATAGAGCCATACAGTAATTTAAAAAAAGAGGCTGAGTCCTCGGTTGCGGAAACTTAACCAAAGGGCCTGTGGTTCATAAGAATCACGGGCCCGATTGTTTTATCCGATACAATTATTTTCCGGGTAGCTGTCAAGTTCTATAACGAATGGAAAGGCCTTTCAGGAATTTCCTGAGAAACTGCTCACCGCATTCCTTGTAGTTTTTATGCCCCTCTTTTCTAAATAATGCCGTCAGTTCAGATTTTGATATGTCGACATCGGCCAGTTTTAAAATCCCGAGCATATTATCCTCTTTCAACTCCAGTGCAATCCTTAGTTTTTTCAATATGGTATTGTTTGTCAGCCGTGAGTCCGGTTTTCTCGTCTCACCCGGTTTAATTTCTTTCCTGCCTCTTTTATGTAAAATTAACCCGTCCAAAAAATGCCCCAAAACATCATCACTGCAATTAACAAAGCCTTCTTCGTCTTCTTTTTTAAGAAGGCCGGTTAGATCGGATTGTTTAATATCATGATCAGCCAGCTTAAATATTTCGACCATTGTTGAATCGTTAATATTCAGAGCGTACCGTAATTGTCGCAATATATCATTATTAGTCATTAGTAACCTATGATGAATTTGTCTATAGACTATTATAGTTCAGTCAGGCCAAATTTCTAAACAGCAATGAACTACCCCGTAGTCCCGAAGGCTTTCGGGATGAGGTATCAAGTTCGTCATCCCGGCTCGTCCGGAATCTTTCTGAAGAACAACCCCCTCGCCCCCTTTTCTAAGGGGGAATCAGAAGGATTCCCGACAAGCGGGAATGACAAAAATGAATTATCGAAACCCCGAAGCTGAGCTTCGAGGAATTCTTTTGATTAAATATAATACAATGGTACAGTATACCGGCGACCCGCAGGGTAAACGCCCTGTGGTGTAGCAGCCACAATTTGAGGTCTTGTTCTAAGAAATGAGGATAGGTCCAGAATTTACCCCATTGAGTTCTATATGAATGCATGGAAGCAAAACATATTTTTTATCCTTGTCGAACCCGGGGAGCCGGGTAATATCGGCGCATCCGCACGCGTTATAAAAAACATGGGGTTCAGAAACCTTTGCCTCGTTAAGCCTCCGCCTGAAATGTCGGTAGAGGGGCGATGGTTTGCCCGCAACGCCCATGATGTACTTGACTCCGCAGAGGTCCATGATGCTGTTGAAGAGGCGATAAGGGACAAGGCTGTTGTCGTGGGAACGACCAGGAGAGAGGGGAAGAGACGCGGGGTGATAATGCCTGTTGAACAGGGCACGGCAAGGATTCGTGATTTAGCCGCAAACAATAAAGTCGCTATCCTCTTCGGTAGGGAAGCGGAGGGGCTTTACAACGATGAGGTGGACCAGTGCGGCTTTCTGCTCAAAATCCAGAGCAGTAAGATCCAGCCCTCGCTGAACCTTTCACATGCGGTACTGATCGTCGCCTACGAACTTTCAAAGCATGGTCAGAAGATAGATGCTACGTCCGGCAGGGCCAGGAAGAAGAAATATGATAACTCAACCCTGATTGAAGACCTCAAGGCACATGGAGAGATCGCACCCTTATACGAAAGGATATCACGGGTGCTGGAACTGCTTGAATACATACCGAGGGGCGACAGGAATCTCATGAAAAATATCATTGTCACTCTGAAGCACTTCATCGGCAGGGCCGGGATTACGGAAAAGGAACTGAACATTATTCAGGGTTTATGCACACAGATAGAGAAAAAGGTGGTGAAGAGATAGAGACGCAATAAAACATCGAAAAGGCCCTTTGCGATTCATCATTGTAAAATCTCCTGGTTTTCCCAATATTTCGACACCATCACTTTTGTAACGTTTCTTTAACCTTTTTTGTCTTTAATTCAGTTTTGTTTATGTTTTTTTATTTGTTGATGCATTTTTCTTTTCTGTAGAAGAAGACGATTCTGCTTCAAGCCTTTCTTGTTCCTTGTATCGTTCCATTACAATTCTCTCTGCTTCAAGCCAGTTGTCGAGGTCACGACCGTCAATTCCACCGCTTTTTTCATACAGTTCACGTGCAATCCTCGCTATCTCATCATACCATTTCATTTTGTCCCTCTAATTAAATTAATTTTAATGATTTGGATATAATCATCAGCTTTATTCAGTATATCACAAGTGTGAATAACAGGAAACAAAAGATGAGATGGCTTCCTGTTTCACGTTGTTTGCTCCACCTGCTACTGCGCAAAGCTAGTATGTGATGAAAAATAATGAATATCATTTAAAACATACACTAGGAAATTATTTAATGTAATAAGTCAATTTAGTCAACAACGTCCCCTATTCCCTACTCAGGCGGAATAAACAGTAGTTTTTGCTCCCTCGGGTACTTTTCAATTGCCTCAGGGTTTGAATGGATGATCTAAACTATCGCTTCTTTGACAACCTGCGTTTCTCAAGTCCGTTATAATGATTTCTGCGGGTCCTTATTGAGTCGGATCCTATTGTGACCCACCCGCCTGAACGATAAAACTTTTTAATCTCTCCTTTCTCAATTAATTCATCAAGAAGAGTGTCTTTAACGTTACCGTAGACTCCATTACCATAAAGCACCAGTATATAGTTTTCTTTGCATAGCATGGTGCTTCTGCCGCACAACTTGCAGTTTTTTAAACACCCTTTACAACTCAGGCATTTTTCACAATACTCGCAAATGCAAATTTTCACGTCAACTCCAAAAGTTGACATATACTATCGCAAATCGCTGCAAGATGACAAATGTATTTTTTTGTTTACAAGCTGAAATCCGGATCATCTTGCCGGGCTTTGAAATGTTCTCCGGCTTGAGCGCTTCACCTGCTACTATTGATTCTTGAGAAGAACAACGAAGTATCTATTTACAGAAGAAATGCACATAACATTTGGCATGTGTTTTCTTTCAGAAAATCGGACTGGATGAAGAAATACAATGAACTTTTTTTCACAAATTGCTAATATTTAATTCAGATAACGAAAGGAGGCTGTAAGACCATGAGAAAGACAATATTGTTCATAGCGATATTTTTATTGATCCCCGGCACGCTTTTTGCGGAAATCACTATAAAGCCATCGCCAGAAATGCTTAAAAAGATCGAAAAAAAACCTTGTGATATAAAAGTTACCAGCCCTGCCTACAACCAATATTGTTATATTAATCATGCATGTCCTATTGCATGGGACACTACGAATATCAAGAATTGGAATTCTGTATTCCTAATTGTAATCCAGATTGACTCGGCACATATTGAAGGAGTGGAAGGCGGGGGTTATCCTGTGCCTAACACAGGCAATTATCAATGGATTGTTCCTGAAAACGTCGGGCCGCTCACTGATACTACTAATACTATTTATCAGATAAAGGTCATTACGCCGGATCATGAATGTTCGGGCAAGAGCAGCGTATTCAATATTACGAAAAGAATCGTTTTACCGAAACTCCCGGTGCATGAATTCAAAAAATAAGGGTTTTTCAGATTGCACCTTCGTGCATGCCTGCCAAATAACACAAATGTTTCTAACACCTGCAAAGGCGCATCTCTGCCATGTGGTGAAAAATAATGAATATCATTCGAAACATGCATTTGGAAATTTTTCTATGAATTCTATCTAACTAATAAGTTAACTTAGTCAGTAGCGCTCCCTATTTTGCTCTACTTAAAATATTGTTTAACTTGGCAACGTCCCCTATTTTCTTCCCCACTGCAAGAATAAAGACCTGACCCCAATTCGGTGCCCCAATTCGGTGACTGTTGCGAATACCCGAAGGGTACGTGGCAATCTCAGAGCTGAAATGCGAGATTGCTTCAGTTCGTTCGCAATGACAACTTTCTATATCGGGATTTGGGTAGTACTTCAGCCTTGATTTAATCCTCATGGTAAGTTATATTATTCTTATCATGTACATATTAATTTATCATGTAAGGAGATAATTGCATGAAATCAAAAGTAACAACAAGAGGTCAGGTTTCGATACCATCCGGGATCAGGAAAGAATTCAATATAGAGCCTGAATCGAGGGTTGAGTGGGTTGTAGACGGAAATGTTATCAAGGTCATACCCCTCCCCAAAGATCCTGTAGCAGCATTCAGGGGACGGGGTTCCGGTGTGTATTCCACAAAGCAATTAATTAAAGATAGGAGAGCGGAAAGGAAAAAAGAGGATGAAAAAGATAAAAATACCTGAATCTTATGTCCTTGATACCTCTGCACTTTTAACATTTTGGAATGATGAAGATGGGGCTGAAACCGTAGAGCAGATATTGCGGTCAGACACACAAGTTTATGTTTCTTTTATGAGCTGCATGGAAGGCAGATACAGGATATGGAAAAATACAGGGAAAGAGGAATCAGAGGAATTTTCACAATATTTAAATCTTCTTCCTTTAGAAAGAATAGACATTACTGATCCGATTTTCGAAAAAGCAATTGAAATAAAAGCTACAAATAGTCTTTCTGTGTGTGACAGCTGGATCATTGCGACGGCTATTGTAACCGGCTCTATCCTCGTTCATAAAGACCCTGAGTTTGAACAGGTTAAAAAGCTGGTAAAATTTGAGTCGCTACCCTATAAACCAATCAGGGAAAAGTAATAATAGTTCTTCCGCGCTCCAGCGCTCGTCAGAATTTTTTCCCGATACTGAAACCAGCATAGTGGGGTTAATGGATATGGTCTTGACCGCTTCTCTTCTAAAACAGACGCTATTATTAATGAAATTATAAATCTTGATATAAAAAGGCTTAAACCTGAAGATGCGCTTAATAAACTTATAGAGATTAAAAAAAAGATCAGCTCGTAGTACCTATCTTTTAAGATCAAATGAAATGCCATCTGCCAGTGCGGACATTCTCTTTCTTGTTTCTCAAATATCAATAAACAAGCCTGACCCCGCCGGGTTCTTATAAAGATTGTTTTTCTTTCATTGCCTTACAACATTTATTACCTTTCTGCAAGAATAAAGACCTGACCCCTTTATCATTCCTGCCTTACAACATTTATTACCTTTCTGCAAGAATAAAGACCTGACCCCTTTATCATTCCTTCTCTTGAGAAGATTCTCGCCGGATTATTAACTTCTTTTTTGTTAATGACGGTTTTTACTCCAGCCAATTTTCAAATGCTATATCAGATCCAACAACTTTCTTTATTGCGTCCATTTTATCACGGGTAACCAGTATTAGATTATGAGCCATTGCAACAGCAGCAATCCAGAGGTCATTTTCATCTACTTGCAACAAGGTAGATAATGTTGGGTCTCTCCATTCGTTTATCTTTCTTTTCATCCTATTGTCAGAACCCTTTGGGGCATACCTGTTAAAAAGTCTTGCTCTTAAATCAGCGTAATAATCACGCGCTAAGTTAGCATCAATCTGTAAGCATGGGAATGCGGACAATATCTCCTTGGCTAAATTTGCTTTATCGGAATTGGCATAGTCTACACGCACTCCGCTCTCGACCTCTCCGACCGTTATAGGACACAAAAAGACTCTCGTTCCTTCAGGCAAAGTATTCCAATGTTTCTCTACCGCTTTACATTCAGAATTGTTACGTCCCGCTTTTAATTCGGCAAGAGGTCCAAGGATATTCGTGTCGAGAAGATAATAGCGGCGTTTCATTCTTCTTCCCTTCCAAGGCTCTTAAGATAATTTAGGAATGCTGTATCACTAATCAAGGGTATACGCTTCATAATTTTTTGAGGTGTTGCTTCCCTGAATTGGTCAGATATATAAACGTACAATGGGATCCATGAGTCAATTTCTAAAGGAATATACCCTGTAAATTCAAAGGGGACAGGACGTTTGTATCCCCAGAAAATATTTAGCAACTGCCTTTCCAGTCGAGGAGGAAGTTCGTAAAGCTTCAGAATTTCGGCATCTATCCGGAGTAAAATATCTTTAGCCTTAGTCGTATCATTTTTTTGTGCGTCCAAGTAATTACGAACAAGGGAATAAATAATCTGCCCCGAATCTGAAGATACTTCGGGGATAGGAATATCCTCGTAAACTCTTTTTGGAATAGTCCTTTGAAAACTATGCGCAAAAGTAAAAGCTGCTGCGACCGGGGAATTAAGTAATGCTGTCAATATCTCAACATTCAATGTTTCGGTTTTCGGCCAAACCGCATAAAAGCCTCGGCTTACAATGCGTCCTTCATTATCGATAGCTGCTGCATACCTCCACGGGCCTCGCGAGATTCTTGATGCAGGAATCACAACTTTAGGTTTTTCCCAATTCAAATCCCATGCGCCTCGTGCTCGTTTTCTTCTAAGATTATCATCAGTCGAAATATGGACAGTATCCTCAGCATCAAATTGTAAAAACCCTTTAGTTCTCTTATATATTGCTGGAGATGATCCATTAAATGGCTTATTGCGGATTATCTCATGAAATCTTCCTTTGACCAGCTTCGGGTCGTATTGGACACCGATTCTAATATCAGACACGTCACCAAGTTTCGGATAGTGCTCTAAATATTCCCAGATTTCACGCAACAAAGGAACTACAAGCCGTCCATGCATTTTTTCCTCAAAGTAGGACTGCAACACATTATCTTCCCAGGTAACTCGATGTCTGAAGCGGAAACTTTCGCGTTCCTGATCTTTTACTTCTCGATACGCTACAAATCCGTTGCGGCGGAGGTCATGTTTTCGAGCAACGATAATTGCTGTTTCCATATCCGAATGCAAGAAGATACGGTCTGGCAAGCCAGTAAGAGAAATAAGTTCAAAGTTGTTCAGGATTATTTCACGCTCTTTCTTATAATCAGCCCCATCGACAAAAGATCGTGGTAGAACTAATCCGAGTAAAGACTGCGCCGGTAAAACAGGGAGTGCGCGCCTCAAAAGTTCAACAGGTGTTGGGGTCTCAGGGCTTCTGCCTTCGATATTCTCAAAAGGCGGATTGCCTACAAGTATCATAGTTTTAGCCGCAGCATTTTCTATAGTTCTGCCAGCAAATACATCAGCATTTACTAAATCCCATCCGTTCGGCTCTGGGAAGTCGGCGAGCATTAGACACATGAGTGCAACTTCAACCGAAAAGACGTCGATTTCTATTCCATGAAGGTGAGCGACCAAAAATTTATGGCGCTGCTGACCACTCCAGTCTTGTGGCAGAAAATCTCGCATCCTTCTCATTGCGGCTATGAGAAAAATGCCATGTCCTGCCATAGGATCGGTAGTATGCCACTGAGTTCTCGGTAATTCTTCGATTGGAAGTTGTGAAAGGACATAATCTGCAACATAAGATGGCGTGCTATGAATACCGAGCTTTTTGCGACTTTCCGGAGAGACAAACGTATTTTCATATATATAAGTAAGAGTGTCCACTGATATATTCCGCAAGGAAAAGCTGTTACCTATTTCCTGTGATATGCCTCTTAATGTTGAACCCGGCAGTTTTGAAACGACAAGCGGTAATGACGAGCCGTAATGATTGCTTACGGCCTGCAATGCAGTTTGAGGGGAAGAAAAATCAATACTTGAAGAATTCAATCCATCTCGGTCTTTAAGTAATTTTGCTGCTAACAGACTAAAAACAACTCTGAATACTGTCGCTGGATCAAAAGATAGATTATGCTTCTTAAACTCTCCTTCAGTGTGATTGAGTATCGCCCTTAGTAAATAATCAATCTTTTCTGTGGCTTGATTTTCCAAAGCTGGAAGTAACCCAATATCAACAAAATCCATCTGCTGCGGCAATGGTTTAACAAAACCCGCTTTTGCTCTGATAATAGCTTTGGGGTTCCACTCATTGGCATTCTTAGTGATGACATTTGGTAAATTGACAGTTTTATATTTCGCCTGGAGGACAGGCTCTCGTTCAGTAATAGCCCATCTTTCAGTGACGCCATTGTTCAAAATAAATATTTGTGGAGCACCAAGAGCTTTTAGTTCATTAACAAGAACGAAAGACGGACGGCCAGTCTCTGCTACTTGAACACCAAAACAGGCAGAACGATAATCCAGTGGTTTCTGTCCGAAAATAGCTCGTCCCACAGTGCGGATAGGTACGCCCGATGAAAATAGGTCTGCATATTGATAGCCTTTTCTAATCAGGCTATGTTTATATCCTATTTTTATAAAAGCATTGTCAATATGGCTGAAAGTTGGATTATCTCGCATATCCTATCATTATTCCTTGTTATATCTGTGTGTTTTCTGAATCGTCTTCCTCCGTGGAGTATCCCAATAAGGACTCTTGCATTTAGGGCATACCCTTGCCATTCCCTTTTTCCTCGGAAACCACTGATGATTGCATCTTAAGCACTGAAACCCATGCAATGTAACTGTAGGCATAAGTAGATAATATTATATCAATGGGTATATGTCAATATTAATATATTTTACGTGTATACTTATAAAGTATATATTACTGAGAATATACTATATTAATGTATTTTGATGTACTATTAAGTCCTGTATTCGGTGATTAACAATGACGAAGGGGAAGGAGACACATTGGTTAAGAATAAAAAACATCCCGTACTTGCCGGGTTCCCATGGTATCCTTCTACGATTCTGAAAGTACACTTTAGCGCTGATCAATTTACATTTAACCTTTTTGGCCTCTTCAATCAGAGCGATATCTCTATACTTTTTATTGTTTGTCTACCCCTCACAACTGTTGAAAACTACTCAAGATTTTTACCAAAGATTTATAGGGAATTCGAGTTTCATGATTAAAGGGGCGAGAATGGATTCAGCCAGTCTCTGATTGAATTTCACTGCTTCTTGGAATTTTAACCACTTACTATCCCTGAAGCCTTCTTTCCAGAGATACTCCAGTTTCTCATCTGATGTGCCGACATTTTCTCGTCTATAAGTGACCACTTCATCGAACCAGTCATCCTCATCATAATCTCTGAAAGCATCCTTAACAATTGCAACGATTGGGGTCAGGTCTTTATTCTTGTAGGTACCCTGATACTATTTTGCCGTTGTAACAATTTCCAGTTGTACTCCACAGAACTATCGGAATGATAGAGGGCGTTTCTTTCTGTGAGAACAGCACGCTGACCGGCTGAGAAGCATGGCATGACTTCCTATGTGAAGGAGATAAGAAGGTGCCCTCTTCCTACGGGGTGAGGTCTTGAATCTACACTTTTTACCTTCTCACATCAATATTCCTTATCCCTGATGGTTTCCAGGCCGGGGATATTACACGTGGGGGTTCCGTATGTTTAAGGTATGATGCCCAGATGAGCTTGAAATCACCGTACCTGTCATTAACAGCGTCCATTGCCTGAAGGAGAGCCTTCTCTCTTTTTTTATCTTTAAATAACAGCATCTGATTACAGTCTTTGCTAAGACTTGATAAACATACACCGAGTAATCGAACCCTGTTCTTCAATCTGATACCATTAAATATAGAGATAGCGTTCTTGTAAATCTCATGGGTATGATTTGTGTAGTCATATAAAGTAGTTTGTTTTGAAAAGGTTTCAAAATCAGAATACCTTATGGTAAGGGATACCTTTCTTCCAATAAAACCATATCGCCGTGCCCTTCTTCCCACCATCTCACTCAGTTTTAAAATCTCTGCTTCCATTTCTATCTTGTCAGATAAATCTTCAGGGAAGGTCATGCTGTGTCCTATGGATTTCGGATCTTCTTCATGAACAATAAGAGGCCTATTACAAATTCCCATACCCATAGCTTTAAGATGTTCACCTATAATCCCGAATTTATTTCTTAAGAGGCTTGCCGGTGCCCTTCCCAGTTCACCGCAGGTTTTTATCCCCAGTGCTTCGAGTTTTTCAGTAAGACCGGAACCGATTCCCCAGAGTTCTTTCAAAGGTAGATTTTCAAGTACGGATTCCACCTCTTCAGGCTGAATCCACCTCAGACCATCTGGTTTAGCAATATCACTGGCAAGCTTGGCGATGAGGATATTAGGAGCAATCCCGACCGTGCAGGTAATACCAAATTGTTCTTTAATCTGTGTTTTAATGGAATTCCCAATGGCTTCCGGACCTCCAAAAAGATGATGAGTTGTGGTTATATCGAGGAACGCCTCATCAATGGAATAAGCTTCCACATCAGGCGTGAATTGCAGATAGATTTTTTGCAGTTCCTTGCAGGTATGTGTGTATTTTTCGTTATTTCCTACCACAAGGATAAGATGGGGGCATAACTTTTTTGCCTTATAGACATTCATCCCGGTTTTCACGCCGTATTTCCTCGCCTCATATGAACGGGTCGTAATAACCGTTCTTCTTCCTGACCCGATAACTGCAATTGGTTTCCCTCTGAGTTTCGGATTACTCTGCTGCTCTACAGAGGCAAAAAATGCGTCCATGTCTACGCAGAGGATAATCTTTTTCATTACAACTTTCTCTCCTGCTCCCTTCCTTCTATGTAGCCCGATCTTTTTTTTCTTCCTTCTGTTTTTGTTTTCATGTAGAATTATATCAGTGTATGATTAGCGTTGAAAGGAGTTTTCACACAGTCTGACGTTTAGGTTAATATAGATAGCAAATGTAATTGACCAGTCGGGAGTTTGACTCTCCCCACCGGCTCCAGTATTTTCAAGGATTTTATAATCCCTTTATTTCCTATGACTGAATGATAATGAAGTCACCTATAGCTAAACTGGCAAACCCAACCCCTTCCTTTTCTCGATAATATGGGATGTTATGAGTTCTGCCGCTTTTACAGGGTCAGGTTCTACCGCAAAACATGCCCCGAAAACATCTTTCAATCCTGATGTTGCAAGTTCAGTAACTTTTTTGCTCCCCAGAATAGGCGGCATTACACCGAGTACGGTGAATATACCACTGCCCATTGCATAAAAGGCAATGGTTGCAGCCTTTTCCGAATACCACTCAGGCGCTGCTGCTGCAAGGGGAAGTTTATCGATGTCAACACCGATGGTATTGGCTAATGCACAGGCAATAACAATAATCCTCGAATTATCAACACATGAGCCGACATGCAGTGACGGAGGAATATTCAGAAGGCCGCATATCTCCTTCAGTCCCGGGCCTGCCAGATCTTTTGCTTCTGGTACTTGTAACCCTGCCTTACCTGCGGCTACATTTGCACATCCCGTGGTGAGGACAAGTATATCGTTGGCTATAAGACGTTTGATAAGTTCTACATGACCGTAATCCTGTTTTATCTTTGGATTGTTGCATCCCACCACGCCTACAGCTCCTTTTATTTTGCCTGCCTTTATCGCATCGATTAATGGATTCAGTGTCCCGCCGAGGGCTTCAAGAATAGCCTCTACGGAAAACCCGGACATCGTCCTGACCGGCGAGACAGGTATGTATATTCTATCCTTGTTCCTGCGAGAATAGTTTTCTATCGATTCCTTTACTATTCTAAATGCCTGCTCTTTTGCATTCTCTGGCGAGAATTCAACATGTTCCATGAATGGAAATTTTGCCTTATCGGAAGTTGAATATAATTTGGTGTGATAACATTGTGCCACCTGTCCCAGTGATGGCATGATGCACTGGTAATCTACAATTATAGATTCAACGGCCCCGGTAACCATAGTTAGCTCGGTCATGAGATGATTGCCGGCCATTGGGATCTTTTTGCGCATCATCAACTCATTACCGGTGCAGCAGAGTCCGGCAAGATTAATGCCCTTTGCTCCTTTTGCCTTTGCAAGCTCAATCATCCCCTTGTCTTCTACAGCCAAACATATCATCTCGGAAACAATTGGACTGTGACCATGAACCAGTATATTAACTTGATCTTCTTTTAATACCCCGAGGTTAACCTCGGAAAAACCTGGTTTGGGCGTACCAAATATAATATCTGATAGTTCTGTACCGACCATTGATCCGCCGTAACCATCAGAAAGACTGTTTCTCACCGCATGTAACAATATGGAAACGTAATTGTTATCCACTCCCATATGGGTGCGGTGCATGGTCTCGGAGGTTTCCCTGTCTATCCCCCGCGGAACAACCTTCAGTTTCTCCCAGAGTTCGATCCGCTGTTTTGGAGCCCTGTTAATAAAAGTGATTCTTTCTTTTTTCATCCCGTAGTCTTCCATCATGGCTTCAGCAAGTAGTTTTGCAATCTCTTCGTTGCCGAGTTTTGCTGTCTCAACACCATGCTCCGCAGCTATTCTTTTCAGTTTTTCAGGGTCTTTTATGGTATATCCGGGTGCCTTACGTGAGCCTATTTTGTGTAGAACCTCCAGAAGGTCACGGCCGTGGTCTGAGTGAGACGCAGCACCGGCTGCAATCATCCGCGCCAGATTCCTCGCAACAATTATATCTGCGTCTGCACCGCATACACCGTACTGTGGGCCTTCACCAAAAGGGTCAATACGACAAGGTCCCATAACACATACGCGGCACGATACTCCCAATTCGCAGTAACCGCACTGGGGTTCCTGTTTCTTTAATCTATCCCAGGCAGTCTCCACCCCATCTTCATGTGCTTTTTTAAGGGTTTGTTGAGCGTCCTTACATATGGAAAATTCCTTGTATTCACTCATGACTACCTCCTATTTATTTCATGTAAAATATTTTTATATGCCATTAAGGATGGATACGGGCTTTTTCCCTGTTCCTTCTCTCTTATTCCTAAATAGACCAGAGATGCCAGTTCATCAGTGCCTTTATCCATAATTTTGTTGTAATCCTCGAAGATAAGGGCGCCGGATTTGCAGACATCAACACAGGCAGGTATTTTCCCCTCTTTCTGTCTCAATATGCACTGGTCACATTTGTGAGCAGATATTCTATTATCGGTATAAACATGATACCTTATAACGCCGAAGGGACATGCCATTGCACACATGCCGCAGTTTATACACCGCCCAGGATTTATAAGTATCGTGCCTGTCGACGTCTCCCTGAAAATGGCCTTTGTAGGGCATGCCATTTCACATGGTGCGGGGTCGCAATGCCTGCACTTATTGGGAAACGGTTCTTTGTTCACTGATAATCCGATATGGATTCGCGGCTTTGAGAGGATGGTTTCATAAGGTGCAGCATATGGAGAATTACTGAGGGAATGAGCAACTGAACAGGCAAAACGGCACTGAAGACACCCTACGCACCGCTCAGGTTTTACAACCACTATTTTCATAAGAACCTCCTTTATAATGGTTTGAGGATATCCATTAAACTTACTTCACTATTTACAATCTTTTTGGGATCAACAGTGAGAGGCATACCTTTCTTAATCAGGTTTATAATAATACCTGCATCCTCAGGACTATTGTAAAACGCCATACCTACAGGGACGTTGTCCCTTACTGCCAATTTTCTGAATTGATTCTTATGCGGGATATGCTTCTCAAAAATGGTGATCCCCTCTTCATCTTTCAAGACTCCACCTGAGATAAGATGGAATGTATTGGTCTTTAGACTGTTCATTCCAATACTGCCGGGGTAAGGAGTATGAGCGCCTGACATATTCAATGCAGCAAAGTAACCCTGCTCAACAGCAACAGGCCAGATTGCATTTATCCATGGCGTTTTTCTCACGACATCCATTGCCCCGCAGCAATCCCCTGCTGCATAGACACCTTCTGCAGAGGTCTCAAGGAATTCATTTACTGTTATTCCCAGATCGGTATTGATTCCTGATTTCTTTGCAAGGTCAACCCTTGGTTTTACACCCTTTCCAACCACAATAACATCACTCTTTAGTTCAGTTCCTGATTTAAGGGAAATATGAACCATATCCTTCTCCATCCTTATTTCAGCAATATCTTCCTGTGTACGCATCACAATACCCAGTCCCTTAAGATCTCTTTCAACAAACCGCGCGGTCCGCTCATCCAAGACCATGGAAAGAGGATATGGAGAAGAAATAATCATGGTAACCTTAATATTGCGCTCAAACAAGCCATAAGCAGTTTTTATTCCTACAAAACCACCGCCAAGAACAATTGCTTTATCTTTTATATACTGTTCAATCTTCTTTGCATCATCCAGGTAGCGGAGCGTGAATGTCCTCTTCTCTTCACCATAGTATTTCGGTTTAATAGCATTGGATCCGGTAGCGACGAGGAGCTTATCATAGACTATTTCTTTTCCGGTGGAAAGAATCACTGACTTTTTGTTGGTATCTATCTGTTCCACCCTTTCACCGAAGATAAAGTGAGTGTTAGCGGGACAAGTAGATATATCTTTTATTGTCATCTGGTCCTCTTGCAGTTTTCTACCGAGGTAATAAGTAAGCAAACATCTGCAATAGGGTGAGTATTTCTCTTCGGATATAACCGTTATGTCTGTATCAGGGGAAAATCTCAGAAGGGTATCGAGACATGATAGCCCGGCAGCACTTAGTCCTATAATAACAACATTCATGATTGCCCTTTTTATTAATAATTATCACATAAACCTTAATATGTCAAACGAAGCTCTCAATGAGGTTGACAATAATGATGGGGAAAGTGTTATTTTATAGGCAATTACGGGCGATTAGCTCAGCGGTAGAGCGCTTCCTTCACACGGAAGAGGTCGCTGGTTCGAGACCAGCATCGCCTACCATTTATTTATGTGGTTTGCAAGGATTAGAACTGGTGCTTTCTATGCCCGGTTAACTACTTACTTTCCTGAGCAACTTCTATCCTGTTACGCCCCTTATCTTTTGCTTCATATAGTGCAAGGTCAGATGTATGAATCAGTTTATCAGCAGTATCTATAGAAGCCTCTGGTACACTGGCAAGTCCGATACTTACGGTAATTTTTCCTGGGATACCTGAAAATTGATGATTTGAAATCGCTTCAAGTATTCTTTTCGCAGCTTGTAAGGCATTCTCTTGTTTTGTTTCGGGAAGCAATACAATAAACTCCTCACCGCCCCACCTTGCCACTGTATCTATTTCTCTTATGCAGCTTTTTATTATCTTTGCTATCTCCTTAAGAACCAGATCTCCTGCACGATGACCATATTCATCGTTAATCTTTTTGAAATAATCTATATCTATCATCAAACAGGAAGTCGGGGCTTGGTATCTTATTGTCCTGTTGAATTCCTTTTCAATAGTATTTCCAAAATGCCTCCTGTTGAAAAGTTCTGTTAACGAATCCGTAATCGCAAGTGTTTCAACCTTTAACAGCACTCCCTCCAACTGGCTGTTCTTTTGTTTTAACTCGTCCTGTAATGCCTTTGTTCTCAGGCAGGCATATATCCTTGCATTGAGTTCGATTTCGTTGTATGGCTTGGGGAGATAGTCGTCAGCGCCTGCCTCCAGACCGGCAACCTTCTCTATTGTAGAACTTTTGACTGTGAGAACGATTATGGGAATACCTTTGGTATCCTCATTAAGTTTTAACCATCTGGCTACCTCGTTACCATCGAGATCCGGCAAGATAAGGTCGAGCAGTATAAGGTCCACGTGCTGGGTTTTTGCCATTTTAATAGCAGATTTGCCATCTCTAACACAGATAACCTCATACCCGTTAGCCTCTAAATAATCTTTTGTAACTCCAGCCTGGATTTTATCGTCTTCTACAAGAAGTATCTTTGCCTTTGCCATTTTAGTAATTTTTATACTTACTTATGTAAAAGATTACCAAAAGGAGCAAAAATACTCAAGCAGTTTTGAAACCATGTTATAATTTTTGTATGCAAAGTTTGATGAAAAAGATATATACTCTCGGAACCAATAAAAGAAGTGAAGAGGATTTCATCGAGATCCTTCTTGCTTACAATATTCAATCATTGATCGATGTAAGGAGTTTCCCGAGAAGTAAAATCCAGATATTCAGAAGGGAAAACCTTGAACTTCTTCTGAACTCTGAAAAGATTGAGTATCATTTTCTCGGAGCAGAACTTGGCGGATTCAGAAAAGGTGGATACATTGCTTATACCATTACAGATGATTTTAGAAAGGGGATTGATTTACTTGAATCCATTGCATTTACTAAAACCTCTGTCATTATCTGTGCAGAACGGTTCCCGTGGAAATGCCACAGGAAATGGATTGCGAGGGAGTTGCACAAAAGAGGATGGGGGGTAGAACATATCATCGATAAGGGAAAAGTATGGATACCAAAATAAGAATAGAACTCAACCTTCTATTTATAACTTCTCACCCCGTTATAATACCGGACATGTACCCCTAACCTTAATATTCAAAACTTATTTTTCTGCTTGCCCCGCTTTTGTTCATACATCAATGCATCTGCATGTGCCATTAGTTTATCAATAGGACAGGGAGATTCGGGATCACAGCGTGCAATGCCAATGCTTATCGAAAGCTTATTGCGACTGCTTCCCTCCGTATTATAGGAATCAAGATTATCCTGGAGACGGGCAGAAAGAATCCCGGCACCGGTCTTGCTGTCTTCTATCACAACAATCGCAAACTCATCCCCTCCAATGCGGCCAACTATATCCGACTCGCGAAAAGTCTCTTGCAGTATATTAGCGGTATCCCTTAATGCCCGGTCACCTTCCTCATGCCCACATGTATCATTTATTTTTTTCAGTCCGTCAACATCAGCAACAACAAGCAATAATCCTTTCTTCCTTCGGCTTGCCAATTTAAACTGCTGTTGAGCAAGGACAAAAAATCCCCTCCTGTTGTACAAGCCCGTCAGTTCATCACGAATTGACATGTTACGCAGATCCTCCTCCATCCGCTTGCGATGTAAAGCAACAGCATAAAACGAAGATAGGCGGGTAACCATCTCCAGGTCTCGCTCGGTATAATGCCGAACGGAATTGGCAAGCGCTATTAATCCTACAAGCCTTTCGCCAATCAATGCGGGTGCGGATAGGAAACGATGGATAGGCAGGTGGCCGAGCGGTATCCCGCTTGAGCGAGGGTCGTCTGACGGTGCATTGGTCAAAAGCGGCTTGCGGTTATCTAACACCCATCCCCAGAGCCCTCTGAGTTTCTCAAAGACAATATTTTTATCCTTGACCTGGCATTTATCCCAGATTTCTCTGGTCATGGTAGGGGAAATCATGTAACCGTTAGTCGGGTCAATGTAGCCAACAAAGCCGAACTGGCTCCGCGTGAGATGTCTCGAATGGTCCAGCACGAGATATGATATGTCTTCAATTGAGAATGATTGCTCAGACAACAAAGCACCGGATAAATCAGCTATCGCAGTGTTGACACTGAGCTCCCACGACAGCGCCTTCTCCATTCGCTTTCGCTCGATAGCATAGCGGATGGAGCGTATCAGCAGGTTGCTATCTACCGACCCCTTGATAAGATAATCCTGTGCCCCTCTCTGCACTGCCTTGATGCCAACCATCTCATCGGCAAGACCGGTCAACACTACAACAGGCATTTCCGGAGCTTGAGTTAGCGCTCTTTCAAGCGTTTCAATCCCACTGCTGTCGGGAAGCCCAAGATCCAGAAGGAGCACATCAAACCTTTCCTTTGCGAGCCGCTCTGATCCTGTCGAGAGCATGTTAACGTATTCCACCTCAAACCCGGCAGTCTCAACTTCCTTCAGCATTTCCTGTATAAGCCTGGCGTCCCCAGGGTTATTCTCAATTAGCAATACTTTAATAAGTTTATTGTCCATTTTTTTTATTCAGCAGATGGGATAGTAAAGTAAAATGTCGCACCTTTTCCATGTTCTGAATCCACCCAGATGCGTCCGCCATGGCGCTCTATAATCTTCTTGCAGACCGCCAATCCAATGCCCGTGCCGGGGTATTCTTCCTTGCCATGCAGACGCTGGAAGATAACAAATATACGTTCTGCATGCTTTGGTTCTATTCCGATACCATTATCCCTGACCGAGAAAACCCATTCGTTTCCTTTCCGCTCGGCTGAAATATGCACTCTCGGTGACTCCTCGCTGCGGAACTTGATGGCATTACCTATAAGGTTCTGGAATAATCTGCTCATTTGTGAAAAATCAGCCGTTACAGTCGGCAGTTCATCATATGTAACTACTGCGCCGCATTCCTCGATGGCAGCTTGCAGATTGCCAACTGCCAGGCCTACAACTAAAGAGCTTTCGACAGGCTTGAAACTTTTTTCCTTCGTTCCAACCTGCGAATATTCTAACAGGTCTTTAATAAGCATCTGCATTCTTTTAACCCCGTCGACAGTATACTCAATGAACTCGTCAGCATTGGTATCGAGTTTGCCTTTGTAACGCTTCTCTATTAGCTTTACAAAGCCTGCAACTACGCGCAAAGGCTCCTGCAGATCATGTGAGGCAGCATAGGCAAACTGTTTCAGGTCAGCATTTGACCGTGCTAATTCATCTGTCATTTGCCTCAACTCTTCCTCTGCCCGCTTGTTGACAAGAGCAATTGAGGCAAGTTCACTAAACCCTGATGCTATGCGCACATCGTTTTCATTGAACCCCCCTGGCTTATTTGCAATACCGAGCAAGCCAATCACTTTTCTCTCAACAACCATAGGAGCAAACAAGACATTGCTAAGTCTTACGTGCCCCTTTGGCATAAATTTCATCCATTCACTCTTGGAGAAGTCATTGTGATACATTGTCTTGACGTTATGGTAGGCTTCTCCACGCAGTCCCCGGGTAGGCATTGGAAGCGTTGGATCAACCGTGCAGGGAAGCCCACCGGAATCTAAAAACAGAACTTCATTTTCTGTTCCATCTTTACTCAACAGAGCAACATATCCAGAAGTAGCCCCGATTAAATTCTTGCAGGAAGTGAATATAGCCCGCGCAGCACCCACGAAATCGTGATGCTTCAAGACTGCCCTGGAGCCTTCCAGCAGTGCAGAAATTTCAGCCTGGCGCTGTCGTGATTCTTCAAGAGACTGTGCCAGTTCAGAAGTCCTTTCCTGAACCCGTATTTCTAATTCAGCGTGTGATATGTGCAATTGCTCCTCTATATTAAATCTATGTATGGCTTCACCGATCAGAGGTGCTGCCATCGATTCGAGGAATTGTACGGTATGCAACGGAACCATCCCTTCCCTTTTATCGGCAAGATGAACAGCTCCCATCGGCTGGTTATGATACCGGATGGGGATGATGGCGATTGATGCGTAACCACGCTGTATACAATTGCCGCGGAATCGCGCCAGCTCTTTTTTGGTCAGCTGATCCGCAAATTTGATAGAGTTGTCCAACCGAAAAGATCCGTTTGGAGTGATTGCAGAAGCATCCTGCGGCTCGAACGTTCCAGTGACGACACGGATACATGCACACGCATCGGAATCAAGGGAAATCATATTCTCCAATCTCATGAACTCTTCGCTGAACCCTACATATGACTCATACGGAATATATCTTGCTTCGTTGACTACTCTCACTCCTATATTGTTGCAGCCATTCCAATCGTGAATTAATTGAACAACTGAATCGAGGTAGTCCTTCCTTGAAGTTTTCTCGGCGAATAATTTCAGAAGGTCAGTAATTAAACGGTCCCGCTCATGTGCTTCTTTTCGCTTCGTGATGTCCCGAACAATAATTTGCAGCATTCCATCTTCAAGCATCTTAGCGCTAATTTCTACATCAGTGAGCGTTCCGTCTTTACGCAGTACTCTTTTCTCATCGCGCACTGTCTCTCCTGCAAGTAACCTTTTGAGAAGCAGAAAAACAGTGTCAGCGTCTTCCGCTGGTATAAGATTCCAACCATTAAGTTGGAGAAGTTCTTCACAGCCATACCCTGATATACGGCAAGCCATGGAATTAACATCAATGAAGTTCAGTTGCTGGTCTAAGATGGCGATCCCGTCTGCCGTTTGTTCGATAAGTGAGCGGTACTTTCTTTCACTCCTGGACAGTTTTTCGTATGCCCGGTAGCGTTCGGTCCGGTCAATTAGGCTCAGGACAAGTCCTTCAACTTCCCCATGTTCATCCTTTATTGGTTGCAGTCTCCAGTCCCAGTATGTAGTTCCGCGTTCAGGGTGCCCGGCATATTCGAAGGGTTTCTCATGAAAAGAAACAGGTTCACCTGTCTTAAAAACTTTCTTAAAAATCTCTTCATTTTCCTTGTTGGGGAAAAGTGCAAAATGATTCTTGCCGATATAGAATTCCGGGTCGTGTCCATCAGCTTCGGCATACGCGCGATTTACCCGTATAAAGTTGAATTTTTTGTCGAGATGGGCAACCAGGAAATAGATATTTGAAAAAACGCTCTCCATGAGTTCTTTGGATTTTGATAGTTCAGCAGTACGTTCCTTGACGCGCAGTTCTAACTCGTCTTTTGCCCTGCGTAGTTCCTCTTCTGCCTGCTTGCGCTCGGTGATATTATGAGTGTAAATACGGATGGTATTGAACTGTAGTGCGAGATGAAAAACTTCTCCAAATGTCTTATCTTTTATATTAACTTCACGATAAACCTGTCTTCCATTTTCCTGTCCTAAAGCCTCTAAGACATTGTTTATGTCTTTAGGTAGAAAAACATTTACATCTTCAATGTTTAATTTTTTTAAAGTCTCGATGGTTGCATCATTATAAAATATGATTTTTCCTGAAGAGTCAACCTCTAAAACAGGGTTCGGGTTCAACTGCGGGAAAGAGGCAAAGCGTTTGATTTCATTTTCTGCCAGCTTTCGCTCAGCAACGAGTTGATTTAATTCGAGATGCTCTTTTTTCAGGTTCCTGTTCACTTCAGTCAGTTCTTTCCGTTTTTTCGGAGCGCCTTTGGCGCTGTCCGCAGAAGGTTTAATTGATATTGACTTCTTTTTAGCCATATTAATCTCTACGCAGAAATCATAAATACTCTAAAATTAGCAAGAAACCTTAACTTATAATAAATATATCATAGAAATAATATAATTATCTCGAAAAAATATTGGAAACTAAAGATTTTACTCTTAATTCCCTGCTTCTCCCTTCTACCCCTTTACTGGCGGAGAGGCAGGGATTCGAACCCTGGATGGAGTTGCCCCCACAACGGTTTTCGAGACCGCCCCATTCAACCACTCTGGCACCTCTCCATAAAAATAGTAAACAGTAAGTAGTAAGCAGTAAGTAGTTTAAAACAAACCAATACTATTTATGAATGCAGGCATAGCTAAAATTATCTCCGCTCTTGAAAAAATCTTTTTAATATCTCTGCACATTCATCCTCAAGAATACCTGATACAACCTCTACCTGATGGTTAAGTCTTTTGTCTGAAAGCAGTTTGTAGAGACTATCAACTGCTCCACCTTTTTCATCCCTGCATCCGTAAACAAGCCTGCCGAGTCTCGCATTCACCATTGCACCTGCACACATAATACACGGCTCTTTCGTCACATAAAGTGTTGCGTTTGTTAACCTCCAGCTGCTATTCTCATTTGTACCGTACCTGAGTACGAGGATTTCAGCATGGCCTGTCGGGTCTTTTGAAGTCTCTCTACTGTTATGCGCTTTTGCAACAACATTACTGCCTATTGCAAGGACAGCACCTACAGGGACTTCACCCTCAACAAAAGCAAGTTTAGCCTCTTCGAGTGCCAGCCTCATAAAATAGATACCATTTTCCGCATCTGTCATTGTTATTATTCTATCGGAAGGCTTTAAAAAAATCATAGGTCAGAGAAAATAAAAGCTGGTGTTAGCTCTACAAAAGTCGTTAAAATAAATCGAAAATGACCCGAAACGATTTAATTTGTTTCAAAAAATGGTTCTCCGATTATTGTAAATCCTTCTATTCATCCGATATTGAGGATCAGAAGAACATCTGTCTTAAAGAGCAGCATACCTTAAATGTATGTGAGAACATAACCGAGATAGCTAAAGAACTATCACTAAGCAACGATCAGATAATTCTATCTGAGGCAGTAGCTCTTTTCCACGATATCGGAAGGTTTCCGCAGTATGCAAAATACAAAACATTCAGGGATAATATCTCTGTCAATCATGGGCTTCTTGGAGCGCAGACACTACTCGGGAAAAAGATTCTTCAGAATCTCCCTGATAATGAACAGGAATTAATTATCCAGGCAGTAAAATTTCACAATGCCTTTTCTATACCGAAAACAAAAAAAGAGGATATTGTTTTTTTCATCAAATTAATAAGAGATGCGGATAAGCTGGATATATGGCGTGTATTTATAGAATATTATGAAAGTCCTGATGAAAACAGGGCCTCAGCAGTAAGTCTCGGATTGCCCGACATTCCTGAATATTCAGAGGATGTAATATCATGCCTTTATAAAAAGAAGATTGTATCGCTGTCAAAAATAAAGACACTGAATGATTTTAAACTATTGCAACTGTCATGGATATATGACCTGAATTTTAACCCCTCCTTTAGATTACTGTTAGAAAGAGATTATATAGACAGGATTACTGTAAAGTTGCCGCAAACAGATGAGATTCAAAAGGCATCAATTTTCTTAAAGGAATTTGTACGCAACAAACCACCCCTCCCCCTCCTTGACTAAGGAGGGGAGTTAATAGCCAAAAAGCTCCCCTCCTATTTTAGAAGGGGGAGGGGTGGGAAGTGGACAACAGGAGGGGAGTTTACCCACTTGAAATGAGAAAGAACCTAAAAGATTGATAGGTTAGTTTGCTTTTTTAATTTATGCGAAAGCTTGCCGATGTATTTGTTCAAGGGGTTTGATCTTTTAAGTAAAGGAAGGGGAGGTTGTCTCCGTATCCCGAGTTTTTTCAGTTCATTAAGAAGGTTTCTGTTTCCCATGTCTATCTCAAGTCCCTTTTTAAAAGAAGCGTACGCTTCTTTCCTTTTGCCGGCTGCAAGATAAGCCTTCCCCAGGTTTAGATACAGTATCGGAAAGAAAAATTCTTCACCAAATGGCATCTGTTCTTTCAGAATCTTGAAGGCATGTCTGCAGGTGTTAACTCCTTTTGAATATTTTTTATCCACAATTGCCTCGAGACAGCCTTGATATGACCAGATAAACGGGTTATTTGGGTAATGCTCAAGGGCGTTAGTCAGTAACTTCAATGCCTCTTTTTGATTATTTCTTCTGGAGAGGACTTCTGCTTCTTTAATGTAATCCCCATATGTTTTATTTTGCGCAATCTTTTCCGCTTTCAAGGCTTTCATAGCCTGATGCTGCTGACTCTGCACAAGCTCCATTAATCTTTTATCAAGGTCTGGTTCATTCAGGATATCCTTGTAGTCAATCTTTTGCGAGGAGATTACCTCTCCTTTATGATATATCCGGGTTATCATAAGAGGGTTTTTTATTCCAAGATCTTCCGAATCTATTAAATACTCCTCCCCTGCCAGATTTATCTTTTTGCTGAACTCTTTGCGAAGCTTGGATGTAATTTTAACAGGTTCTTTATTCATCAGAGAAGAAAAAGCCTCTTATATTTTAGCAGTTTTACTGGCGCGCCCAGGAGGATTTGAACCCCCGACCTGCGGATTCGTAGTCCGACGCTCTATCCAGCTGAGCTATGGGCGCACCTGTTTTATTGCTATAATACCACAGCGGTAAGCATAAATGTAGTGAACCATTTATTTACCGGCCTTGGTATCTACTTCATCATTTATTTTAGCAACAGCTTCCCGTGCCCACTGTCCTAAAGATTTTTCGAGAAAATAGCCTTTTATATAAATCCGCACCTGTTCTTTACGTTCTAATAATTTTTCAAGAAAAGGCAGAGCAGGTTTAAACCCCGCCTCTCCATTTGCCCAGGCCGCCAGACCAAGGGTTTCAGCATCGTCGCTCCTAAAGACAGCTAATACCATGTCATGAAAAAATTCCACTGCCTCTGCTGATAATTTGCCCAGTCTCCCTATCCCCCAAAGACCACCTTTTATTAAAGGCGGCTCTTCAAAGGCATGGGCGATCATCATGCTACCATAAGGATCAAGCAATTCAGGGATGTTTACAATAATTTCGGCAATGGTCTGAGGAGCACTCCAGCCGATCCCGCCGGATTCGTCCATTATTGACCAGAAAAGGTTTCTGATATAATCCCGCACTTTTTCTTTTTCCCCTGCTTGCCACCACCTTTGCATAAATTTAGCCACAGTTTCAATGGCGGACCAGCGTAGTCTTTCATCAATATCGTAAAGGCTAAACCGGAGTTCTTTCCAAAAGTGTCTGTCCTTCTCGCATAGCTCAAGCAAACGATCATAATCTTTTTGTTCCAGAAGATCCCTGGCCCGCTGCTTTATTGATTTATCCATTTTTCATACTTAATATTGCAGAAACTTTTGTTGATTTGACAGGCAGATGTGCTGAAAAAGCCATACCAGCGATTCCTTGCAGTCCTTCAATGTGGCCAGTCAGCCTCATGCCAAAAGACACTAACTGTTAGGTTTGCAGTCATGTGTATCCTAATTAAATCTTATCGCTTTGTATGGGTTTTTCAGCATGTCTGCCTGCCTTTTTATGCAACGTTTGGGTCATTTCATTATTACTATCGTAACCCCATTCCCTCCTTCAAATTGCTTTCCGCTTCTGTATTGCGTCACGAGGGGATGTCCTGTGATGTAATCGCGTACTGCTTTAAGCAAGGCCCCAGTGCCTATTCCGTGAATAATGGTAACTTCTTCAAGACCAGATAGAGAGACATGATTCAGGAAAGGTTCGAGCCTTGATAAAGCCTCATCAACCCTCAGACCTACAAGGTTCAGCACAGATGGAATCTTCTCTTCAGTTTCCTCATCCTTTTTAACAACTTTAACAACTGCCGCCGACTCAGGTAATTTACCCCTCTTAAGGCTTATATCTGATATAGGTACCTCTATACCTCTGCTCCCTGTCATCACTTTTATTCGGTTATGATTCTTATCAATTTTAACTATTTTTGCATCATATCCAATAGACCTAACAAATACCAAATCCCCTTCCCTTATTTCGTCCATCGATAATGAAATTTCTTTATGAAATTCTTTTAATTTCTCTTCAACCTGCTGCTGAGTTTTTTCAACCTTTTTTATGGCCTCATGTCTTTTCTCCCTTTTTGCCTCTTCAAGGATTGCATGCACTTGCCTCTTTGTAGCCATGATGACATCTTGAGCCTCGTTATATGCCTTTTCCAGTATTTCCATTTTCTGTCTCTCTGCCCCGGCAAGCCTTTCTTTTAAGCTTCTCTCCTTCTTTTCAATTTCATTAGTCTGCCGTTGCAGCTCATTAAAGGCTTGTTCGTACTGCAGCCTCTTTTCCTTTAATTCTGACAGGAGATTGTAAAATTCCACATTCATATTACCCTGTAATTCTTTAGCAAAATCAATAATGCTTTCAGGCAAGCCATATCTCCTCGCTATATCAAGGGCATGAGCTTGACCCGGTTCCCCTACTGTCAATCTGTATAGAGGAGTAAGGGTATTCTGGTCAAACTCCATGGAGGCATTAACCATTCCTTCTGTTCTGTATACAAACCCCACAATATCTGTAAGATGTGTAGTAGCAAAGACGAGAGAACCTTTTTCTTTTAAATCTCTTAAGATTGCACATGCAATGGAAGCACCCTGAACAGGTTCGGTTCCTGTACCCAGTTCATCTATCAGGACAATCGTCTTTGAATCAGCCTTCTTCAGTATCTCTGAGATATTGGAGATGTGGGCAGAGAAAGTGGAAAGACTGCTTTCTATGGATTGCTCATCTCCTATATCTACGAGGAGTTTGTTAACAAGGGGAAAGGTAGATGAGGAATCAGCGGGCACTGGTATCCCTGATAGTGCCATGAGCAGGAGCAGACCTACTGTCTTAATGGTTATGGTCTTTCCTCCGGCATTTGGGCCTGTTATGACCATCACTGAGTTTTCACTGCCGAGGCTGAGGTCAAGAGGAACGACTTCTTTTATAACACCATCCTTCTGCAACAGCATGAGTAGCGGGTGTTTTGCTCTTACCAGTTTGATCACAGATGAATCATTTATCTGAGGAACATCCATTTTCAGGAGGTCAGTAAATCTTGCGATGCTATTTAAGACATCGAGGTAAACGATCGTCTTGAACTGTGCCTCAATTTCATCCACCACCTTTCTTATCCTATGGCAGATATCTCTCAAGATGCGTATCTCTTCTGCCTTTTCTTCAGCAATGATATTTTCTAACTCATTGGCAATCCCTATTATTTCTAACGGCTCTATAAACGCCGTCTCTCCTGACTTAGAGACATCGTGCACCACACCTGATACCTGTCCTTTCGAATCCATCCTTATGGGAATGACCCACCTTTCTGACCTTTTTGTGACGAAGTTGTCCTGCAAAAAGGGGATTACCTTCCTTTCCCTTACTATCTCTTCCAATCTTTTCTTTATCCTTCCATCCAGGCTCCTTATACGGGTTCTTAGAAAAGAGAGAGTGGTTGAGGCAGCATCAAGGATATTCCCCTCGTTGTCCAGAGACCTCTCCATAGTTTCAAGTATGCCGGGGAATCCTGTTAAATGTGATGTCAACTCCCTTAATAAAGGGAGGCCGTCTCTTTCTCCAATTTGTAAGGATACATCAGAAATTATCCTAAGAACAGGCATAAAGGCAATAAGTTCACTTGAGTCAAGGACCGCACCTTCAGGTTTTACTTTTTCTATAAACTGAGATATGTCCTGGAAATGAGACAGTTTGAGGGGGGTTCCCTCTTGAGAAAGTCTCTGTATCTCCTGTATCTGACCGAACCTCTTTTCTATATCTTTTCTGTTATTCAGAGGATGGACTTCAAGGATAGATTTTTGAGCGGTATCACTGTTGGAGAAGCTGGAGATTACATTCAGGATTTTATCGAATTCAAGGACCTGTTCAGAGATTCGCTGAGGCGAAAAAGATTCCTTTTTTATCATTAAGGTTCAGGACTTATATAATGCTTCGTCCTCGCCCTCTTTCTGTAACGGGAGGTGAAAGATAAGCGAAAACCTCGGAGGTCGATACGACCGAGAATGAGCGAAGATACTATATCTGCCATATGTGTAAAAAAATTTATGAACAATATGGACTAAGAAATCTCCTTCCATTTTTCCCTGATCCACTTTAGAATACTGTCATAAGATGGCGGCGTTACCAAGAACACCTCTATATCCTTTGGAAACTGTAACCTTATCCTGTCTTCATCCCTTATAATAAAAAGGCCTGCTTCCCCTTCAGAGAGGTTGCTTTCTATCACTTGCAGGATGTGCTGAAGTCTTTTATCTAAAAGCTCTGTGTAAAACTCAAGAACCTTAGCAAAAACCTCTTTTGTCCTCACCACTCTCAGACAATTTCCCCAATCCATAAAAGGACCGAAGATTTCTTCACTTTCAACCGGCAAAAGAACAGCTTCTTCTTCAATCTTTTTCTTAATGATCTGGAGGGCCCGTTCATTAGTCTTAGCTAATATATTGAGGGCTTCTTCACCTTGGACATAGATGTTTTCATAGAATATCTTTCTCACCTTCCCTATCGCTTCAAGTTTTTCTAATTGCTGAGTTACTTCATCCCAGTATTTATTAAACAGTTCTTTATATTCATCCGGTGCATCCTCAACAGGATAAACATTTGGTATACAATAAAGCTTCCTCTTCCCGGCAAAGCTTTCCGCCGTTGGCTTTTCAATCTGCCCTAACTCAACCATATGAACCTCTCTCTTTTGTCATTACTAAATTATTTTAACTTAATCTTAATGCTACATGAAATTGACCTATACCAGTTTTAACTGTCAGGAAGAATATTTCAGCAATTAAACACAGAACATGTATAAACTTACCAGTTGCATTAAATTACTATTATTGACGGGGCAGATGTGCTAAAAAAGGCTCCGCTTAAGGCGGACGACTCCTTGGATACCTTTTGCATGTCCAGCCTCTATCTAGAATATACACCCCCCTTAATCCCCCCTTATCAAGGGGGGATTAAGGGGGGTGTATGTCATGTGTATCATAATAAATTCCTGTCGCTTTGACGGGGTTTTTTAGTATGTCTGTCCTGTCTTTTTTTTGCAACGTTTAGGTTAAGGCTGAAAGTTCACGAGATTCAGGGACAGCACCATCATGCCTTATCCTCGCAATAATCTGAAATACACGTTGAAAATTGGATAAATTAAAAGGTGTTCTTCTTATCCCTTTTTTACACCTTCTTTCAGTATAATGCCATATTTTGGATGCTCAAAAGGATGTATTGAAGGCACTTTTGCAAACAACCATCCCCACTGTCTTCCAGGAGGAGGAAATATCTGTTTGCCGCCTTCAAAAACCCTTATTGACAGCGCAGGGTTATTAGGCTGATTTGATGCTGAGCTTAGGTTAAGACCCTCCATTCTAAAGTCAGGGATAAACTCTCCAATAGATATCTTAAGACTGGAATTAGGAACTGAAAAATCACTGTTTAATTTTACTGTGTATTCCTGTCTCTTCTTTGCAGTCTTATCCTCAAAAATTATCTTTGCTGCGCTCCATTTGCCCTTAACAGAATCAGGTATTATTATTTGTGATTTACCCTTTGGCATCATCATGCCAGGTCCTGGAACTTGCTGCTGTCCCTCTGGAGATAGCGGACCCTGCATTATTGGTCCAGACGGCATTTGTCCTGGCGGCATCTGTCCTGGTACCATAGGTCCAGGCGTTTGCGGAACAGGCGGTTGAGCTTCCTTTTTCTTACATGCACTTACTGAAACAGCCAATACAAGACACAACGTTACTGCTAAAACCTTTTTCTTCATACAATCCTCCCTTTGCCTTCGGCAGTCATAAAGTCAACAGTCATTAGTCATCAGATAAAGATACTTTTTGACTTTTAACTTATAACTACCTTTAATTTAAACTTTTCGCTTTTTACTGTATTCACAATCAGCTTTCTACTGTTCACTCATCACTGCCGTCTAATGGCGGAGAGGCAGGGATTCGAACCCTGGGTGAAGTTTTATCCCCACAACCGCTTAGCAGGCGGCTGCCTTAGACCAGCTCGGCCACCTCTCCTCACGCAAATATTATACTAACAACTTAAATTGAACTTTGTAAAGAAATGTGCCCGTGTCACCTTATCCTATATCCCGATGCACGATGCTCAAATCTATCGGATGTTTTTTAAGATA
>Ga0315282_10002109_pt1 | contig 37003 bp, 29 predicted proteins | sample YL17G07_20_MG_FD_203693 | JGI IMG/M metagenome (GOLD analysis project Ga0315282, IMG submission 203693) | Sediment microbial communities from Yellowstone Lake, YNP, Wyoming, USA - YL17G07_20 | ecosystem: Environmental > Aquatic > Freshwater > Lake > Sediment | place: USA: Wyoming | collected... | reverse complement strand
CAATTCCCAGGCTGGACTGCACCTCGCACAATACCCTATTAGACATCCGGTGCAAAAGTACCTGTGATAAACGTGTGTTCTTACATGGAAACTTCATGGACAACACCGCGTACGCCCTCCGGTGAGCCAAAAACGATGCTCCTGGTGAGGCAATGCGCGAGCTTGACCGTGAGGCGCAGCGAGTGTTATAATGACCATGTTCAAACCCAGGAGCGGTCAAGAGTGGCAATGGAGGAGACAGACGTAAAAGGCGGAACAGACGTTCCCGCGCCTGACGAAGCCGACAAGGTCGAGGGCAGGTACGACGCCGATGAGATAACGGTGCTGAAGGGTCTGGAAGGAGTGCGCCGCAGGCCCTCTATGTATATAGGCGGCACCGGCTCCCAAGGCCTCCACCACCTCTTCGTCGAGATAGTTGACAATGCCATTGACGAGGCGCTTGCGGGCCACTGCACTGAGATAGACGTCGTCATGCACAAGGACAGGAGCATGACGGTCATCGACAACGGCCGCGGCTTTCCCGTCGACATCAACAAAGACACTGGGCTTCCCGGCGTGACCGTCGCGCTCACGATGCTGCACGCCGGCGGCAAGTTCGAGCAGGGCGGCTACAAGTTCTCCGGCGGGCTGCACGGAATCGGCGCCGCCGCCGTCAACGCTCTTTCCGAATGGCTCGAAGTCGAGGTCTCGAGAGGCGGTAAGGTGTACCGCCAGAGGTTCGAGCGGGGCGAGCCGGCTTCCGAACTTGAGATCATTGCTAAGACCAAGAAGACCGGCTCGAAGGTGACCTGGCTTGCCGATGAGCAGATATTCGGCCCGGTCGAGTACCATCACGATTCCATCATCCAGCGTCTCAGAGACCTTGCCTACCTCAACCCACGGGTCAGGATCACCTTCGAGGACGAGAACACAGGCGAGTCGGTCCTATTCCACCACAAGGAAGGGCTCGTCGCTTTCGTCCAGGACCTCAACAGGAACAAAGACCCTCTCCACAAGCCCGTGTACATCAGCCGCAAGCGGGAGGATACCGAGGTCGAGATAGCCATCCAGTACAACAACGCGTATCAGGAGAGCATATTCTCGTTTGCGAACAACATCCACACAACCGAAGGCGGGACCCATCTCTCGGGGTTCAAGACGGCGCTGACGAGGGTCATGAACGCTTACGCCCGCAAAACGGGCGCCCTGAAAGACAAGGACCCCAACCTTTCCGGCGATGACGTCCGGGAAGGGATGGCTGCGGTCATCTCGGTCAAGCTTCTTCAACCGCAGTTCGAGTCACAGACCAAGATACGCCTTGCCAACCCCGAGATAGAAGGGTTGGTGAACTCCATCGTCGGCGAAGGGCTGGCGGAGTTCCTTGAGGAGAACCCCCACATTGGCCGGAGGATCGTGGACAAGGCGTTGACGGCATTTCGGGCGCGCGAGGCGGCGAGGAAGGCTGCGGATGCCATCAAGCGGGCGAATGCGCTCGAGAACTCCGCTCTGCCTGGCAAGCTCGCCGACTGCACCGAGCGCGACCCATCCAAGTGCGAGATCTACCTCGTCGAGGGGGACTCCGCCGGGGGTTCCGCAAAGCAGGGCCGGGACCGGCGCTACCAGGCCGTGCTTCCTCTGCGGGGCAAGATTCTGAACGTCGAGAAGACGCGCATGGATAAGGCGCTCGACAACGAGGAGATCAAGGCGCTGATAACCGCCCTTGGCACGGGCATATCGAAAAGCGCGGTCGGCGACGTATCTGACAGCGACGAGGATAACGGCAACGGCAGTGGCGGCCGCAACGCTAATGGTGACGGGAAGGACAACAGCCGGTTCGACATTTCCCGGCTCAGGTACGACCGGGTTATCATCATGACCGATGCAGACGTTGACGGCGACCATATCCGCACGCTGCTGCTCACCTTCTTCTTCCGCTACATGACCCCGCTCATCGAGCAGGGGCACATCTACATTGCCCTACCGCCGCTCTTCAGGATTCGCGCCGGCAAGGATGCCCAGTGGTATTGCCGCAGCGACAAGGAGCGGGAGGAGATCCTTGCGACGCTCAAGCGCAAGAAGGACGTGGTCGTGCAGCGGTTCAAGGGACTTGGCGAGATGAACCCTGACCAACTCCACGAGACTACGATGGACCCAACCAAGCGGACCATCGCCCAAGTCACGCTGGACGACGCGATGGAGGCCGACGAGATATTCACGGTGCTGATGGGCGATAAGGTCGAGCCTCGCAAGGCGTTCATCGAGTCGCACAAGGTGGATTTCGAGGACGTGGACTGGCACGCGTGACGGACCGATCTGCCGTTGGCCGAACTGAGATGGCCGGGCTGGAGCCAGCCCGGCCTTCGAGCTTTAGGCGAGGATCGGGGGACAAGCGGTACCTCTTGATCGCCTGGGGGATCCATGCCCCAGGCGCACGGCCCATCCCGCCACTGCGAGAACAGCACCGCAGATTCTGCTCGCGTTAAACCTCTGACAGGTCATTCTCGTTGACCACAATGGGCCTTCGGCGCATCTGCGTCGAAGAGTAGCATACAGCAAACGGTGTAGGGGCCGAGCATTTGCCCCTCAGGTCTCGGGCATCTCTCGATCTTGGCCGCGAATGCTTCACCCAAACTCTTTAGGCTGAGCCTAAGTTGCCGCAGCCTGGAGAGCCGGACGAAGCGCAAGGCCGCGCCTACGTGTTGCCTCAAATAAGAATCGTACCGTAGCAGTCACTGGTATGCTTGCGGTTCGTGGGTTTGCAGTCCCTGTGGAAAATGAGCTTACGCTTGGCCTAAGACGGGGGATGTGGCGGGGACAGAAACAGACAAACCCCGTTAAAGAAAGCTCCTTCCGGCCCCGTTAAAGGCATTATGGCATCCGACCAGCGTTTCCGTCAATGTGCACAGATCCGATCTCCACGGTACGATTCTTACGTGAGGCATCGATTCGATTTCGGTACGATCTATCGTGAGGCAATGCGGCCCGTAGACTGGCGAGCTCATGGTCGGTATAATAACCGAGTAGCAGCAGACAACTGGGAGACTTGATGAATGTGCGGAATAGTGGGCTACATTGGGGGGCGCGACGCCTGCCCCATTCTGCTTGACGGACTGAGGAGACTCGAATACCGGGGGTATGACAGCGCGGGCGTGGCGGTGCTCTCGGCCGACCGGATCGAGATACGAAGGGCGGTTGGGAAACTGGGCGTGCTGGAGGCAGCCATGGCCGAGTGCGCCCCGAATGGCGCGCCGGGGATCGGTCACACTCGCTGGGCGACCCACGGAAGACCATCCGATGAGAACGCCCATCCCCACTCTGACTGTACGGGCGAGATAGTCGTCGTTCACAACGGCATCATCGAGAACTATGCCGCCCTCAAGGAACGACTGATCGGGCTCGGCCACAGCTTCACGTCGGAGACGGATACCGAGGTGGTGGCGCATCTGATAGAGGAAGCTTACCGGGCGTCGGGTGTCAGGCGTCCGGTGTCAGGCACAGACCCCAGCCCCCAGGCCCTGCTGGAAGCCGTGCGCCAGGCCGTGCGGCAGGTCGAGGGGTCGTTCGCGCTTGCCGTAATGTGCCGCCGGGAGCCGGGGGTCATCGTCGCGGCGCGCCGCCACAGCCCCCTCGTCGTCGGCCTCGGGGAGGGCGAGAACTTCCTCGCATCCGACGTGCCTGCGCTGCTCCCATATACAAAGAAGGTCCACTTTCTGGACGATGACACGCTCGCTTTGCTCACGCCCTCCGATGTAGGTCTTGCCGACCTCGACGGCCGGCCGATCTCGAAGGAAGCGCATGAGATCACCTGGGACGCAGCCATGGCCGAGCGCGGCGGCTACCAGCATTTCATGCTCAAGGAGATCCACGAGCAGCCGGTCGCACTGCGCGAGACCATGCGCGGCAGGCTGGCCTCCCAGACCGGGGAGATCACGCTTGAAGGATTGGGCCTGTCCGATGAGGACATCCGCAAGTTCGACAAGGTGGTCATGGTTGCCTGCGGGACCGCCTACCATGCCGCAATGGTCGGAAAGTACATGCTCGAAGGACTGGTACGGCTGCCGGTGGAGCTGGATGTCGCCTCCGAACTGCGGTACCGCGACCCAATCATAGATGATCGCACGCTTGCCATCGTGATCAGCCAGTCCGGGGAGACGGCTGACACAGTCGCGGGGCTCCGGGAGGCGAAGCAGAAGGGCGGGAAGGTACTCGCGATCACGAACGTCGTCGGCAGCTCGGTCGCGCGGCAGTCGGACGGCGTCCTCTATACCTACGCGGGACCCGAGATCGCTGTAGCATCGACCAAGGCCTATACGACTCAGATGATGGTCCTCGCCCTCCTTGTCCTCTACTTCGGCCGCGTCCGCGGGACGATACCGCCCGAGCACGACGCGGAGATGCACCGTGCCCTTTGGTCGATTCCCGAGCAGGCCGATCTGTTCCTCTCCGACTATAAGGAAGTCATCGCCTGCGCCGATAGATACCACACCTTTGCCGGATTCCTCTATATGGGCCGCGGCCCGAACCTCGCTTCTGCGCTCGAAGGCGCGCTCAAGATCAAGGAGGTCGCCTATATCCATGCCGAAGGCTATGCTGCAGGCGAGATGAAGCACGGCCCGATTGCTATGATCGACCCGGCAATGGCTACCGTCGCCCTCGCAACCCGGGGAAAGACCTACCCGAAGCTTATCTCCAACATCCAGGAGGTGAAGGCAAGGCTCGGGGAGGTTATTGCCATAGCGGGCCCGCACGACGAAGAGATCGCGCGTTACGCCGACCGCGTGATCCGCGTGCCGGAGACGGAAGAGCTGTTCTCGCCGATCCTAAACGCGGTACCGCTCCAGCTTCTCGCCTACTTTGTGGCCAAGCTGCGCGGCCACGACATCGACCAGCCGCGCAACCTCGCGAAAAGCGTAACTGTAGAGTAGCGCCCTTGCATTCTGGGTCAAGAAAAGGTATATTACGAGAAAAGCAGCCAGCCAGGCTCTGTTGACAGACTGGGAGGCTAAGGTTCTGCAGTAGAAGACTGATCGGGGTCGGTTTTGCCGCGGGTCGGCAGAAAGGAGACAAATGGGATGAGTCAGCTCTATGCTCGGTCTATTCTGGTTCTCGCGCTGCTCTTTGGGCTGCTGTTTGCGGTAGGCGCGGGCATTCTGTACTACTACAATGTCCCGGTCGGCTTCGCCGTCGCGTTCGCGGTCGGGATTGTCCTCCTTCAGTACCTTATCAGCCCCTTCCTGATCGATCTGATCTTCAAGATCAGGTGGACTGTGCCGGAGGAGATCTCGCCTCAGTTCGCGGGCTTCCTGCGAGACCTCTGCTGGAAGCGGGGGATACCCGTGCCGCGCTTCGGCATCATCGACGACGGCAATCCGAATGCGTTCACCTACGGCCACATGCCCGGCGACGCAAGGCTTGTGGTGACCCGCGGCATTCAGCAGATGCTGACGGAGGAGGAGTTCAGCGCGGTTGTGGCTCACGAGGTCGGACATATCCGGCACTATGACTTCATCGTCATGACCTTGGCCTCCGTTGTGCCTCTCGTGCTGTACGTGCTCTACGTCTGGACCCGCAGCGGGAGGCGGGGCGGCAGCTATGCGGCTGTCGTAGCTCTCGGCGCCTATGTCGCCTATGTCGTCAGCCAGTACATCGTCCTGCTTCTCTCGAGAATCCGGGAGTACTTCGCTGACGAGCACGCGGCCTACAGCGTGAGTTCCGCGCATTCCATCGGGACGGCGCTGATTAAGATCGCGTACGGACTGGCCAGGATTCCTCAGGACCAGCTGCAGCAGGATCAAGCTAAGAAGAAGCAGATCGCTGTGAACCCCAGCCGGCTGATGGGGAGCCTCGGCATTTGCAGCTTCAGCTCTGCGACCCCAATGGCCCTCTATTCCACCACGGCCACCGGCCATTTCTCGTTCGACAAGATGGCGAGGGCGATGCAGTGGGACCTATGGAATCCCTGGGCGAGGATCTTCGAGCTTCAAAGCACACACCCGCTGATAGCCCGCCGCGTTCTCGCGGCTTCGCGCATCGCTTACCGAAGGAGACAAACCCCACAGCTCGACATGCCCAGACCTCCGAAAGAGAGCTACTGGAGAGAGTTCGTGATGGACCTCATATTCGTCGCCGTGCCGTACCTCGGGTTGGCGGTCGGCGGCGCAGGTCTGCTGTCAGGGGCCTACACATTGCACACCGGTCGCGCTGAGGCCATGTTAGGCGCTCAGCAGATCGCGTGGCTTGGGCCGCTCGCGCTCGGCATTTTACTCTTCGGCATCGGCTGGATGCTGAGGCTGGCCTACAGCTACTCCAACCAGTTCAGGCGGGCGAAGGTCGAAGATCTGGTCGGGGAGGTCGCGGTCTCGCACGTTCGGTGCATTCCTGTCCAGGTCGAGGGCCAGGTCATCGGCCGCGGAGTACCTGGGCTTTTCTGGAGCAAGGACCTGGTAGTGCAGGACGACACCGGCTTTATCACGCTGGTCTACAAGCAGCCGCTCAGTATTCTCGAAACGCTGTTTGGGCTATTCCGCGCTGATCGTTTCGTGGGAAGGAAGGGCGTTTTCCGCGGATGGTATCGCCGCGGGCCTGCGCCCTACCTGGAGCTGAGAGAAGCCGTTTTCGAGGACGGAGACCGGGCAAACTGCTATTACTACGCCTTTGCATGGATAGGCGCCATACTCGCGGCTCTTGCGGGCGGCCTGATTCTACTTCTCGTGAGTGCGTAGCGCCGCCCAAGCACGGCACACGGTCCGGTGCAGAGCCTGGGGAAGCAGCCAGGCTCTGCGCTTCTTGGTTTTCTGGGTAGCATGTTGCTGCTGCACACACTCGCTGTCAGCCTGCAGCAAGAGACTCGGAAGCCTGTGTTGATATGAAGGCGGTTATCTTCCACGAACAAGGGGAGCCGGAGGTCCTGAGATATGAGGACGTTCCGGAGCCGCAGCCGTCACGGGGCGAGGTTCTGATCCGAGTCAGGGCCTGCGCGCTGAACAGGCTGGACATCTGGCTTCGGGCCGGCCCTCACAAGCCGAGGCTGCCGCATATACTGGGAAGCGAGTTCTCCGGCGACATCGCCGAGCTGGGGCCGGATGTGACCGGCCTTGCTGTCGGCGACAAGGTGCTCGTCTATCCCGGGCTGTTCGACGGGACTTGCAAGCAGTGCCTTGCGGGCGAGGAGAACGTCTGCGAGAGCTTCGGGATAGTCGGGTCGGCGACCGACGGCGGCTACGCGGAGTACGCCACCGTTCCTGCCGCGAACGTTATGCCGGTCCCGGACGGTATCGGCTACAACGAAGCTGCCGCAGTGCCTCTGGTATTCGTGACGGCCTGGCATATGCTCATCACGCGCGCCGGGCTGCGGGTGGGGGAGTGGGTTCTGGTCCACGCAGCAGGCAGCGGCATCGGAAGCGCCGCCATCCAGATCGCTAAGCTTGCCGGGGCCACTGTGATAGCCACCGCGAGCACCGACGAGAAGCTTGCCAAGGCAAGGGACCTGGGCGCCGACCACCTCATCAACTATTCCAGCACGGATTTCGCTGAAGAGACGAGGAAGCTGACCGGCGGTGAAGGCGTCAATGTCGTTTTCGAGCATACGGGCGCGGCGACATTCCCGGGAAGCATTGCAAGCCTCGCTAAGGGCGGCCGCCTGGTGACTGCGGGCGCCACCAGTGGGGCCGACGCCAAGCTCGATATCAGGAAGCTCTACTCGAGCCAGCTTTCCGTCATCGGCTCAATGCTCGGCACCCGGCGCGAGCTCCTGGAAATCCTCCGATTGGTCGGCGAACGGAAGCTCTCTCCGGTCCTGGACCGCGTGATGCCGCTGGCCCGGGCCGCCGAGGCCCACAGGCTCCTCGAGGATAGAAGGCAGTTCGGGAAGATCATCCTGACGCCGTAGGGCGAGTCAGCCGCCGAAATAGGATGGACAGGACACGTCGCCACAGCCACGTTCTCTGTTCCGCGGCTTGTGGTAAAGAAACACTTGACAATATCATGCTCAAGTGGTATGATGCAGCTGGTGTAAGTGTGCGGCGGGGCCGGCGGGAACCGCAGATGGTGGGGTGGATATGGAGCGCATGATGGTCGCAATCCCGTGCAATGAGTGCGGGTCGGTCGTCTGGTGTACTGCCTACGATGGGGAAGAAGCGGCCTGCCCGTACTGTGGCGCGAGCAAGCTCCAGTCACTGTGCCTGTTCGCCGCCTTCGATGAGCGGGCCTATGATTTCTTCTGGAACACGCTGGTCGTGCAGGAGGTCGCGTTCCTCCAGAAGCCGCGGTACCGGCTGAGCCCTAACCGGCACTGATCCGAGCGCTGTGCCCGCCCAGGAGAACAACCTATGAGACTCGACAAGTTCACGATCAGATCACAGGAAGCGATAGAGGATGCTCAGAATCTGGCCGACGAGAAGAACCACCAACAGATAGACGTCGAGCATCTGCTGCTGGCGTTGGTCCGGCAGGAGGGCGGTGTAGTGGCGCCTGTCCTCCAGAAGCTTGGCGTGAGGCCGGAACTGGTCGCGCACCAGGTGGAGGACGAACTGACCCGGCTGCCGCAGGTCTCCGGTGCTGTAACCGGCGGCGCATACATAACCCCCCGGCTGAAGGCTGTGCTCGACGAGGCCTGGCAGGAGGCCCAGCGGCTCAAGGACGAATATGTCAGCACCGAACATCTGCTGATCGCCATCGCCGGCGATACCGGCGCCGCGGGCCTTATACTGAAAAGCCACGGCGCCACCAAGGACGCTATCTACAAGGCCTTGGCCGAAGTTCGGGGCGGGCAGAGAGTCACCGACCAGAACCCTGAGGAGAAGTACCAGGCGCTGGAGCGCTACGGCCGAGACCTGACCAAACTGGCAGGTGAAGGCAAGCTCGACCCGGTGATCGGCCGGGACGACGAAATCCGGCGGGTCATACAGGTGCTCTCCCGAAGAACCAAGAACAACCCGGTGCTGATCGGCGAGCCAGGGGTCGGGAAGACGGCGATTGTCGAGGGACTGGCTCAGCGGATTGTCTCCGGCGACGTTCCCGAGGGGCTGAAGAACAAGCGAGTCGTTCAGCTGGACATCGGCGGCCTGGTTGCCGGCGCCAAGTACCGCGGCGAGTTCGAGGACAGGCTCAAGGCGGTGCTCCGTGAGATAGCCGAAGCCGAGGGGCAGATCGTCCTCTTCATAGACGAGATGCACACCATCGTCGGCGCGGGCGCGGCTGAGGGCGCCATCGACGCATCCAACATGCTGAAGCCGATGCTGGCAAGAGGTGAGCTTCGCGCCGTCGGCGCAACTACGCTCAACGAATACCGCAAGCACGTCGAGAAGGACGCCGCGCTGGAGCGCCGGTTCCAGCCGATCCTCGTCTCCGAGCCGACCGTTGATGACACCATTGCCATCCTGCGCGGCCTGAAGGAGCGCTACGAGGTCCACCACGGCGTGCGGATCACCGACTCGGCCATCGTCGCCGCCGCGCTGCTCTCCCATCGCTACATCGCCGATCGATTCCTGCCTGACAAGGCCATCGACCTGATCGACGAGGCCGCCTCCCGGCTCAGAATCGAGATTGACAGCATGCCGATCGAGATAGACGAGGTCGAGCGGAGGATCAGGCAGCTTGAGATAGAGCGCGAGGCGCTGAAGAAGGAGACGGACGCCGCATCCAAGGAGCGGCTCTCGAAGCTCGAGCAGGAGTTGGCGGAGCTTCGGGAACGGTCGTCGGAGATGAAGGCGCACTGGCAGAACGAGAAGCAGGCCATCAGCCGGATTCGGGAGATCAAGGAGCAGACCGAGCGCGCGAAGCAGGAGGCTCAGAATGCGGAGCGCGCCGGCGACCTGGGCAAGGCCGCGGAGCTGCGCTACGGAACCCTCCTCAGCCTCGAAAAGGAGCTCGAAGATCAGAACCAGCGCCTTGCGGAGCTGCAGAAGACCCAGAAGATGCTCAAGGAGGAGGTTGACGAGGACGACATCGCCGAGGTGGTCTCCAAGTGGACCGGCATTCCCGTTTCGCGGATGCTCGAAGGCGAGGTCCAGAAGCTCATTCAGATGGAGACGAGGCTCCGGGAGCGGGTCGTTGGCCAGGACGAGGCAATCACCGCCGTCTCGAACGCCGTCCGCCGCGCGAGAGCCGGGCTTCAGGACCCGAACCGCCCGATCGGGAGCTTCATCTTCATGGGCCCCACTGGGGTGGGCAAGACCGAGCTTGCAAGAGCGCTTGCCGAGTTCCTGTTCGACGACGAGCGCGCGATGATCCGGCTCGACATGTCGGAATACCAGGAGAAGCACACTGTCTCGCGGCTGATCGGCGCCCCGCCGGGTTACGTCGGTTATGAAGAGGGCGGGCAGCTTACCGAGGCCGTCCGCCGCAGGCCGTACTCCGTCGTGCTCTTCGACGAGATCGAGAAGGCGCATCCCGAGGTCTTCAACGCGCTTCTCCAGATTCTCGACGACGGCCGCCTGACCGACGGCCAGGGCCGCACGGTTGACTTCAAGAACACGGTCATCGTCATGACCTCGAACATCGGGAGCGACCTGATTCGGGAAAGCCGGATGATGGGCTTTCGGCACGGCGGGTCGAGCCAGGAGCAGGAGGACGAGATGCGCCGGGCGGTGCTCGACGCTCTGCGGACGCACTTCCGGCCTGAGTTCCTGAACCGGATAGACGAGATCATCATCTTCAACTCGCTTTCGATGGAGCATATCAAACAGATCGTGGAGATTCAGCTTGGGCATCTGGCGAAGCGGCTTCGCGACCGGAAGATCGAGATCGAGCTGACGGAGCGCGCGAAGGAGCAGCTTGCCAGGGACGGTTTTGACCCGGTATATGGAGCGCGGCCGCTCAAGCGCGCCATCCAGCGCAAGGTCCAGGACCCGCTTGCGCTGGCGCTGATCGACGGGCGGTTCAGGGAAGGCGACCGCATCCTCGTCGACGCCCGCGACGACGGCGCGATGACGTTCGAGAGGGCGGGGGAGACTGCGGCTGCTGTTTGAGTGCGGCCTTCCGGTCTGGGAGCACAGACCGCTTGCTGTGCCGGGTTCTCTGGACCCGGCACTGAAGGATTTCCCGAGGCTGTGCCTCCAGGCGGACGCCCTGCGTCATACGCTCCCAGTCGGGGGTCCAGAGAACCCCCGACATCACTGTCGAACCCCTGACATCAAGCGGACCCCCGACATCAACGGATCGGATGATCGTAGTGCCCGGGCGCTGTTCCGGCGGCTGGGGCCGCCCCTCCCGGTCCTAGAACTTCGTCGTCACGCTCGTCAGCACGGTGTTTATGTCGCCGATCATGACCGCGACGTCGAGGCCGGTGCTGGGGGGTTTGGGAGTGACCAGGCCGATGCCGAAGGTTAGGGCTCGATTGGCCTTGGCACCGATGCCGTAGTAACCGGCGCGCAGGGCGAGTTTGCTCGCGATCCACTTCTCGTAACCGATCCTCAGTGATCGGCAGTCGGCATTGTCTGTGGCGTCGTAGATCTCCGTGGAGAGGATCGTGCCGCGGCGAGGCCGCCAGGAGAAGCCGGGCCGCCAGTTGCGCGCCCAGGTCAGCCGTTCGCCCGCGCCAGCGCCCCTCAGAGCCGGTTCGTTGAAATCCTGAACGAGCAGCCCAAACGCCCACTTGCTGCTCATCTCGTGAAACACGCCGACGTCTACGGCCATATCCGTATCCAGTCCCGGGATCGAGTCGCTTACATACTTCATGCTCACGCCGACCGAGGTGTCCGGCGCGATCCCATAAGCCAGAGAGAGCCAGTACCAGTCTTCCTGGTCGGTGAGGCCGGTTCCGAACTGCCTGGCGCGGAAGAGACCGGACCCTCCACCTGAGCCGGCGAGGCTCAGGTTATAACGTATCCAGGAGAACCCGACCGCCGCGCTGGGTCCTGTGGGTATGCCTACGGCAAGGTACTCCTGGTAGTTGATGTCATCTCTATTGGCTGATGTGTGCATCGACGCGACGCTGGTTCCGCGGAGCCGGACGAGGCCGGCGGGATTCCAGTAGGTTGCGTTCGCGTCGTCGGCGACCCCGACAAATGCGCCGCCCATTGCAAGCGGCCTCGCGCCTACACAAGCGCAAGCCGGGCCGGCCATCACGCAGCCCACCGCCGCAGCTAGGATTCCTGCCCGCAGCCTGCCGAGCCAGTTCCCAAACATCCTCGCTCCAAACCTCCTGCCAGGGGATGCGCGTCCTTCTCGCTCCCGCACGCCAATATTAGTTGCTATTCCTGAGCTTGTCAATGCAGTGCAGGAATGCGAGCAGTGCATGTCGAACTGTGACGTAGCCAGGTCGCCGTCCCGCCGCCCTTTGCCCTGGAGCAGAACGATTGCGGGCCGTTCGGCGTATCTGGTGATAGGTGATGTTATGGGGTGCAGAACGGCTGGTATAGTGGTTCTCGCGGTCCTGATCGTGGGGCTGGCGCGCGCGGCGCCGGCCGCGGCAGAGGCGCGCGTAGTCCAGGTTCTCACGGTCAATGGTGAGATCGAGCCTGCCATGGCCCAGTACGTGGAAACGGGTATACGCCGGGCTTCCGAGCAGCGCGCAGACGCCGTCGTAATCCGCCTCTACACCCCCGGAGGACTCTCGAGCTCGATGGAGCAGATCATCGACGCCATACTCCAGAGCCGGGCGCCCGTCATCGTCTACGTCAGCCCCACCGGCGCGCGAGCCGCCTCCGCCGGCACCTTCATCACCATGGCTGCCCACATCGCTGCCATGGCGCCCGCGACCAGGATCGGCTCCGCCCACCCGGTCTTCGCCAGCCCGCTTCCCACCTCCGAACAGCCGAGTGGCGGCCAAAATACTATGATGCAGAAGGTCGTCAACGATGCGGTCTCGTACATCGTATCGCTCGCCAAGAAGCGTGGACGGAACGCCGACTGGGCGAGAGACGCCGTCGTCAAGTCCGCCAACCTGACCGCGGAAGACGCGGTCAAGCTGCACGTCGTCGATTTCATAGCCCAAGATATGGGCGATCTGCTTGCCAAATCGGACGGCCGCAAGGTCGATACCGCCTACGGCACTGTTACAGTCCATACGAAGGGCGCCCGGTTGGATTACTTCGAAATGCCGTGGTACAAGATGTTCCTGCACTACCTGGCTAACCCGCTCATCGCCTTCTTCCTGATGCTCGCGGCGGTCTATGGGATCATCTTCGAGATCAACAACCCGGGCGCCATCGCTCCAGGGGTGATCGGAGGGGTGGCGCTGATACTGCTGCTGTATTCGTTCAGCGTGCTGCCGATCAACGTCGCCGGGCTGGTGCTGATACTGCTGTCCATCGTGCTCTTTATACTGGACATCAAGGTGCCGACACACGGCGCGCTGACCATCGGCGGCATCGTCGCGTTCTTCCTTGGCTCTATGATGGTCTTCGGGTCGGCAGCGCCGGGGGTGGGGGTCCCGCTCGCGGTGCTTGCAGCAGGAACGATTGCCACAGCTGGTTTCTTTGCGTTCCTTGTGGGGATGGGGGCGCGCGCTCTCAGGCGGCCGGTCGTCACCGGCCGGTATTCGGTAGTCGGACTGGTCGTCGAGGCCAAGACCGACATAAACCCGGTGGGCAAGGTCTTCGCCCAAGGCGCCTGGTGGACTGCCGAGACCGAAGGCCAGCCTGTCAAGAAAGGAGAGAGTGTTCGGATCGTCGGCATGAAGGGGCTTAGGCTCATGGTTACCAGAGCGGACGTAGTATAGGAGGGGACAAATGGGACAAGCTGCTGCAATATTCGTAGGGATAGTCGGGTTCATCGTCTTGATGATCGTCCTGAACTCTATCCGGATCATCAGGGAGTGGGAGCGGGGCGTGCTGCTGCGTCTTGGCCGGTATCATTCGGTAAAGCTGCCGGGCATCCGTATCGTCTGGCCGGTCATCGACAGGCTGTGGATGGTGAGCCTGCAGATTCAGACACAGGATGTGGCCAGACAGGAGATGATGACCAGGGATAACGTGCCGGTGACGGTGGATGCGGTCATCTACTACCAGATTGTGAACGGCGAGGACGCGGTCATCAAAGTGGAGAACTACGTCAAGGCGACTCTGCTCATGGCGCAGACATCGCTCAGGAGCGTGGTCGGCCAGTCCGAGCTGGATGAGCTGCTTGCCGAGCGTGATAAGCTGAACCAGCACCTGCAGACGATCATCGACGAGCAGACCGAGCCGTGGGGAGTGAAGGTCACAGCGGTCGAAATCCGGGACGTGATCCTGCCCGAGGGGATGAAGCGCTCGATGGCGCGGCAGGCCGAGGTCGAGCGGGAGCGGCGCGCGAAGATCATCAACGCCGAGGGGGAGTTCCAGGCCGCTCAGAAGCTCGCAGATGCGGCGAACATTATCAACAAGGCGCCCCAGGCCCTTCAGCTCCGGTTCCTGCAGACGCTCATCGAGGTCGCGTCGGAACGCAACTCGACGACGATCTTCCCGGTGCCGATAGACCTGTTCGCACCGTTCATCAAGGGGGCGGAGGCAAAGCCCGATGCCGCGAAGCCCATCCAGCCGGTCGAGTGACGTCCTCGCAGAACTACCTGTTTCTTCCGGGGAGTCTACAACCCGTCTCCGATCGAGGCCATAATTAGACTGAAAAGGGGCCTGCGGCGGCCAGGCGGGCCGCAGAGACGGTCGCCACCCGGCCGCAGCCTCTTTTTTTCACGATACGGAACGCCGCTTGTTGCCGATTTAGCTCGCCCACAGGCGGCGTTCCGTTTTGACTGCTGGCACGTTCGCGAGAGCGGTTTCGGTTGAGGAAAAACGTCCTACCTGCCCTCCGGGAATGCACAGGTCGAACGAGAACGGCCCGCCGTCCTTGGCGGGCCGTTTGCTTCTGGTGGATCGGAAGGAGCAGGGGATGGGACCGGGGCGGGGCCCGAGCCGTTTACGACCTCACGACGATCATCGCCGGGTACGCCGATCCGGCAAGCGGCAAGGTCATGAGTGATATGTCCTTCGACTCGCCCGGGGCAAGCCGCACGCTCGTTATCTCGAACTCGTTGGGTGGCACCACTATTCTCACTCCGGTTACCCTGCCTCCAACGACGAACACTCCTGCCGCCGGCCCAGCGGTTGGCTCGAACAGAATACGCACGTCCCGGGCCTCGCTCGCAGGGTTCTTCATGTGGACCTTGATGTGGTAGATGACGCCGTAGTTGCCGTCGAGTGCATGGCCGTCGGTGGTTGCGTTGACCGCGAGTCCCCCGATTCTGATGAACGCCCACTGGTCACCTACCGTGTACCAGGCCTCGAGGTTCCTGGTCGGAGCTGCGAAGACGTCCGGGGACAGATCGGTCGGGGTTTCACCATCGCTGACCGGAGCGACCTGGCCTTCGTAAAGCGCGCGGCGAGATGGTGGCTCGGCGGCAACCCGCAGGTAGACGTCCTCTCCCGAAAGCAGCCGGAGATCGACGATGCCGCTTGCCGTCATCATCTGGCCCAGATCCTCCGCATATACCGCCAGCTTCGACTTCGGTGGCATACGGCGCACCTGCCCGATATCTCCGAGGTAGTCCTTGATGAAGCTCATCCCGGCTTGATAGCCGACAATAACCGTATCCAGGCTTGGTGGCGCCACACCGCTCACAGTCTGAACCTGCGCCGGAGACGCGCCCAGGTTGACCAGTTCGACGACGAAGCGCACCCGCCTGCCGGCTGCGTTCTGATGGTGGTAGAGCAGGCGGTGCCTGTCGCCAGCTTCGAGCTTGCTTGTGAAGAGTGTTCCGAAGTGAGTGATCCTCTCGGGATTATTGCTGTAGAACAGGCTGGCGGTGGGAGCATAGGCGACCGATCGGTGCCGAACCTCGACCGGAGCGAGCATCGAGATCGGTATCAGGTTCTCGCCCCTGACCGTTACCGGGATGAGTGCCCTCGTCCTCTCGCCCTGAGAGAGGGACGCCACGGAAACCCTGGGCTGCCCGAAGCTCGCGACCGCTCCCGGCTCCAGCGCGACGATCCTCGCGGCCTGGACTGACGCCGCCTTCTCGATCAGCCTTCTGGGCGCCGGGGCGCCGGTCACCTCGGCGTAAGCGGCGCCAACTACCTTGCCCGCGTAGCGGCGCACGTTCACCACGAGCCACGCATTGTAGCCCCGGCAGGTCGCCCGCACCGTGCACCGGCCGACCGACTTCCCGCGAATCACGATGGCTCGCTTCGTCGGATGGACTTCCGAGGTAGCCACGGCAGCGTTATCTCCGGCCGTACTGAGCGGACCCGGCGCCACACCGCCTACGGCTACCGTCCGCGTCTCGTTCTCCGGCACCGTTATCTCATCCGGCTTTACGCTGATCGGCGGCTGAGCAAACAGCCAGCGCAGCCGCCCGGCCCAGCTTCTTGCCACCGCAAGAGCCGACATCCTGTTCGCCCGCGCGTCTAGGGCGCTGACTCGGCAGATAAGCTCGTCGCCCGCCCTAAGCTGCGCCCGCTTCCTGCCCACCGGCTTCACCCCTATCAGCTTCCAGCCGCCCCTGGCGAGCGGTTTCAACCTTCGGGCCGTCAACCGGGCGCGTTCGACCGGCGACAGGCCGGCGTTAGCGACGTGAAACCTCACGGCCACGCGGCCGTTCACCGTAACGAGTCCGTCCTTCCTATCCGCCCGGTAGCCCACAGGCGGTACATACTGTGCGGCTGCCGAGAGAGTGGTCCCGACAACAAGAACCGCGCAGGCCCCGAAGAGCACAGCGCGGCGTGATAAGTGCGACAACCTCAGCCTCCACGCGAATCCTGCCATCTCCTGCGGAATTCTACCCGCAGTCCTACCTCGGGTCAACCAACCTGCCGCGCGCACGTCTATGCGAGGAGCCGGGGGTAAGGAGTTCCGAACGGTCGGCGCCGGGTCCGGAGAACGGCCTGGCGCACCATCGCTAACCCGGTCGCATCTTCGGCGGCTCGTCCGCGCACGTTCCTCCGCCGTACTCAGAATACCGGGCGCACGAGCTTCAGGATCACCCTGTTCTTCGTATTATCGGCATTGGGGTCACCGAACAGCAGATAGACGTCCTGGCCGCTCCTCACGCGCCGCCGGAAGCCGAATGTGAGGTTGAACGTGCCGCTGCGCTCGACAAGCCGAGCGGAGAGCGATTGTTCGCTCGATATGTCGTAGGCCAGCGACGCGACGGACTGGCGCGCACGCGCCGCGTAAGGCCCGGTCATGTTGAGATACTCGATGGCAAGGTCCATGGACAGCCCGTCCGTCAGTTTCGTCCTCTGCGTGACGGCTGTGTGGAACGATCTACCGCCGGCCCGGTGGCCGAAACTCAGGTCGAGGTACCCCCGACGGTACATGTCGTTCTGATTCCACCCGCAGCCTAGCAGATAGAGCCGGTCCCGGTAGATGACGAACGTCCCGTCGCCGGAGGGGCTTTCCTCTCTGCGGGCGCCGCGCCGGAAGCCGACATAGACCTGTGAACCAAGCGACCACGTGCTCAGAGACAGCGAGATCCCGCGGGAGAGCAGATCACCCGAGTGAAGGTGAAGAACACTGGAGCTCAGGCTCGTCCACCACCCGCGCACAAGCCCCTTGTCGTACTCGTTGCCATAGTTGAGCCCGTATTGCCAGCCCTTGTAGTCCGGATCGGGCACGATCCCGTCCGCCGGGTAGTAGTCCGGCTGGCATCCGCTGTAGAGGAGACTATAGCCAAACTGGTGAGGGCCGCCGTGGCCAGCCGTTCCTATGCCGAACAGCATCCCATCCCGCCCCGGCCCAGAGGTCCAGCTCTTCAGAAGCCCTCCCTCCAGCAGATCATGCCGTTTCTCGGTCTCCTTGCCAAGGGTGAAGTGGAACGCCCCAACCCTGTTCCGGATGCCCGGCCTCGTGGTATCCGTAGCCGCCAAGCCGAAGCTGCTGTCCTTGTTGATGTTCCACCGGGACTTGTAGAACGTGTGCCGGTCATTGGCGCCGGCGGTGGTCGTAAGTCCCGAGAAATCGTGCCGGCCGGTTTGACCCGCGATCTTTGCTCCGGCGTCCACCTGCTCGATGCTCCTGCTGTAGAACATGAGAGACTCGTCGTCGAAATGACGCACACCCTCTTCGAAGAACGGCCGATTATCTGTCAGAACACGCGGCGAGTAGGTGAAATCGATGCTCTCCACGTCCTGTTCCACGCTGGCGAAGTCGGGGTTGATCGTGAGGAGCGCGTTCGTCTCCTGGGAGAGCTGCCGCTTGATGTCCAGGCCGTTCTTGAACGCGACGCCGCCCAGGCCCACGTTGGTGTAGTACAGGCCGATTCCGTGCAACTTCGGCGCCGGCGGCTCGAGGCCCGCCCAATCATACATGAGCGCCTCGTTGAAGTTTGGCCCCATATGCGGCGAGAACCAGGTCTGATTGGATCGGGAGTGCCGGCGGACAAAGGCAACTCCCATGGTGCTCTGGAGTTCCGGGTACTTCAGAATAGCCCATGGGATGGCCATCTCGGCCGTCCAGCCAGCGCCGTCGATCTGAGCAGTGCCCTGCCAGTCCCCAAGCCATTCGATCTTGCTTCCGCCGGAGCCGGGCATCTCCTCACTCTGAGTGCCGCGCGGCGTGACATCGAACCAGTATATGGAGCGGTGGGAGTGCCACGGGTCGACGTCAAGCCCGACCCAGTCATCCGTGCGGATCGACCCGCCGCGCTTCCTCTGCTGGGCCACGATCTTGTCCGGCTGGCGATCGTGGCACCTGAAGCCAACGTAGATGTTGCTCTGGTCGCAGCATATCCACGCGTCGGTATCCTCGGTGGCGCGGCTGCCCGTCTCGGGGTAGTAGAAGTCGGTGGCATCAGGGGCACGCTGCCAGCACGCGTCGTCCAGGACGCCGTCGAGCTTGGGCGCTTGCTCGATTCTGGCCGCCCGGATCTCTCGCACCTCTCCCGCGACCGGGCCGGACGCCGCCGCTATCGCAGCAGCGACCGTGATAACACAGAGCAACCTCATTCATGCCCCTCTGCCAGGAGGACTGCTGCCATTGTAGCCGTTACTGCTGATGGAGGTCAACAAATGTGCAGGACCCCATGTGTGAGCGCCGTGTTGCCTCAGATAAGAATCGTACCGTAGCACTCACCGGTATGCTTGCGGTCCGTGGGTTTGCGGTCCCTGTGGAAAACGAGCTTACGCTTGGCCTGAGACGGGGGATGTGGCGGGGACACAAAGAGACAAACCCCGTTAAAGAAGGCTCCTTCCGGCCCCGTTAAAGGCATTATGGCATCCGACCAGCGTTTCCGTCAATGTGCACAGATCCGATCTCGACGGTACGATTCTTACGTGAGGCATCGATTCGATTTCGGTACGATCTATCGTGAGGCAATGCGTCAGCTTGACGCGGCTGCGTGCGGGCTGATACCATTTGACGCAGAAGATCCGTCTGCGGGTCGGCCCGAGCCGCCCGCTCGTTTTGTCTGTTATGCCGACTGTCGCCTACTGCACGCTCGGTTGCAAGGTCAACCAGTATGAGACGGAGAAGATCCGCGAAAAGCTCGAGAGTCTCGGCTTCTCGACTGTGAGCTTCGCGTGCCGAGCGGATGTCTACATCATCAACAGCTGTACCGTTACCGGCACGGCGGATGCCAAGTCCCGGCGGGCCGTCCGGCAGGCGGCGCGGCGCAATCCGGATGCCTTTGTCGTGGCAACAGGATGCTACGCCGAGATCGCCCCGGCCGCCATGGCCGCGATCGAAGGCGTCGGTCTCGTCATAGGCAATGATGAGAAGCAGCACATCCCCGAAAGGATCCTGGCCCGTTTCGGGACGAGTGACACATTCGCTCCGTCTCAACTCTCAACTCTCAACTCTCAACTCCCTCGCCCTCGCCCCCGCCTTCGGACCCGAGCCGTTCTCAAGGTCCAGGACGGCTGCGGCCAGTTCTGCGCTTACTGTGCGGTGCCCTACGCGCGAACGGAAGTATGGAGCCGGGCGCTCCCGGATGTGCTCGACGAACTGCGCGCTCTCGCCGCATTCGGCCATAAGGAGGTTGTCCTGACCGGGATCAGGCTCGGATCCTACGCACACGGGCTGCCGGAGCTCATCCGCGCGGCTGCCGGCGTCGAGGGCATCGAACGGATCCGTCTCAGCTCGATAGAGGTCTGGGAGATAACCGACGACCTTCTACGGGTCCTGGCGGAGGAGCCGAAGGTCTGCAGACACTTGCACATCCCCCTGCAGAGCGGCGACGAGCAGGTGCTCAGGCTGATGCGGCGACCGTACACGCCGAACGAGTATGCCGAGACGGTCCGGAACGTGCGCAAGGCGATTCCCGAACTCGGTCTGACTACCGATGTCATGGTCGGCTTCCCGGGTGAGACCGAGGAGGCATTCGAGCGCTCATATCGGTTCGTGGACGAGATGCAGTTTTCGCGGCTGCACGTTTTCCGGTACTCGCCGAGGCCGCGCACAGCAGCCGCGGCCCTGCCCGGCCGGGTCCCGGAGTCCGTGAAGACGCGGCGGAGCGAGAAGATGATGCGGCTTGGCGCAGAGCTTGCGCGCCGGTTCGCGGGGCGGCTCGTCGGGCGCACCGTTCCGGTGCTCGTCGAGTCGGGGCCGGGTGAGCTTCTCCGTGGTTTCACCGATAATTACATCGAAGTGCAGTTCGCCGGGGACCCGCGGCTCCGCGGCAGGATCGTTCACGTCACCGTTGACGCCGTGGCGGAGAAAGGTTCGGCTCTCGGTCGGGTTCTTCATCACGAGGGAAAGGAGGCAGAGCAGGCCGCGTGATGGCGTGACGGCTCACTGCTCATCGCTAAGCCGATGGTGGACTGTGTCTTCTGCAAGGTAGCACGCGGCGAGACCGGAAAGCTCGTCTATGAAGACGACCAGGTGGCGGCGTTCGACGACCTGCACCCGAGGGCGCCGGTGCACGTCCTTATTGTGCCGAAGAAGCATATCGAGAAGCTCGCGGACGTGCAGGACGGCGAGGACGCGTGTCTCGTGGGCCACATCTTGGTGGTGGCGAACAGGATTGCGAAGGAGCGAGGCATTGCCGAGGACGGCTACCGTGTGGTGGTGAACAACGGTCCGGGAGCAGGGCAGTCGGTCTGGCACCTTCACTTCCATCTGCTGGGTGGCCGCGTCCTTGGCTGGCCGCCGGGGTAGGTGTTGGTAGAGGGCATCCGCTCTCCGGGGAATCTTTCCTCAGACGGCAGATGCGTCGGGGCGCCAGCCCTGAGACCCTTCTAGGTCTGCTTGACACTGCACTCCAGCGAAGGGTATAATGAAAATCGAGAAGAAAAGCGAATACTGCGAACGGCTAAGGGTATGTGGTAGAAACGGAATTGGCTGCTGGCCATCTTGAGTGGTTGCCAATCCCCCCTGCCCGCAGTGCGTGCTAGAAGCCGTGCGCATGAATGGAGGAGGGATTATGGTTGGCACAGGTGCAGGTGAAGCCCAATGAACCTCTTGATAGCGCGCTCAAGAGGTTCAAAAAAGCTCTGCAGCAGACTGGCGTCCTGAGGGAAGCCAGAGAGCATGAGCATTACGAAAAGCCTAGCGACAAGAGGCGCAGAGCCGAAGCAGCGCGCAGGCGCAAAGCGGCACGCTCAGGCAGATAAGACGTTCATCTGGAGATCGGGGTTGGGGGCGCCGGTAGGGCTTCCAACCTCGAATCGCTAGGGATAGCAGGATTCCATGCCGCGGAAAGAGCAGCTGCAAAACGACCTTAAGGCCGCGATGAAGGCGAGGGATGAGGTCCGGGTGTCAACCATCCGGCTGGCGCTTTCTGCGGTTCGGAACGCGGAGATCGACAGGGGTCGGGAGCTTAACGACGACGAGATGACGGAGGTGCTTGCGCGGGAAGTGAAGATGCGCCGCGAGGCCATCGAGGGCGCCGATAAAGCCGGACGCCCGGACGTCGCCGACAGAGAGTCTAAGGAGCTTGAGGTTCTGACCGGGTACCTGCCGAAGCAGCTTGGCGAGGACGAGATCGAACAGATTGCAAGGGAAGTTGCAGCGGAAGTCGGGGCAGCCGGCCCACAGGACCGTGGGCGCGTGATGGGCACACTGATGCAGCGGGTTCGCGGCCGGGCCGACGGCAGGGTCGTCAGCCAAGTTGTCGAACGCATTCTACAAAGTTGATTCCCGCAACATATGAGACCCCACTTGCCTCTGCCTGGCAGAGGTCGTAAAAAGGACTCCGAGAAAAAGAACGGCAAGCGCCGGAAGGTAGACCTAGGGAGGACAGGGCTGGCAATCGCTACGATTGTGGTCTTGTCCCTTCTTCTTTGCACCCACTTGCTGCCGGACAGGGTCTCGCTCCGCGTCGGCGACACATCCCCGGAAGACATCCGCGCGTTCAGGTCCACACGATACCTCAATACCTACGAGACCGAGAAGCAGCGCAGGGAAGCCGCTGCAGCCGTCGGGAACGTCTACGACCCGGTGCCCAATGCGATGAACCAGTCGCTGTCCGACTTGAGAGGAGCGTTCGAGGTCATCGCCAGCGTCCGAAACGACCAGGCCCTTCCGACGGTTGAGGAGAAGGTGGCGCATGCCAGAGAGCAGGTCAAGAAGCAGCTAGGTGTCGAGACGCCGCCTCGGTCGCTCGCGGTGCTTGTTAGGGCGCCGGAAGCGCTGCTCGGCGACGTCCGCGAGGTAACGGCGAGGCTGGTCCGCGAGACCATGTCGGCCGATCTTAGAGATGCGATACCCGAGATCCTTAAGGCGCACGCCCGCATAACCAGCGCTGCTGAGGATGCGCTCGGTCGCACCAGGTACTCGACGGCTGCGGCGGACCTGGCCAAAGCCGTGGTCAGACCGAACAGGATTCTCGACTACGCTAGGACCGCTGCCGAGAAGGAGCGCGCCGCCGCTGTGGTCAAACCGGTATATGGCTACACTCGCAGCGGCGAGCTCGTCATTGCAAAGGGCCAGCTGGTCACTCAAGAGCATATCGACAAGTTCACCTCGCTCGGCCTGATGCAGCGTCGAATTGACGATCTGCGGACTGCGGCTTCGCTCTCGGCGCTCGTTGCCTTCCTTGTCGGGCTGGTCATCGTTTATCTGGCCAGATACCAGCCGATCATCTACCGCTCGACCCGTCTGCTGACGATGCTCTCCCTCGTAGTGGTCCTGAGCACGCTGGGGCTAAAGGTTGGCGCAGGAATGCTCGGGGTCAAGCTCTCTGTGCTGCAGCTTGCCTACGTCGGCATGATGCTCACCACGACCGCAGGAATGGTGCTTGCTGTGCTGCTCAATCCCCAGGTCGCGGTGCTGATAGTCGCCATGCTCTCGGTCGCGTCGGGGCTGGTGATGAACAACGAACTCCGTTACGCCGCCTCCACCCTGCTTTCGGGGATTGTGGCCGTCTATGCCGTCGCGAACATCCGCGGGCGGGCAGACCTGATGAGAGCGCTTGGCGCGATAGCCGTCACTAACATCGCCATCGTGTGGGTGATGGGCGGACTGGCGGGTGACACGGTGTCGGATATGTGGTGGGGATCGATATGGGCGATACTCGTCATAGCGACGCCTGCGACGATGCTGTTCTGGCTGGGGACCGTCCCGCTGGAACGGCTTTTCAGAGTCACTACGCACATCTCCCTGCTCGAACTCGCCGACACGAACAAGCCGATACTCCGAAGGCTGGTGGTTGAAGCGCCGGGGACGTACACTCACAGCATGTCCGTCGGGCACCTGGCGGAGGCCGCGGCCGAAGCGATTGGCGCCGATGCCCTCTTCGCCCGTGTCGCGTCGTACTACCACGATATTGGGAAAATCCGGCGGCCCCAGTTCTTCGTGGAGAACCAGCAGGTCGAGAACGCGCACGACCGGCTGAATCCGACGCTGTCGGCGCTCGTCATAACCTCGCACATCAAGGACGGCTTGGAGGTGGCGCGAGAATCCCGTCTGCCGCCGAGCATCCAGCAGGTCATCCTTCAGCATCACGGCACGTCGCTCGTGCAGTATTTCTACAACCAGGCTTCAGAGCAGATCGAGCCGTCGCCGGTGCTCGAGCAGCAGTTCAGGTACGACGGGCCGAAGCCGCAGTCGAAGGAGGCGGCGGTTGTGATGCTTGCCGATTCGGTCGAGGCCGCTTCGCGGAGCCTGGCCAAGCCGACCGTCCCGGCGCTCGAGTCTGTAGTCCACAAGGTCATCCAGGACAAGCTGCAGGATGGGCAGCTCGACGAGTCGGAGCTCACGTTCCACGATGTAGGCGTGATCGAGGAGACGTTCGTGCGCTCGCTGACCGGCACGCTGCACGCGCGGATCGAGTATCAGGAGGCGCTGTCTGCCGGGAATGGGAAGATTGGCGGAAATGGAGATCATCGTCAGGAACTCCCAGCCGATGCGGGTCAACCGGCGACGGCTGCAGAGAACCGCACAGAAGCTCCTACGGGCTGAAGGATGCCCGGAGACCTGCGAGGTGAGCGTGCTGCTTACGGATGATGCCCATATTGCTGAGCTCAACCGCCATTACCGCGGGACCGACCGGCCTACAGACGTGCTCGCGTTCTATACGAATGCGGGACTGGATACCGGATCGCCAACCGGCGAGTCAGTGGTTCTCGGCGACGTGGTGATCTCGGTGGAGACGGCGAAGCGGCAGGCCGACGAGCGGGGCAAAAGCCTGGACGACGAACTGGACCTCCTGATCGCCCACGGGGTACTGCACCTGCTGGGCTATACAGACGATACGGAGGAGGCGGCCTCCCGGATGCAAGAGGAGGCCGCGGAGATCATAGGCCGAGAGGCGGCGAGATGAAGACCGGCCAGGGGGAAGTGCAAAGTGCATGGTCGGTGTCGGTGTTCCGGGAACTCGTTCCCGAAACATCACAGCTTCCCAATCCGTCCAGAGACGGCCGATAGCTGACAGCTGAGAGCCGATAGTTCGCATGAGACTCAAGAACCCGCTGAACGGTTTCAAATACGCGATGGAGGGTGTGGCGCATGTCTTCCGTACTCAGCGGCACATGCGGTTCCATTTCCTCGTGCTGGTGCTGGTGCTCCTGGCGGGCCTGCTGTTCGGGCTGAACCGGACTGAGATACTGGTCCTGCTGTTCACGGTCACGCTCGTCTTGGTGGCGGAGATGTTCAACACGGCTGTCGAGGCGGTGGTGGACCTGGTGACCCAGAGCTATCACCCGCTTGCGAAGTTCGCCAAGGACATCGCCGCCGGTGCGGTGCTGGTTACGGTTCTGAACGCGCTGATTGTGGCGTTTCTGCTGTTTTTCGGGGGGAAGGAGTGGCCCAACCTGGGCGCAGTTCTGGGGTTCAGAGAGCCGAGCTGGCCGACGATCCTGGCCGTCGGGTTCGTGCTCCTTGCAACCCTTGTGACGATGTCCAAACTCGGCGCTGGAAAGGGGAAGCTCTGGAAAGGCGGAGTCGTCAGCGCGCACACCGCGTTGGGGTTCTTCCTGTGCCTGGCAATACTGTATGTGTCAAGAAACATCGCGGCAGCGCTTCTGGCCTTTGTAATGGCGGTTATCATCGCTCAAAGCCGGGTCGAAGCCAAGATACACACGGTCAGAGAGGTAGTGGCTGGCGCATTGCTCGCCGTGGTGATCTCGGTCGCAGTCTATCTCGTCATCCCGCGCTAGCCCAAAGGGAGGGCAGTAAGCCATCGTCTGGCAACTGATACTGATCGCAGCTCTCATACTGCTTACGGGATTCTTCGCAGCGGCGGAGATGGCTCTGGTGACCATCCGCAGGACGCGCATCAGACAGCTTGTCGAAGAGGGGAACCGGGCTGCGCGTACCGTCCAGAGGCTCGTAGAGAATCCGGCCCGGTTCATGGCCACCGTGGAGCTTGGCGTGACGCTGGTCGGCTTCCTGGCCTCTGCGATCGGGGCCGTGAGCCTGGCCGGAGCGCTCGCCCACGTCCTCACGCATACCAAAGTGAGTCTCGTCGCCAACCACGCGCTTGGCATCGCCGTGGTCATCGTCACGCTCGGGATTGGCTTCGTCACGCTGGTCGTGGGGCAGATCGGGCCGAAGAGCCTGGCGCTCCAGCACGCCGAGCGGGCCGCGCTGCTCTTCGGCGGGGTCATCAACCTCTTCTCGATCATCATGCTGCCCGCTGTGAAGCTCGTGACCGTTGCCAGCGAATGGCTTGTCAGGCCCTTCGGCGGCCACGTCAGGTTCTCTACCCCGGTCGTGACCGAAGAGGAGCTTATGATGCTCGTCGAGGCCGGCGAGGAGGAAGGCGTGCTCGAAGAGGAAGAGAGGGATATGATCGAGTCCGTCTTCGAGTTCACCGACACGGTCGCCCGCCAGGTGATGGTGCCGCGGATCGATATGAAGTGCGTCGAGGTCTCCGAGAGCCTCGATGAGCTGCTCGACGTGATCATGAAGCACGGCCACTCCCGCATCCCCGTCTACGAGGAGAACGTGGACAATATCCTCGGCATCGTGCACGCGAAGGACCTCCTTCCCGTGCTCGCAGAGGACATCCGCGACTTCGACATCCGCGCAGTCGTGCGGCCCGCCTACTTCATCCCTGAGACCAAGAAGGTGGACGAGCTGCTTGCCGAGTTCAAGCGGAGCAAGATCCAGATGGCGATCGTCCGCGACGAGTATGGCGGCACGGCCGGGCTGGTTACTCTCGAAGACCTGATCGAGGAGCTGGTCGGCGACATTATGGACGAATACGATGTCGAGGAGCGGATGATCGAGGTGATCGACCCCGACCACGCCGTGGTAAGCGCCCGAATGGAGGTCGATGATCTGAACGAGCAGATGGACCTCGACATACCGGAGAGCGAGGACTACGAGACGATCGGAGGCTTCGTCTTCGGGCTATTCGGTCGCCAGCCGGCTGAGGGCGAGACCGTCGAATATGACGGTGTGGTCTTCACGGTGAAAAGCACGGACGGCGGACGGCTGCATAAGATCGCCGTTGAGCGCAAGCCCCGGCCCGAGCCGGTCGAGGAAGCGGAGGAGTAGGGAGCCGCTGCGGCGATTGCTGATTGCCGGTTTCCGCTGACTCCCGACCCCTGCCCCCTGAATCCTGAATCCTCGCCCCTACGCCCCGAGCGCCCGTATCCAGACGTTCCGATACCGCACGCGGCAGCCGTGGTCCTGCAGCAGGATCGGCCCCGAGCCTCGCTCTCCGCCGTGCACCGAGGCCGTGGTCGGGCCCGGAACCGCTACGTTGTCCTGGATTAGCACACCGTTCTGGAACACCGTCATCCTTGCAGGCTCGGTCTCGTTCCCCTTCTCGTCGAATCTCGGCCCGTGGAAGACCACGTCGTAGGTCTGCCACACCTTCGGCGGTCTGCTCGCGTTGACGAGTGGGGCGGAGACGTCGTAGATCGCGCCGCAGTCGCCCATCTCGCTCTTCAGGCCGTAGGAATCGAGCACCTGGATCTCGTACCGTCCCTGCATATAGACCCCGCTGTTAGCGCGGGCCTGTCCGTGAGCATCGGCCATGAGCGGCAGCCAGAACTCGACGTGGAGCTGGAAGTCCTTGAACTTCTCCTTGGTGGCGATATCTCCGCTGCCCGGGCGGACTTCCATATAGCCGTTCTCGACCTTCCACCCGGCGGCCTCACCGGAGTGAGCCGAAGCCCATGCCGAAAGGTCTTTGCCGTCGAAGAGGACAACTGCGTCGGCGGGTCTGGGTTCGGCGCCGTTGAAAAGTGGCTGGCCGGACGCCGACAAAGCCAGGCACAGCGCACAAAACAGGCCGATGGCGAGCGCAAAACGGGAAGCAACCATAACTGGACCTCCTGAGGTTGAGTTAACCAGTGATTCCATTCTCCACCGGCGGCGTGACTTCCTCCTCCAGCGCGGCGGCTTCGGCGCCGACGGCCGCCGCGCCGGGCTGGACAGCAAGGCAACCATGCGACCGACCATCGGCGGACGCGCGCATTGGTGCGCAATCTCACATTCTGTTGTAGAATGTTATCGAAGGATCTGGTGGAATCATGGAACCGCGCCAACCGGCGAGCGTCGTACAGGATGAAGACCAGGCAATGGACCGGCCCGGCGGCAAGTCCGTCGAGCTGGTGGACGTGGACCTCGTCCAGCGCACCAAGAGCGGGGACATCGGAGCATTTGAAGAACTGTTCAACCGCTACCAGAGGCGCGTCTACAACATAGTCTACAGGCTTGTCCCGGACGAGAACGACGCCGCCGACCTGACTCAGGAAGTCTTCGTCCGGGTCTACGACTCGATCTCGACGCTTCGAGCCGAACAGGCGTTCTTCACCTGGGTCCGGACCGTGGCTGTGAACCTGTGCCGGGACTTTCTCAGGCGGCGACCGCCGAGGGCGGAATCGCTCGACGCGAACGTCCGGACGGACGACGGTGAGGTCGAGCGCGACGTTGCGGACCCGTCAGCCGGGCCTGAGAGGATGCTCCTCAGGGAAGACCGGCAGCGGGCGGTCAGGCGCGCGGTAGCTTCGCTGTCCGACGATCACCGGACCGTGGTGGTTCTGCATCACCTGGAGGGCATGGACGTGCAGGAGATCGCGAAGCAGGTTGGCTGCGCCGTGGGCACGGTTAAGTCCAGGCTTGCGCGGGCCAGGGACGAGCTCAGGCGCAAGCTCGGCCCGTGGGTGGATGCGCCCTAACTGGACCCGCCTGTGCTGAGCGGCGCGATCCGGGTTGAAGGTTCACGGCTAAGGTTGGGAGATGCGCCAAACCCGGGGAGCGAACGCTTCGCCCAAAAGCGGTCTTAGGCTGAGGTTCTCCTAAGCATATACAAGCGTGGACAGCGGGAGGCGCTGTCGTAAAGTGAGATGCGAAGAAGCGGATAGGTCAATACCGGACTACTCGACCGGCAATCTCTCGCGCCGGGCACAAAGGCGCGTACGGGAGCACCTGGGGCGGTGCCCGTCTTGCGCAATGGAGCTGGAGCGCCTGAAGCGGGTGATGGCAGCGGTCGAGGCGGACCTGCAGCCGGTCGAGCCGCCGGCCGGGCTGTGGAACGGTGTCTACAACCGCATCACCGCTGCTCGGAAGCCGGGTCGCAAGGGGCTGCTCGACGGCCTTCTCATAACGCCGCGCCGGGCGCTATCTCTGGCTGCCGCAGCAGCGGTGGTGGCCGGGGCGGTGATCTTCGGCGTTTCGACGCACCCGCCGCGCCCCGAAAGCGCCGCTCGAGCGCCCGAACCGGCGACCGTCGAGTATATTCAGGACCACGCTTCGGCAGCGGCTTATGACGCATTCGCCGACCGCGTAGGACTGAGCTTTGTGGCCTCAATGCCGGCCTCCGAAAGGCGGAAGCCGCTGTGAGAACCAGGGGTGCTATCGCCATCGTCCTCGCCGTGGCAGCGGTTGCTGGCCTTGCCCTCGTCCGCAGCCTGCACGTTCGCGCCGACGGTGCATCGACCCTCCGCCGCGCTTACGAAAGCGCCCAGAGGGCGAGCTACACGGGCACGGTAACCACAGCCGTCTTCTACATGGGACGCGAGTTCAGAACCCAGTCAGCCGTTCTGCACAGGGGCGGCGAAGAGCGTATCAAGTATCTGTCCGCCCCCGTGGCGGGGGTTCTGGTAGTGGCCCGCCGCGGCGAGACACGGACCTATCAACCGGGAGCCAGGCAGGTGATCGTGTCCCGTGCCCCGGGCGGCCGCTCCGACGGAGCTGCGCTCGATCTCCTCCTCGCAAACTACGCCGCTTCCTTGGCCGGAAGCGGGCGTGTGGCCGGACGATCGGCCGATATCGTCGCTGTCACCCCGAGGCGCCGCGGCAACCCCTCCAAGAAGCTCTGGATCGACCGCGGCACCGGCGTCATCCTGAGGTCGGAGGACCGGTCGGCTTCAGGCGAGCTGAGGTCGAGGACGGAGTTCACGGCGATCCGCTGCGGAGCCAGCGCTCCCTCCGCCGCATTCGAGCCGACCGCTGACATCGGTCCGGCTTGGACCACGAAGGAGAGGGACCGTGAGCTTACCCAAGCAGAGCTTCAGAAGGCGGTAGGACTGCGCGTCGTTCCACCGCAATACCTGCCGCCCGGCTACGTGCCTGATGGTATGAATGTCTACTCCTGCGCATGCGGGTGCGGACACGAGGCCGCACACCTGAGGTACACCGACGGTCTGAACAGCATCTCGGTCTTCGAGACACCCGCGCACCCGGCGTGCGGCAGCGCGGCCTGCAGCGTCCACTGCCCAACGACCGGCCGATGCCAAGTCAGAGATGCGCGCCAGGCGCGCGTCGCTACCGCTTCTTCCGGGACACGCAGCATTGTAGTGGTCGCCGATCTGCCGGAGGAAGAGATTGCCAGGGTGGCGAAGTCTATCCAGTAGGGCTTGGTTGAGGTCGGAACGTGAGCAAAGGAACCGCCGCCAAAGATCGGAGACAGCCCAGGATTTCGATAGCCGTCGAGTTCGTCGGCGTCATCGCCATTCTGTGCCTCTTGGCAGGTGGGCTTATCGGGAGGTATACGGCGCCGGCGCAGGCCGAAGGCGGATCGGCAGTCGCGGACAGCATCCAGGCGACGCTCGAAGAGATCCGCCAGGAGACCAACCACGACAAGCTTGTCCAGATGGGCAACCGGGCCTACGACGACAGCCGCGGGCTGCCTGAGGTCGCTATCCATGCCTACGAGAAAGCTCTCTCCTTTCAGTCGGACGATCCCGATGTCCTTTCTGACCTCGCGGCTATGTACATCACCGTAGGTCAGCCGGATCGAGCTGTCCAACTGGCGAGAAAGGCAACGGAGATCGACCCGAAGCACGTCGGAAGCTGGCTGTGGCTTGGCAACGCGCTCGGCTCGACAGGCGACAAGGTCGGAGCCAGGAAAGCCTATCAGCAGGCGCTGAAGGCAGCGCCGGACAGCGACTTCGCAAAGGACGCCGAGAGGATGCTGGCCGGCCTCGAAGGTAAGCCCTGACCCGGCAGACAGGAACAAACTCACGTTTCGCCGCAGTATCCAATGAGGAAAATGCCCGCAGCGCCCGATCATGAATGCTAAGGGGAACACGACCCCTGTGGCGTGAGAAGACCGGGCGCTGATCTGTTGCCTGGAGGATGATCGAAGACGCGCCGAGCTTCTGAGGAGTAGCGGCTGCAGGCGTCGAAAGACGTTTCGTGGGGAACAGGGCGGGGGAACACTTATATGCTGAGCATCCGCCGTCCCCTGCTCCGGCCGGCCCGAGGCGCAATGACGGATCATAGGACTGCCGGCGCTGAGACAGTTATCGGAGGTAACACCAGGTGGCTTTCCAGGACGAAGCACTGGCGCAGAGAGTAAGGCACGCCATCGCCCAGGACAAACGCATAGGAGGACAGGCAATAATGGTGAGAGCAGCTAACGGCGAGGTAGCTCTCAAGGGACGGGTTGACACCTCGCAGCAGCGCGAGCTGGCCTTGCTCGTAGCTCAAGGAATCCCAGGCGTCAGACAGGTCACTGTGGATGAACTGCTCGTGAAGGAGGATGGCGAGGCCCGATGAGTTACGATCGTTTCTCCGACGACGGACGGGAGTACATAATCACCAGACCCGATCCTCCCAGACCGTGGATCAACTACCTGTCCAACGGCAGGTACTGCGCGCTGTGCTCCCAGACCGGGGGCGGACATTCGTTCTATGAGACCTCCGGCTACAACCGGATAACCCGCGAGTATCCGCCGATGGTCGTTCACAGGGACAGGCCCGGCAGGTATGTCTACATCAGGGACCAAGACGCCGGCGATTACTGGAGCGCGAACTGGCAGCCAGTGTGCAAGCCCTACGAGAGCTTCCAGGCCCGGCACGGCGTCGGCTACACCGTGGTCGAGCAGACCCGCAGCGACATAGCATCCAGCATCACCTACTTCGTACCCCCAAGAGACGATGTAGAGGTCTGGATGGTCAGTATCAGGAACAACGGTGACAAGCCCAGGAAGCTGCAGGTCTTCCCGTTCGTCGAGTGGGACCTCGCCAATTACGCATACAACCTTACCGAAGCCCAGTTCTCGAAGTTGTTCAACGAGTCATCCTACGAAGACGGCATCATCTTTGTCAGCACCAGGTTCTGGAACATCACCTCGCCCGGCGCCGGCAATCCCAACGCCAGATGGGACAAGTTCGCTTTCATGACGACCAGTCTGAGGCCCGACGGGTTCGACTGCTTCGACGAGTCGTTCATCGGGGTCTACAAGGACTGGAGCAATCCGCAGGCCGTGCAGGCCGGCCGGTGCGGCGGCAGCCAGGGCGGCGGCCAGGACATAGTCGCCGCGTTTCAGAACGACTTCGACCTGGCCCCTGGCCAGGAACTGAGGTTCATCGTCCTTGTGGGCGTCGCCTACCGCAAAGAGGACGCACGCGTTCTGAAGAGCCGTTACAGCAAATGGGACGAGGCCGAGCGGGCGCTCACCGAGGTCTCGCTTTACTGGGATAACTACCTCTCCCGGACCGTCTGCGAGACGCCGGATCGCGACTTCGACCTCTCGTTCAACATCTGGACCAAGTACCAGTCGTGGATAACCTCCCGCTGGTCCCGTATGGATTCCTATTATGTCGGCGGCGGCTCCATCATCGGCCACCGCGACAGTTGGCAGGATATGCTCGCCATCCTCCCCAACGACCTCGAGTGGGCCAGGCAGCGCGTCATCTACCTGCTCGAACACCAGTTCCCGGACGGCAGCACGCTCCACAACTGGGACCCGCTCACCAACATCGGCGTCAAGACAGGCCACTCCGACGATCCTATGTGGCTCGTGCTCGGCGTTCTCGAGTATCTAAAGGAGTCCGGCGACCTGGTGTTCCTCGACGAGGCCGTCCGCTACTACGACACCGGCGCGGAAACTGTCAAGCAGCACGTCCTCCGTGCCCTCGACTACACGCTCGCGCATATGAGCGACCGCGGCATCCCGCTCATTATGGCCGCCGACTGGAACGACGGACTCGATTACGTCGGCAGGCAGGGCCGCGGCGAAACCACCATGGTCGCCGCTCATCTCGCCTGGATGCTCCGCGAGGTCGCTATGCTGCTCTGGTTCACCGGCAGCGATGCCATCGCCCAGAGGTACAACGAGGAGCGCGACAAGCTGATCCGTGACATCAACGACCACCTCTGGGATGGCGACTGGTACATAAGAGGAACCAGGGACGACGGAGAGGCTTTCGGAAGCTCGAGGAACATCGAAGGCCGAATCTACCTGAACGCCCAGAGCTGGCCTGTGATCGCTGGAGCCGCGCCGCGAGGCCGCGGAATCCGCGCCATGGATTCCGTCCAGAAGCACCTCGACACCGACTACGGCCCGGCTCTATTCCTGCCCGCTTACACCGAGCCGGACCCCAAGCTCGGGATCATCTCCAGGTTCGCGCCCGGGACGAAGGAGAACGGCACGGTATTCTGCCATCCGGTCGCGTGGGCCATCATGGCTGAGTGCATCCTCGGCCGCGGCGACCGCGCCTACGAGCTGTGGGAGAAAACGTCATTCGTCAAGCGCAGCAAGGAGCCGACCGTCTACAAGGCCGAGCCTTACGTCTACTGCGAGTATGTGCACGGCCCGGACTCGGCTACCTACGGCGAGGGCGAGTTCAGTTGGCTTACCGGCACCGCTGCCTGGATGTGGAAAGTCTGCTTGGACTGGATCATGGGTGTCCGAGCGGAACTGCGCGGCCTGCTTGTGGATCCGTGCATACCTTCCAAGTGGGATGGGTTCAGGCTGACCCGCCGCTTCCGCCGCGCCACCTACGAGATCGAGGTCACGAACCCCGAGCACGTCAACAGCGGCGTCGCCGAGATCACCGTGGACGGCGAGCGGTGGGAGTCCCACCTGCTCCCGGTGTTCGGCGACGGCAAGACGCACCAGGTCAAGGTCCGCATGGGCGCTGCGGCGGCGGAGATGGAAGTCCCCGCCGAGCTGATCTGCCAGCGCGCGCACGAGTAGCGCCGAGCTGGCTTCGTCATCACGGCTCAGTACTCGAAGGGCCGGTTCCTTCTGGAACCGGCCCCTTTACGCTCGCTGCCGCCGCCTTCTCCGAACGGCATCAGCCGTCTCCGACACATAGTCGAGCGCGAAGCGCATCGTGCAACTCTCAGGCGGCACGCAGCAGACTCTCAGCCGGATAGCCGCGACCGCGCCATTCCGAGCGCCCTCCACAGCCTGACGGCCCGCCCGAGCAGCCCCATCCCGGACGAGAGGTAGAAGACCGGCTCGTAGAAGTCCTCGTTCCCCTTGATCCTTCCCTGCAGGTTAGGATCTCTGCGCGAGAAGCCCTCCTCTCGGACGATATCGGCGATGGGCGTACCGGGGTAGATGCGGATGCCAGGGGGGTCGAACAGTGCCATCTGGATCGGCCTGAGTTTCGAGATAAAGCCGAATGTCTCCTCGATAGTCTCCATCGTCTCGCCCGGGCCGCCGAGCATGAGCGTATAGGTTGCGGCGAGGCTGGCGTCTCTCGCCGCGGCGACGGATTTCTCGATATCAACGGTTCGGAAGCTCTTCTGCAGCCGTTCGAGCATTCGGTCGGAGCCGTGGTCGATCGTCGCCAGGATTCTCTCGCAGCCCGCAGCCTTCATAAGCCGGGCGAGGTCCGCCGAGAGAGGCGGCGAAGTATAAGCCTGCCAGACGATGCGCTCCCCGAGGCCCCTGGAGACGATCTCGGAGCAGACGGCGGCTGCATGGCTCTCCGGCAGGTTGAACTCGCTGTCGCACATGAAGAACCGCCGCACACCGGATCGGTGAAGGTTCTCGATCTCGTCCACGATGTCGGAAGGCGGCCTCAGGCGGACCTGGCGGCCTTCGATGTTCGGGACGACGCAGTAGATGCAGGCCTGGTCGCAGCCGCGCTTGGTCTGGATGCCGGCCCCGCCCTTCTTGCCCCCTGAGTATGTGTAGGCGCTGTGGTCTATCGCGCCGCGAGCGGAAAGCCGGAGCGCAGAGAGGTCGAGCGGTTCCATCGGGTTGACGCGAATCGCGCCGTCCCCGCGCCAGACCAGCCCAGGAATCCCTGAGCGGCGGGCGGTATCGTCCAGACGGTCCGCGAGCCGAGCCAGCGAATCCTCCCCTTCCCCGACTATGCCGAAGTCGGCGCCGCAGGCTTCCAGGATTCGCTCGGGGGCAATTGAGAAGCCGCTGCCGCCGAGGACGATGGGCGTATCAGTCGCCCGCCTGATCTCCTGCACGATCTGTGCGACGTCCGGCACATAGCGTTTCGCAAACCATACGTCGTCCAGGTTGCGCACAGTCACACCGACCAGGTCGAACCGGCGCGTTCCGAAGAAACGGCCGATGTCCTCCGCCGACCTGCGCGCCCAGCATAGATCGAGGATTTCCGACTCGATGCCCCGCCGCCTCAGGCCGAGCATGAGGTACTCGAGAGCAACCGGCGCGACGCCGGGTCTGATCCGGTTCGGGTTTACGAGAGCTGCTTTCCTCACGGGTGTGCCAAGGGGCCGCAAGCCGGCTGCCGGCACCGAAACGAGCTCTGCGGCCTCTCCCGATTATACCCCTTCCGCCGAGCACCTGCCAGCGCCTGCGCCTCACGTAACCATTCAGGAACCGTGAGCAGAATCCAGCGCAGCTCGCCATCCTGAGCTTGTCGAAGGGTGCGGCGGGTTGCGCGGCCAAGATTATGCCACCTGACGCTGAACTGTTACCGCCTCACGCAGCGTATCGAATACTGCTCGGTTTCCGCTATAATACCCGTGCTGATAGGGCGCTGCCGGACTCGGAAAGCGAGTCGAACGGACGCCCTCGGTCGCCGGAGGTGTGTTGTGCGATACCCGAAGTCTGCGATAGCCGTTCTGCTGCTTGCCGCTCTTGGATGCTCACCGCCCTGCCTCGGTTGGAGCGCGAAAGGCCACGACATAGTGACCTCGAAGGCCATCTCTTTGCTTCCAGCCGGCCTCCGGCCCTTCTACAGGACCAACAGCCGTTTCGTCGTCGCGCTCGACGTGCTCCCGGACCTGTGGAGGGACACTCACAGGGCCGACGAAGGCTTCCACCACTTCGTAGACCTCGAGTTCTACGCCACACCGCCGAGCTTTTCCGGCATTCCCGAGAGCTTCAGGCAGGCCGAGCGCCGTTATGGCCGTCCGAATATGCTGAAATGGGGGGTTCTCCCTTGGGCGATCATGGAGCGATGCAACCGGCTTGCCCAGGCCTTCCGCAAACAGGACCTCGCCGGCATAGCCGTGCAGTCCGCCCTGCTCTCGCACTACGTGGCGGACTTGCACGTTCCCTTCCACGTCACCAGCGTCTACGACGGCAGGAAACCAAGCCAGAAGGGGCTGCATCATCGGTTCGAGATCGCCATTGTCGCTCGCTGCATCCGCTCGCAAGACCTCAGGCCGGGGGCTCCGCCCGCCGTGACGGACGTCTGGAAGTCGCTCGTCTCCTGGATGTCCGACAGCCACCGGGCGCTCGGCAAGCTGAGCGATGCCGACGAGAACGCGAAAGCGGAGTCGGGCGCTTACAACGAGCGGTACTATGGGCTCTTTGCGAAGACGGCGCGGCCTGTGGCAGAGCGGCGGCTTTCCCTCGGCGCGAGCCGAGTTGCGGCGCTCTACATCTGGGCATGGAAGAAGGCCGGAAAGCCGTCGCTGCCTCCGAAAGCCGCGCCGCTTTTCTGGGGAGACTAGCCGGTACAGTAGGAACCCCGCGGGCCAAGCGGCCGCCCGCGGGGTTCCTTCAGGAGGCTGTTCAGCTGATCTCTCTTTGGGCGGGAAAGATCACTTTCCAAAAGGAAAGGCTTTACCAGCGTATGTGCTACTAATAATACGCAGGCCGGGCCGGATTCGTTCCGCTATCGGCTGTGGCGCCGGATCTGGCTTCAGAGGCTATCGCATGGCGGCGACGAGGGAGTTGGCGTAGAACTTGCTTGTGAGGGTGTCAATGCCGACTCCGCCGCGCGCGGCTGAGGCGTGGACGAAGTAGCCGTTGCCGATGTAGATTCCGCAGTGATCTACGTAGTCGTGCCTGGCGGCGAAGTAGAGCCGGTCACCGGGCTGAACCTGCTCCCATGTCACTGGAGTGCCGACGTTTGCCTGCTCGCGCGCCGTCCGAGGTAGGTTCATACCGTACTGTGAGAACACCGCCTTGACGAAAGCCGAGCAGTCCATGCCGCTCGCCGAGGAGTTCCCGCCGTACACATACGGCACGCCTAGGTATTGAAGCGCCGTCTGAACCACCCCGTTCCTCGACTCAGCCGACGATCGGTCGAACCCACCGCGGCTCGCGTACGAGCCCCTGGTCGTCTGGACCTCCATCACACCGTAATCGAGCAGCTTGATCTTGCT
>Ga0315282_10002108_pt1 | contig 37019 bp, 28 predicted proteins | sample YL17G07_20_MG_FD_203693 | JGI IMG/M metagenome (GOLD analysis project Ga0315282, IMG submission 203693) | Sediment microbial communities from Yellowstone Lake, YNP, Wyoming, USA - YL17G07_20 | ecosystem: Environmental > Aquatic > Freshwater > Lake > Sediment | place: USA: Wyoming | collected... | reverse complement strand
AGCTTGTGGATATCCATCGCAACCACTGCTACACTTGTACCCATCGGCTGCCCTCCTACGTTAGTGTTAGTTGACACCACCAATCAACTATCTTAACCAGGCCGGGCAGCCTTTCATCCAATTACGTGATGGCTAACCAACGGCGCACAGAGCGTTTATTGTCAATGAAGCAAACGGGCCTTCTTACGGAAGTATAACACACCTTCTGCGGCGCTTTTCCCCTTTACCGGCGCAAAGCACATCCGCAGGACGTCGCTGAAGCCTTTGACCAGGATGTGAACGACAAGAATCCGTTTGTCTGCGTAAATCAACTCCACGCCGGTCACGTCCTTGCCTGAGGGGTCGTGGATCGCTATAAAGACGGCGCGTTTGCCGCGCTGCCTGAAGACGAGGGCGGGACGGCGCGCGTCCTGTTTCCAGGGGCCGGTTGCCGTAAACACTGTGGCATCAGAGAGATGGGGCAGATGGACCGTGTGGCCTTCGGAGAAATGGGCGACGAGGGGCGCGGGAGTCTTGACGCGGCCAGCGGGCGAACCCGACCAGTCGGCACGCCACTTGCCATCCTCGGTGAAAGGATAGTCACTCGCAACGTCAGCGCGCTTCACGTCTTTGAGGAACTGGTAACCGTGGGACTTGTAGCCGAAAGCGCCCTTCTTTAGGGCGGCGCCTGTCACTGTGAGGGCGCCTTTGCCGTGGATAAACCAGTCGAAATCGGTCGGTTTATTCGCTTCGACCTCGAAGACGTCGAAAACGTAGGAATCGGTGACGGCAACGGTGCGGCGGTACACGGAAAGCCCCTTGTAGACGTCAGGGGCCTCGGCGCAGGCGATCTTGATCTTTGGGCTGAATCTGCGGAAGACGAGGCGGCCGCAGGAGGAGTTGCCAATGGCGAACATTTCCTCGTCGCCCGGCTGGCTTTTGCCGCCGACGACGACGGAGTTGTGGCTGACGGTGGAGTTCCAATACCGCCAAGTGGCGGCCAAGCGATGGAGTTCCTCGATGCACGTATTCTTGCCGGCGCCGGAGAGGTCGAGGTGGAGCTTGTCCGCGTGGCCGTGGCCATTGCCGAAGGGGCCGAATTTCATGACGGCCTCGATAGCTTGGGACTGCCAATAATCGTCACCTTGTATGGACCTGAGAACGGCAAAACCGGCTTGGGGGTAGATGAGTGATTTTACCGGATATGAGGCTTTGGCCGGGAGAGGCTTGCCATAAACGAGCGTGAGGAAGCCGGGGTCGAAGATGTGGGAGCCTTCGGAGGCGCGTTTGCCGAGGGAGAGAAGCCTTGCGGCGCGAGGGTCGCCGTAGAGGTCCCAGGCGAGTTCCGTCAGCCAACTGTCGGACAGGGGCGTGGCAGGGGCGCCGTAGTCGCCCATCGCGGCGAAAGTCGTATCGGGGCGCGCGAGGCCGAACTGAGCGGTGACGGCGAGGCGGAGGTCCTTGGTCGCAGGCCTCAAGAAGTCGCGGGTGCTGACCGGGTAAAACGGCATATCGAAGTCGCCGGTGGAGCCGCCTCGGAACGCGAGGGAAAGGTCGTTATTCACCTTGATCGTGAGTGGATTCGGCCGTGTGCCGGCGCCGCGGGCAGCAAGGGCGGTGATGAGGTTGGGCTCCACGGAGAAATCCTGGTAGACGGTCGTGGACTGCTCGTAGCTCATGCCGTCATCGAAGAACTCGTGGGCGAGGCGGACGCAGTACGAATCGGGGCCGTCGAGGGCTTCGCGGAGGAGCTTCTCGTCGCCGAAGAGCGCGGCCGTCGTGGCCATGCGGCACATGGGCCAGGCGGCGTGATTGGAGAGGCGCCTGTCGTGCATGTGCTCGACAAGCGCGTCCATATCGGAGTAGAGCATGTTGCGGAGAAGGTCTCGCTCCGCGGGGGTCCAGTCGCCCACGTCCCAGGCGAGGTCATAGGCAAGGGCGAGGTCCATGAGGTAGAGTTGGGTGAGCCAACCGTAACCGCTGGCGTCGCCGGGGACTGCCATATTCGCATAGGCGAGAAGGCCGTGGCGGGCGCGGCGGGCGTATTGGGTGGAGCGCCTGCGGTCGCCTGCGGCGGCATAGAGCGCGGCGAGGTAAGCGGCGTTGAGAGTGGCGCGGGCCTGGCGGTCGCCGCCGACGTGGGCGGGCTCTTTGGGGTCGGGATGGGCGAGGCGAGAGACGGTCGAAAGCGCCTTGACGAGGAAAGGCTCGCGCGCGCGGAAGAGACGAGAAGCCGTGGCCTTCAGGTCACGCTGGGAGACCAGAAGGAACGGATGGCGACGGGAAGCGTCAAGGTAGCGCCTGAAGTATCTTTTCACGGTTGTCTCCTTGGGTAAGCAGCGCGCATTGGCCAATGCTGCTGGTGTGAAGAGTCTGAAGGGTGAGAAGGTTGTGAAGGGACCCTCACCCCGCCCTCTCCCAGAGGGAGAGGGGATGCAGGCGCACAAAGCGCGCCTGTAAGGTGGACAGGCAAGAATGCCTGTCCTACTGATGGGCGACTGACGAGCGCGCCCCTACGATGAAAGGCGAAGTGTCTGCGGCGGCGGGAGCGTTGTCCTGCAGCCGGCAAGGGCAGGCACGGGGGCCTGCCCCTACGATTTCCGGCGACGCATGCGTCGCCCCTGCGGTTAGAGATGCGGATGGATCCCATGGCGGCGCAGCTTCAGTAGTAGCCGTATTTGTCAACGAGCTCGACGACGAGGCGCATGTTTTCGAAGGGGACGGTGTCGGGGACGCTGTGGTCGCTGTGGATAATGTAGCGAGCGCGGACCTTTTTGCAGTATTCGATGCGCGACATGACCTCTTCGCGGAGCTTGTCCTTGGGACCGGACATGACCGTGGTCGAGATATTGCCCATGAAGGCGAGCTTGTCGCCCCACTCTTTGGCAAGCTTGCGCACGTCCATGCCTGCGTTGACCTCCATTGGCTGGATGCAGTCGATGCCGGCTTCGTAGAGCATGGGAAGCGCCTGGGTGGGGTTGCCGTCGCTGTGGTAGATGATGCGCAGGCCGCGCTCGCCTTTGAAGTGGTCGATCATGCGCTTCACGTAGGGGAAGATGAGCTCGCGGTACATTTTCGGGGACATGAGGAGGCCGTTCTTGTAGGCGATGTCGCCTCCGACGAAGACGCCATCGGGCTTGAAGCCGCTGGAGAAGAGTATCTGGCCCTGGGCGATGAGGTACTTCACGAGCCTCTCGAACATGTCCCTGAGAAGGTCCGGCTCCATGGCCATGGCTATGAGGATGTTTTCGTCGCCCATCTTGGCCATGGCGTATTCGTAGGGGTCGGGCATTTCGACGGAGACGAACGTCTCGTCCTTCACTTTGAAGGCGTCGTAGGCGGCCTTGACGGTCGCGAGGCTGCCGTGTGTGTATTCGTGCCAGTAGTTGCCGTAGTAGCCGACGGCGAAGCGGTCGTCGCTGGGGACGAGGCGGTCCTTGAGGCGCTCCCAGTCGGCTCTGGTCTTAATGGCGTAACGCAGGTGCATGGGGACGCCGGACTTATTCTTCCAGTACTTGCTCACGTTGCCGTCGGCGTCGCTTATCACCTGGAACTCGTTATTCTCTTCGATGACCTTTTCCTCAAGGCGGAACGACGGGGGCATTTTGATATTGATGCGTAGGTCCATGCCGAGAAGATCATTCACGTGGACGCCGGCGGGGACGCCTTCCTTGTACCAGCGGGCGCGGGCCTCGGGCCAAGGAGCGTCGGCTTTGCCCATGCGGTCGGGGACCTGGCCGGAAAGAAGCATGCGGATACGGTCTTTGGAATTGATCGCCATCAAGTGCCTCCTTACCCCTCGTGTGTGGTGAGATGGATAAGTGTAAGGATGGCGAGGCCGTGTTCAAGAACAATGGCGCAAAGGTTACTGGCGGCTTGGCGTATCGGCACGGTTGGCGGTACTCTGCAGGGGCAGCAGAACGTCTCGCGCTTCGCCATCGCCGGGTGCTGGCGGGTTCATGCCCGCGTCTGAGATGGCCTTGAGGGCGGCGGGCGTGCCGATCTTTTTGAGGGAATCGGCGGCGGCCTGTTTCATCTGGAGATCGAAGCCGGGGTCAGCACCACGATGGCTCCGTAGTATCTTTATGAGCACCGATTCGGCCTCCTGCCGGCGATACTCGCCGAGGCAGGCAGCGGCAGACCACTGATAGGTGCAGCCGTCATCCGCGGCGATCCTGACAAGCCATGGCAGCGCTCGCACATCTTTGAGCCTACCGAGGCCGATAGCGGCAACCTGAGTCTCCACGGTCACGCGTGACGGCGAGGGCGGCGCCTGTGCAAGGATCGCTGCAAACGTGTCGGCCGCGAGAGGGCTTCGCTGATCGGCAAGAGTGTCAAGCGCGTCGTACCTTATCCGGTCCGTGGAGGAGGTCGCCAGGGCAATGACAGGGAGGACGGCTTCCGGGTCATTGACTCCGCGCATAGCACGCAGCGCGTGAGCGCGCTCGATCTCGCGGGGGTCGCTGATGAACCCAAGCAGAGGGCGAACAGCGGGCTTGCCTATGCTATAGAGCGACTGCCATGCAACATGGAAGCGAGCCGCAACGAGGTGTTCCTTCATTGCGGCGAAGCGCGCGTCAACGTATCTGAACGGTCCGCCGCCGGTGTATGTGGACTTTCGCTCAAGGGCGTTCAACTCGTAGTTGGCGGCAACCAGAGTCTTGTAGAGCGGCAGGACAGCCGGCTCCCCTATCCTGCCGATCACGACACAGAGGCGGTCCTGATCATCGCCCCTGCGGCCCTGCCGTGCGGCATAGCGTATAAGGGTATAGATATCCTGCTCGTCATGGAGGGCGAGAATGGCCTTTTCGGCGTCCTTTGAGCGGTCAGGATCGCGGGAGAAGAACTTGTCGACGAGGTGGCCTATCACGCGCGGCCGGGAGGCGTGGCGCCAGAGCCAGTCGGATAGGCGGGTGTCGCTGGTGAGGAGGAAAAGAAAGGCCACACATAGAACGACGGCGGACAGCATCGAGCAGGACATGATCCGGAACCACATGGGGCGCTTACGGGTGCTCTGCGCGATTGGTTCCATCAAGCGCCTCACGAGCCATTGCGGTCGATTGGAAAGGCCTATGGCACGAACAGATCATATCACGCGAGGCCGTGCAGAAGCAATACTGAACTCCTCGCGCTGGATTCCTCGGCGCTCACACGGGCAACACAACTCGTGAACTCGTGAGAACGGGCGACAAGCCGATGGTCAGCAGGCGCGACCATATCTGGTGGTCTGGCCAGGGCGGGTACGGAGCGGCGCCCCTGCATTAGCTACGAATGCACGTGATGGGTGAAAAGAATTGACAATGGATATGGCGGGGATATCTTAACCGTGGTCAAATCACCTTCCCAAGGAGGCGGTCATGATTGATCTCCACAGCCACACGCTTTTCTCGGATGGGGAACTGCTGCCGGCGGAGCTTGCGAGGCGGGCGGAGGCGGCGGGGTATGAGGCGCTGGCGTTCACGGACCATGTAGATTCGTCGAGGCTGGAGTTCGTGGTCAAGGGGCTCGTGAAGGCGGTGAAGGATTTGCAGCCGCATTACCGGATGCTACTACTCCCGGGGGTGGAGGTCACCCACTGCCCTCCCGACCAGATCGCGGAAGTGATAGGGGACGCGCGCGCTCTGGGGGCGAAGATCGTGCTCGTCCACGGTGAAACCCTGAGCGAGCCGGTCAAGCCGGGGACGGACATGGCCGCGATAATGGGAGGGGCGGATGTATTGGCCCATCCGGGGCTCATAACAGAGGAAGAAGCGACGCTGGCCGCGAAGAAAGGCGTATGCCTCGAGATCTCAGGCAGGTCGGGGCACAGCCTGTCGAACGGGCACGTCGCGGCGAGGGCAAAGGCGGCGGGGGCGAATCTTGTCTTCGGAACGGACACCCATTCGCCCGATAATATCCTAACTCTGGAAAAGGCCACGCGAATCGCAAGGGGCGCGGGGCTCACGTCCGAGGAGGCGGCGAAACTCTTCGAGCGTGCACGGGAGTTCTTCGGCGAGCGGGAATGACGGAGGAAGGCAGATGAGAACGGGGGTGGTCCTGACAGCGCTTGTGACGGCTATGGCGTTAGTAATGGGATGTGCCGGCCTCTTGTCCCCAAGTAAAGGCGGCGGCAAGCTTTACGTCTCGCGGGAATCGGTGATACCGGACGTTCCAATGCCTGAAGGCTTTACGATGGACCTCAACCGCTCCTACTATAACGCCAGCTCAACCTCGGGTTCCAGCACTCGCAACGGACTTCTGACCTTCACCGGCAAGGCCGAGCCGATCGACCTCTTGGGCTTCTTCAGAGATAACATGCCGGTATCGGGCTGGGTGCTCAAGAAGGAATCGAGCAACTTCGGGGAATACATTCTTCATTTCCAGAAAGGCGTCGAGGCAGCGGATATAAGGATTACCCCCGGGCAGTTCAACACCGATGTAACGGTTTCGCTTCACCGACAGAACCGGGAATAGGCGTGTTTTGGCGCTTTCCGGGGACTATGGAGATTCCGACGCGAAACGCATAAAAACGGTGGAAAATTCCCCGCGGTACGTTATCATATCTGGATTGTTTTGTGTAATTCATAGGGTTACCCAGGGAGCCGATCGGTCCAAGAACTATGCCAAAATACAGGAAGCCCGTCTATAACGTCGCGGAAGAACCGAAGTTCTTCGTCAAGCACTACTTTCACGCAGGGGTCGAGGGGGCAAAGACCCACAAGGACACGCTGCTGACCGCCCTTCTGGTGGTAGCCATAGCGTTCCTCGGCCTCGTCATCTGGCACCGGTATACGCAATCGGCGCAGCTTACAGCGTGGGGCGCGGTAAGCGGCTCCGAAACCCTTCCCGAACTCGAAGGGGCGGCGGCCAAGTACGCCAACACACCTGCGGCGCCGTTTCTGAAACTGAGCCTGGCCGACAGATATGTACAGTCGGAAGAGACACAAAAGGGAAGCCTCCCCAAGGCAATCAACCTTTACAAGGAAATCGCGGCGTCGACAAAGGGGGACATGGCGCTGCGCGCTGAGTACAGTCTCGGCTTCGCTCTTGAGAGTGAAGGGAAGTTCGATGATGCGAAGCAAACGTTCGAGAAGACCATCGCCGACGCGAAGATATATTTCGGAAAAGTAGATTCGAACGGTGGATTCTGGGCGGTCAAGGCCGAGGAAGCGCTGAAGGATCAGGATGCTCGCAAAGTAGCGGCTGAGCGGCTGTCGAGCGCGCAGGCGCTCTCGCAAGCCAACACGATACAGAATGCGCTTATCGGCGCCGCACAGAACGCGTCCGCGCAGCCGGCGCAGGGCGTCGAGTCGTCGGGCAGCCAGGAATCGAAGCAGTCCCAGGAGATCCAGAGCGGGGCGCCGGCCGTCGAATCATCGGCGGTGAGCCCCTCTCTTAACAGTACCAATAGCTAATCGCAGGCGGACCGTTCTTTGGAAAGGAGATGTTGATGGCCATAGTCGATGACATAAGCCGGAATCTGCAGGCCGGCCAGGCCCAGAAGGTGAAGGATATGGTCAAGCAGGCGCTGGACCAGAAGGTGCCGGTGGGCGATATCCTGAACAAGGGGCTTCTGGCGGGGATGGCCGTTATCGGCGAGAAGTTCAAGAAGAATGAGGTGTACGTGCCCGAAGTTCTGATCGCGGCTCGCGCGATGTCATGGGGTATGGAGGTCCTGCAGCCGGCGCTGGTCGGGGCGGGGATTCAGCCGGTCGGCAAAGTGGTCCTTGGAACGGTCAAGGGCGACCTTCACGATATCGGCAAGAACCTCGTGGCGATGATGCTTCGCGGCGCGGGGTTCGAGGTTGTCGACCTCGGCGTCGACGTGGCCCCCGAGAAGTTCGTAGAGAACGCGAAGAGCTCAGGCGCGAAGGTCATCGGCTGCTCGGCCCTCCTGACCACGACGATGCCGCAGATGAAGAACGTGGTCGCGGCAGTGAAGTCCGCGGGCGTCAAGGCGAAGGTGATGATCGGCGGCGCGCCCGTAACCCAGAGCTACGCCGACGAGATCGGCGCGGACGGCTATGCGCCCGATGCGGCCAGCGCGGCGGACGTTGCCAAGAAGCTCTACGGCATCAAGTAGGTTCGCAGTCACAGAACCATCGAGGGGTCTCTTTCGGGAGACCCCTTTTGTTTTCGAGTGAGATCATGAACGAAGAACCCGAACCGGAAGAAACAGACGAAGCCGAGGAAGCGGCCGACGAAGAGGATGAAGTCGCGGTGGAGGCGCCGGACAAGCCGGTCGTCTTCCACGCCAAACAAGACGCCGCCGGCGCCCGGCTCGACGTATACGTGACGGCGCGATTCGCGCGCCTCTCGCGGACGCAGGTACAGAAGATGATCCGCGAAGGGCAGGTGCTCCTCAACGGACGCGCCGCCAAGCCCAGCTATGAGATCTCCGGCACCGAGGAGATATCGGTCAAGGTCCCCCCTCCCGAGGTTCGAGAGCTCATAGGCGAGTACATGCCGCTCGACGTCCTGTACGAGGACGAGAAGATGATCGCCGTGAACAAGCCCGCGGGCATAGTAGTTCATCCGGCGCGCGGGCATTGGGGCGGGACGCTCATAAATGCCGTTCTCTACCACTGCCACAATCTGAGCAACATCGCGCCGGGCCGACCGGGGATCGTGCACCGCCTCGACCGCGATACGACCGGCGTAATCCTCTTCATGAAGGAGGACTGGTCGCACAGGCATGTCGCGCATCAGTTCGAGTTCCGCCGCGCGGAGAAGGAATACCTGGCGATCGTCGAGGGCGAGATGGAGTACGACGCGGACATCATCTCGCGGCCGTTGGGCCGGCACCCGACGGACGGCCAGAAGATGGCCGTGCGCATCGACATCGGGCGCGAAGCGACGACACAGTACCAGGTACTGGAGCGATTCCAAGGCTACACTTACGTTGCGTGCAGGCCCAAGACCGGCAGAACGCACCAGATACGAGTACACCTGGCGGCCATCGGCCATCCGGTGGCAGCCGACAAGTTATATTCGAAGAAAGGACCCGTATATCTATCAGAGCTAAGGGGCGAGCCGCAGCACGCAAGCGACGAGGAGCCGATCATAGCGCGCCAGGCTCTTCATGCATACAGGCTCAACATCGAGTATCCCGGCAGAAAGGAGCGCATAGAATTCAAGGCTCCCCTGCCGGCTGATATGGAGCGACTGCTGGGGGAATTGAGAGCGCATAGAGGCAAGTAATCACGTATCTTCGTCCGGATAGACGCGTCCGCGGGGGACGCGATGGTCAAGGAGACAAGCCAATAATCTTTCTGGTCCTCGCATCAATCATCGGTATGGCGCTACTGGTAAGCGTCCTCACGAAGAAGGACTTGAGCTTAAGTCTCTTCGCGACGGCGCCGGGCGTTGTGGGGCTGTTGTATCTGGGGGCGCTTGCGGGCCTGCTGCGCCCGACGGCGATTGTCCTCTTTTACGCGGGCTTCGCCGCAGGAGTTGCGGCGGTCGCGTATGCGTTCCACGAAAGGAAAGCTCGCACGCTGTTGGCCGAGGTGTTGTCACCGGGGCCATTGCTCCTTGCCACAGGCGCGGTTGCCTATTGGGTCTCATACCGCGGCGCGGCGTTTGCTTTCTGGGATGAGTTCAACAACTGGGGCATCGCCGTCAAGGAGATGTACTTCACGAACAGCCTGCCGGTGGGCGGCAGCGCCATCGTCTACCAGGACTATCCGAGGGGTACAGCGCTCTTCCAGTACTTCTTCGCGCGCAACGCGTTCTGGGGCGAAGACGTAGTCTACTTCGCGCATTTCGTGCTGTCGGCCGTACCGTTTGTCGTACTCTTTCGGGGAGCGCGCTGGCGCAGTATTCACCGCGTGGCACTGACCCTCGTTTTCGCGTTGCTCCTATGCTACATGGGCGGGCCGTGGCTTCGGATCCTGTACGTGGATTTCGCGCTTGCGGCGTATTTTGGCGTGCTTCTCGCCGTGTATCTCACGTCGGATGCCAGTCCGTCAACAATCGCGATGCTTATCCCGGCGATCTTCATGATGCCTCTGGTCAAGAAGCCGGGCCTCGGATTCGCGGGCGTCTGCGCGGCGATCATTTGGGCGGACCTTCTGTTGCGCCGCCTTTTCTCAGATGCGCCGGACGCGGGCCTGGCGGGCGGCATACGCGTTCTGCGAAACGGCTTTCTCGCCGTCATCCGATGGCTCATTCACTGGATGGGAACAGCGTGTGGTTCGTCAAAGGCGTTCGCACCCATCTTGGTCGTCGCGCTCGCGGTAGCGGCAGGAGTGCCCCTGGTCATGGGCGCGCAATGGCCTACCGCCATCCAGTGGGCTCTGAGCACGGGGGTCGCGGCAGTCCTCCTGGGAGTCGCATGGAATCTGCGGACATCAAACAGGATGGCGGCGCTGTTCGCCCTCGGCATACTGGCGGCCTTTCCCCTGGATCTGTTCGTGGGATGGCGCGCGGCTGCGGTGCTGATTGCCGCGCTCTTGGTTGTGGCGACGCTGTCATCGGCGCGCTGTCGCACGATCCTCGCGGGAAACCCTGCGGCCATCGCACGCACAGCGGTTGTAGCCCTCGTCATTGCAGCGCCTCTCGCGGCGGAGATGAGCTGGCAGTCATGGATAGCCTCGCATAATGTGAAAATCACCCATGATTTCGGCAATAACAGAACCTACGCGAGCGCCCTGAAGTCCTTCGGGAAGTATGCTATGCCTTTTGACATCCAAACGAGGCACGCGTTCATGGAGGCTCTGAGCTCCAAGCCGGTGGCAAGGCAGAGCAACGACACGCTATACGCGAGCCTTCGGGAAAAGTGGCCATTCCTGCAAAAAGCGCCCGATGTGAAGCCGCTGACCACCGTGGGGTACTCAATCGCGCTACTGTTGCTCTTCGGCGCCGCGTTCCGGCTGCTGCCGGGCGCCGCGCGGCGAGTCCGGCTGGTCGTTCCTGTCGCCTTTCTCTTCGCGGGTTTCTGCGCGTACATGGTATGCCTGCTGGCGGACTACCTGATGGGAATCAATCCGCCGGACGGCCAGAGGCTGCTGGAATTTCACCGGTATGCCTGGGGGTACATCATGGCCGTCGTGATCCTTGCATGGGGAGTCATAGCGGCCGCAGGCGATGAGGCGCGAAAGGCCGGACGGATGCGCGGCGCCGTCACGTTAGCGATACTCGCGGTATTCACCCTGTACCTGTACGTTTTCGAAAACCAGTATTGGTCGATTGCGGTCAAGGCGGACCCATCGTCGGCCAGCACGACGTTCACGAGCAGTTGGCAATCACTTCCTCCAATGCTGCAGGAGAGAATAGAGTTCGCAAAGCAGGTAATGAGGCCCGACGAGGAGGCCTTCGTTGTGTCTCCCAACGGCGGCATAATCGATTGCCAGTTCGTGGGATACCAGTTCTTCCCGCGGCGCACGAGCATGCAGTACTTCGCGGACAGGGGCGCGAACTATACTACCGATCCTCTTGGAGGCAAAGTCAGCCCCGAGCAATGGCAGTTGATGCTCGCAAAATTCTCATACGTCTTCGTCATCCGCGACGACGAGCGCTTCTGCAAAGAGTATGAATCGTTATTCTCCTCTGACCGAAAGCGCGGCGACTTCCTGTTCCGCGTGTCGCACAAGCCGTCCGGCGAAATGATTCTCGAGCCTGTTCGAATGAACGGCGGGGAACCACAGGCCCAGGATCGGACGGCCTTTCGGGGACAGGCAGGCGTCAAGCTCCCACGCGCGCCGGGGGGCGCTCCCCCGCCCGGCCGTGCCGCAGTTGACAATACGCGCCTTCTGAAATAGCCTATAGGTGGTGTAGCGGTACTCCTGAGCGGTGCCGCCCGGGACAGACCTCAGTGCTGCGGCGCCTGTCGCAAGGAACAAAAGCGCGCCGGGCGCAGGCGCCAGAGCGGCGGCCAGCAGCGCAGCTGCAAAGGAAGCAGACTTGGTTTTCGTTGTTCTTGCATCGATAGCAGGGGCGGCGCTTCTTCTGAACGTCCTTACGAGGAAGGACCTCGGCCTGTGCCTTTTCGCGACAGCGCCGGGAGTCGTCGGGACTCTTTACATCGGCGCGTACCTTGGACCTCTGCGGGAGACCGCGGTTGTCCTCTTCTATGCGGGGCTCGCGGCGATCGCGATTGCAGCCGTAATCGCCATCCGGCGGAAATGCGTACGAGCGCTCTTGAGCGAGGTTCTGTCGCCGGGGCCGCTTTTCCTCGCGGCCGGCGCCGTGGCATACTGGGTTGCCTATCGAAACGGCACATTCCTCGTATGGGACGAGTTCAACGATTGGGGGCCCGCCATCCGGGAGATGTATCTCACCAACAGCTTCCCGGCCGCGGGCAGCGTTCAAGTCTTCCAGGATTACCCGCGGGGCACGGCGCTCTTCCAGTACTTCTTCGTGGTCAACGCGTTCTGGAGCGAAGCGGCTGTGTGCTTCGCCCATTTCACGCTTTCCGCGGTCCCCTTTGTCGCGCTCTTTCGGGGGTACCGCTGGCGGCAGGCTCACTGGGCGCTGCTCACCCTGGTATTCGTACTGCTGCTCTGCCATATGACGGGGCTCTGGCTGCGCGTCACATACGTTGATTTCGCGCTTGCGGCGTACTTCGGGGTACTGCTGGCAATCTACTTCACGTCGCAGGCGGAAATGTCGACCACCGCATTTCTTATTCCTTCGCTATTCATGATGCCTCTCATCAAGACGCCGGGGTTCGGATTCGCGCTCGTCTGCGTGGCAATCATCTGCACGGATCTTCTTATAAGGCACGTGTTCAGGGGATCAGACGCCACTCTGCGAGAGGTTATGCGCGCGATCAGGCAGAAGGCAGGCAAGGCGGCAAAGGTCAATCTCGGTTCCTTCAGGCAGTACGCAGCCGCTGTAGCGCAACTCGCGTCGGCGAAGCCCTGGAAAGCGTTTGCCGCGTGGCTCGGCGGGTGGTACCCCTCCAAGGCGGCCGTCGTGCTGACGATAGTCATCCTCGCACCGCTGGCAGCGCAGGGAAGCTGGCAGGTCTGGGTCCGGGCCAACAGGCTCAGGTGCACACACAACTTCGGGGAGGGTAATTCCTACGCGACCGCCCTGCGATCCTTCCGCAGAGCGCCAACGCCATTTGAGCTCGTGACGCGCCAGGCCTTTGTCGCGGCGCTGAGCTCCAGGCCCATAGGACTCTTGTGCGAGAAGACCATATACACGGACCTGCAGAAGAAGTGGCCGACACTCGCAAGCGCAGGCGCGCCCAAACGCCTGACCGCCATCGAATACACACTTATCGCTTTGGCGCTTTTCGCCGTAGCATTCGTCATGCTGCCGAGCGCCGGCGCGAGAATCAGCCTCGTGGCATCCGTTATAATCCTTTTCGCAGGATTCGCAGCATATCTCGTGTGTCTGCTGGCGGACTACCTGATGGGGATCTTCCCGCCGGACGGGGTCAGGCTTCTGGAATTTCACAGATACGTTTGGGGCTACCTGATGGCGGTGGTCCTCCTGGCATGGGGATTGGTCGCTGCCTCGGGCGAAGCGCCGCATCGGAGGCGACGCCTTCGCGCTTCGATCGCTTTCGCCAGCCTCTTTGCGCTGACCCTGTACCTGTACGTATTCGAGAACCCCCAATACTTCATAATCCCAACTGATCCTGCGGCAATCCCTGACCCGTTCAAGGCGGACTGGCAGCAACTGCGCGACAATCTGCGGACGCGCGTCGAGTTCACGCGCAGCGTCGTGAAGGCGGGTGAACCCGTTTACATCATATTCCAGGACGCGCCCGGACTCATGTACCACGTGGCGGGATATGAGCTGTTCCCCTTGATAACAACGCAGCTCTACTGGACGGAAAAGGGCGCGGTGTACCCCTACGATCCCTATCACCATGCCATGCCGCCGGCCAAGTTAGCGCGCAAGCTGGCCAATTTCTCGTATCTCCTGATCATCCACAGCGACGAGACGTTCTGGCAGACGTACAAGTCACTCTTCGAGCCGCCGGAGAAGCGCACCAAGGGAGATTTTCTTTTTCGGGTGACGTACAAGCCTTCAGGAGAGATGGTTCTGAAGGCGGTGCGATAGCGCAGGAGACGGCTGTACAGGAAAAGCACACATAGTGGGCGGCCCGGCCGCTCCGCCATAGGGCGAACGGGGACGTACTCGGAAGCCAGGGCGGGCAGGGACGCCCGCCCCTACGAAAAGCATAAATAGACCGAAGACTTCACCTTATGCGGTCGAGCTTCTGCTGAAGCGAGTGGTTCTCAGGCTCAGGCTGCACTTCGCCAAGCTTCTCACGCGCGGACTCGAGACCCGCCAAGGCGATCTTGCCCATGTCGCTGTCCGGGCCGTAGCCATCGACGGCCATGGTCCAGTACATCTTGGCGTCCTGCCAGTTGCCTTTTGCCATCGATATCTTGCCCATATAGAACGCGGCATCCTTCATGGTCTCGTCCATTTCGAGCGCCTTGGTGAACGCAGCAGCCGCGTTGTCTATATCGTTGATCTTGTAGTAGGTCAGGCCGAGGTTGTACCAGTAGAGGGGCTTCGAGCCGATTTGGGTGGCCTTGTGGAAAGCGTCGATCGCGCTGTCGTAACGCTCGCTCTGGAGCAGCACGAAGCCCATGTCGTTATAGACATCCGAGTCTCCGCCGGAGAGCGAGATCGCCTTTTCGAATTCATAGAGCGATGCCTCAAACGCCTGTTTGCGGCTGGAGTAGTTGGCGTTGCCTTCCCGCGCGTAGATTCGTCCCAATGCCGCATGCGGCCTGGGGTCGTCGGGAGACAGCGCCGCTGCGCGCTTGAAGTAGTCCTTGGCAATCGGAAGCTGCCCCGCTTTGTACGCCACGAAGGCAGACTTCATCAGATCTTCGACGGAGGCGTTGTCGGCCGGCGCCATCGTATTGGGCTCTTCCTTTGGGCCGGTCCACGGCGCCGAGGGCGCGGGAGTGGTCTCCGGCGAATACCTGGCTCCCTCGGGAAGCCCCTCAGGCGGGCCGGGCATCACCGGTTGCAGCCCGGCGGCTTCCGGCTCACTCGATTCCACCTCTGGCAACTGCGCCTCCGTGGATTCCAGCGCCATTTCGGGAGTACCTGCGCCTTGCGCAGTCGGCGCGACGGGAGCGGCAGGGGCACACGCCGGGGACGAGACAACTTTGGACAGATCTACGAGCGGCTGCTGGGCCGCGCCTGGGGTAATACCTATGGCGCTGGTGGGCTTGGTCGAGTCAATCGTAAACGGCTTGGCAGACTCCACAGACCCCAGTGCGCCTGAGACATCCTTGAAGGTGATCTTGAGCAGGCAGTTCTGCGAGTTGATCTTCGGCACATCCCATACAATAGTGCCCGTGTTGGCGACGTCGAGCGCAACAGGAGACCACGAATTGCCGCCGTCGGGCGAAAGGTAGATGGACACAGGGCGCTCGGCAGGGTTGGGTGCAATGGCTTCCCACTCAATAGGAGTCTGGCTGCCGCCGGCCACATAGCCTCCGGAGCTGAGCGTTTTGAGGCGCACGATCGGCGTCTTGCTGTCGATGGTCACAGTGATCTGCGGAGCTTCGCCCGGCGCGGGAGGCGCCCCGGCGTTGCCGGCCTTGTCGGTCGCCGTCGCATACAGGCCGTACGTGCCTGTTGTGCCGTGAAAGACAAGCGTCTGCGCGGCGGCCCCCTTGCCGGCCGGCGACCACGTCGCGCCGTTATCGAGCGAGGACCACAGCTCAATCTGGGCGACGCCGCTTCCGTCGTTGTCGTCTGTCTTGACCTCAAGCTGCACGTCTTCCTTTGCGGCAAGCGTGGGACCAAGGAGCATCGCGGTCGGCGGACAGGTGTCTATGAGAACCGGCGAGCGCGTCACGGCGGAAGTTGAGTGACCAACCTCATCAACAGCAGTTACTCGCACAAGCGCCCTGCCCACGACGCCGGCAGGAGGCATCCAGGCGAACGTCCCGCTATTGTCCAGGGCCTTTACTATCGGCTCCCACGAAGCGCCGTTGTCGCCGCTGTATTCGATGGTAATCGGTTTCTCCGCCATGAAGCTGTCGGATGCCTTCCATTTGATGTCGGAGGCAGCGCCGCCGCCTGTCACTTCGCCGCCGGCCGGGGTCAGGAGCTCGGCCTCGGGGGGTGTCCAGTCAAAGAGAATCGTGACCTGCGGTTTCGTATTGGAATCGGGAATCACGTCCTGGTTCCCCTTCTCATCGACGAGCGTCACGAAGAAGCCGTAGCGCCCCTCGGTCTCGGCAGTGAACGTGAGCGGCTTGTCGAGGTCCTTGAAGATGCGATAGCTCTGCCAGGTCTTGCCGTCATCGAGGGTGTAGTGCAATTCGGCAATGTAGGGCGTGGAGAACTGAGCCTGGTCTTTCGCCCTGAAGAAGCGCGCCGGCAGAACAAGCGCGACGTCCTTGGAGGTGGTAGTTTTCTCGACACCAGGCGCGCTGACGTCGCCCGACAGCTCGACCTTTTCGGCGGCGCAGAGGCAAAGGGGGAATGACAGGAACACCACAACCGCTGCGGCCCGGATAGTAGGCAGCTTCATAGTCGCTCTCCTCGGAGCCATGATATGGCTGATTTCAGCCTTAATCGGCGATACGCCGGGACGCGCTTCAGACAATCGCGCCGGGAGCGGCCACAGAGGAGGCGCCCGCGCCGCAAGCTGAGCCGGGTGAGACTGTTACGTCAGGGCAGCGATGCATGGAAGGCGTCGATTTCAGCCTTGCCGGACAGGACTCCGAACTCGATTTCGAACGTCCTGGTCTCGCCCGGCTCGATGTAGGGCAGAATCCCCTGCTCTTTCAGCCTGGCGTTGGTGTTTATGCGGCAGTTGGCCGGCTCAGTCCCTATGAGATATGCGTGCCGCGCCATCTGCTTCCACAGGACCATAACGGGGAGCTGCTTGAGCTCGTACGAGATGAACATTCCCATGCCGCTGCCGCCAAAGAGTTTGGGGTTTACCACGGCGACCTTGGCTTTGCCCTTGCCGTCCGCCTTGTGATAGGCGTAGCCGCCCCCCTGTGCGCCTTTGGCCGGCGGCGCAAACGTAGTGAACTCCTTCTCGCTGTCTCCTTCGATCCTGTCGAGGCTCCAGAGGATTTTCGAGTCCTCGGTGAGGACGGGGAAGCCGGGATTGACGTGGTACATCAGGGTGAACGGCGTCGACGCAGCGCCTTCGTTGACGACTTCGTCGCGCTGAACGAAGGACTTCGCACCGATATGCGTCGAAATCGTGCGGGTGAGAATCAGGTTTTCCTTATAGGAATGCGCCTCGCGGATTGTGCCCTTGATCTCCATACGGTAGTCTTTGCCGACCCAGCGTGTATCGACGAGGACGTTTTCGGTGATGCTCGTCGAAATCCTGCCGTGAAGACCGAACGGTTCATTGTCAACCACTGAGTCATGGCCTGCGCTTCTGAGGCCGCAGGTCTGGTTGAGGCCGCCAAAGAACGTCCTGTCCCAGCCTTTGCCGGCGGCTTCATAGAACTGCGGCGCCACAATCCCCTGCTGGGACAGCCAGTTGATGGGCGCGCCGCAATATGACGCGAGCGCTATGTCCATCGCGCGGTCAAGCACCACGAGAAACCCGAAGCCCGACCCGGTGTAGACGCGGGCGCATCGTGTCCCCTTGGCCATTCCTTCAGTAAGCTCGAAGCGTTCAACGCCAGCAACCTGCTCCATCCGGCCTACGTATGCGGACAACTGGTCCGCGGTGAAATTCATCCCGTAAAGCCGAGCCATCTGGCCCCTCCTTTCATCAAGCCGGAATTGTCCCGCTGCGGCAGATCGGCCGCCGCATGGCCTTACTTCATGGAATCGAGAAGCGCCGAAACGCTCTTCTCCATGTCGTCGCGTGAGAGCGAATCGTCGATCACCGAGTGCAGCCTGCGCGACTCGCCCCAGAGAGGGTCGCCGTCGCCGGCGCTCACGTTGTCGCCATGCCGGCGTATCGCGCAGAAAACGTCTTTCGGCGTTATGCGAGCGATGTCGCGGCCAGGCTTATAGCAGCCCTGTTCATCCGAAGTGACCTGGGCCACAAGGCCCGCCTCCTGGAGAGTCTCTATTGTCTCCCGCGCAACGCGCAGCGGCACACCGGCCTTGGCGGCCAGGTCGTCGGCGGTGGGCGCGCTTCCCACGCCGCGGAAGGCGTTTGCTATCTCGAGGAATATCCGAACAGCCACAAGCTCGCGAGCATCGGTCGACGGATTGAACCGGACAAGCGATTGGCGATAGGTCTCAATGTGCGCTCTGGCATAGGCGGCTTCGGCGCCGACTATGACAAGGACCCACGAGAAATAGAGCCATACGAGGAATATGGGCAGCGCGGCGAATGACGTGTATATGGCGTTGTACTTCGCGACGCCGATGTTGAAGGTCGTATACCCCCAAAACGCCAACTGCCACAGTGTGCCGCCCACGATTCCGCCGGTAACCGCGGATGCGAACCCCACCGAGGCATTCGGCATGAGGGCATAGAACGCGGTGAACGCCGCCCATATGAGCACCGGCAGCCATACCCAGCCGACGACCTTCACGGCAGTCTGCCAAGCCGCCCCAACGGCCCCTACCCCTCCGAAATGATGCTGCGTAAGGAACGCAAACAGGCCTCCGGCGGTAACGAGAAGCACCGGCGCGATGATCATCGCGCTCGTGTAATCCGATATGCGCCTCATCCACGAGCGGCCTTCCCTGACGCCCCAGATGTCGTTGAAGGTCACTTCGACCGTCTTCAGCACGTTTACCACGGTCCACAGGAGCATCACGAGTCCGAAGACCCCGAGCGCTGTGGCGTTTGTTCGGTCGATGTAGCTGAACAGCCTCTCAGCGGCTTCTCTGCGCCCGCCGGTTATGCGCACGAGCAGGTTGGCGCGCCCCTCTTCGCCGGACGCTGATGTCGACTCAATCTCCGGCGAGACAACCTGACCGCTCTGCCGGGCTTGAGCAACCGGCTCGCTCAGAAGGTAATCACGCAGCTGCTTGTCGGCGCCGAGACCCTTCAGGATAGCAAAGGCGAACGCGAGAAGCGGCACGAGGGACAGGAGCGTCGTGTAGGCAAGCGCCGACGCCCGCAGGAACCCCTTGTCGTCGCGGAAGCGCTTGCCCACAAGGAGCGTTACCTGGAGCGTCGCGATGAGCGCGCGCTTCACGCCCCTCTCGGTGGCATGCATTCGCCATATCTCTTCACGAAAGAAATGCGACAGCGACTTCTTGTTTGGAGCCATGCGAGGTTTCCTGTTTTGTCCTTGAGACAGACTAAGAATGTTACCAAGAGCCGCCTTCCGAGGCACCACAAAAATGAGACGAAACGCCTGCCGAACGCACGTTTTGCAGCCTTTCATGTCCAATAGAGCAAAAAACGACGGTTCAGAGCGGCTCTGAGCGTATTATTTGCAGCGGAATGGTCGGAATGCGGGGCTTTGCCGCGCATCCCTGCCTTGAAAAAACGTCGTCGGAAGGTATCATTAAGCATATGAATGCATCATCTGTGCGGAAGGTTGCGTGGCTGGTCGATATTGCGCTCATTGCGGCGCTTGTCTTCGTCGCCATGGCGGTATTCGGCAAGGGAGCGGGATCCGCCAACGCGAGGATCGTAGTGCCCTCAGGGCCGGGCAACGTGCAGCGCCGCGTGCTCAGCAACACCGACTTCGACCTGATCACCAAGAGCGGCGCCATCGTGCCGCCGCCTGTCTCGCCGGTCAACCCGAAAGCGAATCAGCCTCAACAGCCAAAGATCAGCGAGGTATCTCAGGGCTTCAACTTCGAGCTCATCGGCACAGCCATAGAGAATAAGCGCGGTTTCGCTTTCTTCAAAGATAACGCAACCGGGGTGCAGGTGTGCAAGGCGGTTGGAGCCTCCGTCGGGGACGGCAAGGTCCTGGAGATCCTGGGCGACAAGGTCCTCATAGAGCGCGGCGGCCAGCAGGGGTACATTTGGAGACAGAAGCCGCAGAATGACCTTCCGGCGCTGGGCGCCCCGGGTCAGCCGCCTCGCGCGGCGGCGCCGCAGCCTGCCGCCGGTCCTGCCGCGCAGCAGGCTCAGGCAACCCCGGCCGAGACGAGGCCGACCGCAAACAACAAGCCTGACGGCGAATCAGAGGAAGCGGCTGAAAACGAGGCCGTTGAAGGTGATTCCGGCGATGCCGACTCTGACGCGATGGTGATGTCTGAAAAGGTCTACAAGAACTACCTCGACAACATCGGCACATACCTGAACCAGATCTCGACCCGGACACACCTGGGTCCGGACAACGCGGTGGACGGGATCCAGTTGGTTACGGTGCCTAAGGACTCAGAGGCATATAAGCGCGGCCTTCGTGAAGGCGACGTCGTCAAGAGCATCCAGGGGCAACCCGTGCAGGACGTAACCGCCGCAATCAAGATGGCAAACGACATCATCAAGAACGAGGATTACGTAGTCGACGTGGTCGTTGAACGCAACGGCCAGGAAGAGATCCTCACGTACGAGATCTGGCCGGAGTAGTTCAGCCGCTGCCGGGCCGGCACTTCAGGCGCGGCATTCCCGAGCATTCAGTGCAGGTAGCCGAGCGCCCTAAGTGCGTCGGCGTTTTCCCTCGACAGAGTCACGCCCGAGCGCCCCGAATCCAGCTTGGCGTACATGCTCGAAGCTGACTCGCGCCACGACGCAAGGTAGGTTTCCATGGCGGATACGAAAGCCGGCGTCTGTGGGGATATGTCGATCCGCTCGCCGGGGTCGCTTCTCACATCGAAGACCTTGGCAATCTGGAGAACGGGCCCTTTCGTCCAGATGTAGCCCTTGAGGCCGCTGCGCACGACGGTCATCCCGCCGCCGGACTGAGTTATGATTGGCGCCGGCTCCCTGAAGGCCGCTTCCTGGAACAGGTTTCTGCCGTGGCCGAAGCCCCTGTGTCCCGCCACGGCCGCGAGGGTGGCGGTCAGGTCGAGTGTCTGGGTCTCGCAAGACATTCTCGCGAGTGTCATGCCCCATGACTTCGGCAGTTTCATGATCACCGGTATTCGTATCTGCTCCTCGAAGAAGTATGGCGGATCATGCCCGAGAATCCCGTGCTCGAGGAAATCCTCGCCGTGGTCGGCGAAGGCCACTATAAGCGCATCATCAAAGACTCCTCGCGCCGAAAGGTCCGCGATGATCTTTCCGATACAATCGTCGGTATACCGTACGGCGCCCTGGAAGAGGTTGAGAAGCTCGAGCGCCTCTTCGGCCGGCATCGAACGTTTGCCGGCGTTGACCTCGTCGCGGAAAGCCGACCAGACGCCGGGGGTCTCCCAGTCGGGGCACGATGCCCACGCGCGCGAAGTGGGGCCGAACTGCCGCCAGAAAGGCTCATGAGGCCAATACGGCGCATGGCAGTCGAGAAAGTGCAGGTACGCGAACGCCCGATCCGAGGCACCCAGCTTCGCGTGCCACTCCTTGAACATCGATGCGATCCGCTCGGCTTCGAACGGGCCGACCTCGTACGTCTCGAAACCCTGGCCGAAGCCGTGCTCCTTCACAAGGTGCGGCTGGTGCACGAATCCGCCGGTACGGAACCCCGCCGCCGCGTAGACGCCTGCGAGCGTCGCGATACCGCTGGGAAGAACCATGTTCTTCGACGCGAGGTCGCTCTTGGTGTCGCCGGTCGCCGTGGCGCCATGCTCCGCGGGCCAGAGTCCGGTGAAGAAGCTCGCTACGGAGGGCTTGGTCCAATTCGCGTTGGCGTACGCGTGCTCCAGAAGAAGGGACCCTGCGGCCAGACTGTCGATGGATGGGGTGGTCGGCTCAGAGCAGCCGTAGGCGCCCACCTGGTCGCTTCTGAGACAATCCACGCACATGGCGAGGACCAGACGCGGCATGGGCCGTTGTCGGCGCATCGAGTCGGCGCCGGCGGCAGAGGCCACGGCGAGCGCGCCCGCGGCCTTGAGAAACCCTCTCCTGGAGAGACGTTTCATAGATTCCCAAACTACTTCGCCCTTATGAGCGCGAGATACACGAGGCGGGCGTTCCAGGAATCGCTCGCGCCTTCCTGTCGCTCCATGAACGCGCTAAGGAGGGCTAGGTTCGCCCGCCCGGATTCGATCTCACGCACCAAGCTCACTATGGACGCAAGCGGCGTGCCGTCGCAGTCGACATGCGTCTTGATCCTTGTGAGGCTGCCGCTTGTCTCTTCAGCGTCCGAGTAGATGCTCGGAGCATTCACATGGGCATGCTGGACCACTCCTTGAAGGAACGTGCTTGACCTCGCCTCGTTGGTATCGGCGGAAAACGCTATCGCTTCTGCGGATAGCTTCCTGAATTTCGCTGCGAGCGCCACGTCTTCCGAGTACTGGTTTCTGGCGCTCTCATATCTCGCGGCGGCTGTGGTCGCGCTATGGTAGAACCAGGCGGCGACCAACGCCGTCACCACGGCGATGGCGCCGAGGATAATCATCGTGATCGCCTTGGGCGAGTCGGCTGAAAGCTTGACGCGCATTATCTGAGCCTCGCTGGATCCATGGTTATGTCGAATTTCCACTGCTGATTTTCGGCTGTTCGGCCAGTGCTCGTGGCCTTGAAAGTGCCGTCTTTGTTGATTGCGGCAACTATAGTCTCTTCCATGCGCGGTTCCGGCGCGTAGGCGGTGACCACGACGTGGCCTTCCCTCGCGTCCACCACCTTGACAGTAACCTTCTGCCCTTGAGGCACGCTCTTGGCAAGCGCGGTCAGCGCGGCAAGAACAGGGGCTGCGTTGCCTCCTTTGACTTCTTCGGAGACCCCCTGGTCGAGCTCGCTTACGGCCGCGGTCAGGCTCGAGTGAACGTCGCCATCGCCAGGCTTCTTGCCCGGGAACAGCCCCTGCCATATGGACATCTGCGCTTTTGCCACTTGCGCGGTTGACGCGCGGAGTGACCGCGCCTTGTGCAGGCTGTCCCAGCCCACAGCCCCAAGAAGCAACGTCGCCAGAATGAGCCCAATCACGACCGGCCCGAAGGTTCTGTCGACAAGGCTCTGACGGCCGCGGGCGACGGCGTAGAAATCGAAGTCGCTTCCGAAGCATTGCTCAGCCGCGGCGCTAATCGCCGCCGCGCCTGTGCGGCAGATCTCTTCCATGCGCGGCAGGAGCTCGCCGTCCACTTTGTCGGGGCCGAACGCGAGGGCCTCGACAGGCATGCCGATGCAATCCGACAGGCGTTTCATGTCGAAGCCGGCCGCGCCCTCGCCTGTAACGTATACCTTCGGCGCGACGACACCCGGCGCTGCCACTATGCCCTGCTTGTACCAGCCGCCGACGCCAACCTCGGGGAACTCTCCCGCAGGCGTAGCCTTCGCCGCGCGCGCAAACTGCAGCTCGCCGTTCGCACAAACCGACAGGCTCCAGCCGGAGAGCCCCACGTTGAGAAGCGCGAAATCCTTCTCTCCGACGGTATGCGTTAACGCGCACGATGACAGCGCATCGGTCGTCACGTGCTGAAGCCTCAGTCCCGCCTCCTCGAAAGGCGCGGTCACGAGCGTCAGCGCGGACTCAGCCATCGCCGCGACAAGGAGCTTGGTGTTTCCCTGGGCGCTTGAGAGGATCGTGAAATCGATTACGGCGGTCTCAACGTCGAAGAAGAGCACCCCCTCCAACTCAAACTTGAGCGTGCCGGCGATTTGCGACTTCTTCGTGAAAGGCACAGTCACCGGGCGCATGAAGATGTCCGTCCCCGGCAGAGACAATGCGATGGGCAGCCTCGCGAAGGGGCTGTCGATGACGGCCCTTGCGGCAAACGCGGCCCGCGCGGCCGGATCAGTCACGTCGGGAGGATACTCCCTTCGCTCAAAAGCCCGGATCGAGGCGCCGGTCTTCGCGCGGTTCACGACCGTCAGAATAACAGCCTTGTCGCCAAGAGCGACACCGAGACATTCCGACAAATCCCACCTCCTGAGAGCCTATTCCAATCGGCTTCGTGGCGCCGGCGCCACGGTCTCTATCAACGCGCACTCTATAGTTGCCATCCGCCGTGCGCCTGCCACCCGTCACGTATATATGATGTGTGCGCCGCGGAACTCTCAAACCACACCACCGCCGCTATGTGTCTCACGAAGTTGCCCTGTCGGGCCTCGACCTTGAACGTGAGAAGGTCCGTGGTGAAGGTCACCTGCTTTGTGAGCTCGGCCACGGCGGGCCCGGCGGCGCCCGAGCGCGCAGCGAGGTCTTCCGGGCCTGTGAAAGGCTCCTTTTCGCGCGCCGCGATTATCTTCTTGATGTCGTCGTCCGTCAAGGACGGCACGAGCGCCTTGAGCACGATGGGCGATGCGCTGTTGATGTTCACGTTGCCGGTATACCAGGTCGTCAGGCAGTCCGCGACAGGCGGGAGATTGGGCGATTTCGGCTTGAAGAGGACATCCATGCTGAAGCCTTTCGCGCCGGCGAGTTCGGAAATGTCGAACAGCGCCGCGTGCTTTCCGCTTGTGCGCTTGGACGCGTCCTTCTCTTCGCTGATGAAATCTCGCGCCGAAGTCGCCAGACCCGTTGAGCTGGGCAGGTCCAGGTCGGAAAAGAGCCTTGCGAGCGTGTTCACCATCTCCTGCTTCTTGGCATCGTCGGCCGAAACCATGTTGTTGACGGCGATCTTACCGGCCTCGTCTTCGAACTCGATGGTCACCTTGACGCCATTCTCATCGAATTTCATCGGCTCGGGCGGCCCAAGTATGCCGGGGGTCTTCTTAGGCGTCATCGAGTCGCGCCACATCTTCGCCTTGGCCTCTTCAATCGTCGCGCGAGACGCATAGTAGAGCTTCCAGCCCACGGCCCGCGACTGCGCAAGCCTGTATCCGCCCGAGGCCCTGACGGTAAGCGCGGCAACCGTGACGGACATGAGGACGACCAGGAAGAGCACAAGCACGAGAGCGAAGCCCTCGCGTCTCGCGCTGCGGCGAGCCGCGATTCCCGATCCGGCTGTTCTCCTGCGCGTCTCAATCATTGGTTGGCCTCCGGCTCGGGAGTGTCGCCCCCGCCCGTCTGGTCGCCTCCCGTCTCATCGCCTGTGGGCTGGTCGCCGTCTCCGCCCGGCTGCCCGTTATCCTGCGCATTCGACTGGTCGCCCTGAGGGGCCGATACCGATGTGTCTTCGCCGCCGGAAGCGCGCCGCTCCTGCTGGGGCCTGGAGCCATACTCCACCGGCGGAGTCGATTCGACGTAAAGCTGCTTCTTGCCGCCGTCCGCGGTCTGAACGTCGATATAGATCCTGATGAGCGTCGGCAGCGGCGACGTGCCGCTGTCCGGCCACGCGTCATGCCACTTCTGCCCGTCGTACGCCTCCGCCTTGAACATCGTGATGTTCTCCGCGAGAAGAAGCGGCGAATCATAGTACGCGTCGGCAGTCTCGATAAGCGGCTTCTCGCCCCGGTAGAGCCCCTTGCCGCCCGAAGGCATCGGCTTCAGCTCGTAGGTGACGATGTGAATCGGAGTAGCGACCATGCCCCAGGCGGTCTTGGAGCCGGCGGACGTGTAGAATGAAATGCTCGTAGCGCTGCCCGAGCCGACTTTCATCGAAAATGGCGGCTTGTCTGTAATCGCCGTCAGGAACGCAAGATCGTCGGCAATCACGTCCTCGACCTCGCCGCCGTAATTATCCGCGCTGATGCCGTCCGACACCCTCGAAGTCCCCTGCATCACGGTGGAGATGATCGACGCGACGACGGCAAAGACCAGCGCCGTAAGGGTGGCGGCAAGGAGCACTTCAAGAAGCGTGAACCCCTGCGCGCCGCCGGCGGCTGTCATGTTATTGGTTCGGTGCGTTCGCATTCTCATCGGTGTTATTGGGTTCCTGCGGGAGAACGGCGCTATCCGGAACGTCCGGCGTTGCGCTCCCGTTAGGGTTGACCTGGTACGCGCTCTCGGGCAGCTCGTAAATGGCCCGCTTGGCAATATAGGAGACTATCTCCCCTCTGTCCACTTCCGTAACCGTCGCCTTCACGTCCCGGGTGAGAGGGTTGACCTCCTTGGGCTTCTCGTTCTCGTAATTCACGGAAATGCTTGGGCGCTGATCGTAGACAACGTCTTTTACGGTCTTTGTATAGTCCGCGAGGCCCTCGTTAAGGGCGTTTCTGGCAATGGACGATCCGATGGTCAGGTCCCGCGCCGCCGTTGCAAGCTTCACGTCCCTGATGTAAACGGCAATAATGGCGGTCGCCGCGGTCGCGAGAAGCGACACCGCAAGGATCACTTCGAGCAGCGTAAAGCCGCTATTTGAGCCGGCGGCTCGCGCGCATTTGGACATACGTGACTCCATTGTCCACGACAAAAGCCGATCCTGAAAGCGCGGGCACGTACACGCTCATCGTCCCGCCGGAATTTTCCTTAAGAAGCACCATGTGCTCGCCGACGGCCCCCGAAGGCCTGAAGTCGGCGCCTACCGAGCCGCTGTAGGCGATGCGGCTTTCCGAATAATACAGGGCTTTCATCTGGACGCCTTCGGGAAGCGTTTCGCTGAAGAGCGTCTCAGGCTCTTCGGGCAGGGCCGCGGCAACAGGCTGAGCCTCGATCGTATCGCCGTTCTCGTCGGTCTCGACCGGGGGCAGCGGCATCGCGGTAATCGTGATCACCTGCTTGTCGAGGTCATACGTGAGAGTCACATTTGACTGCCGCAGCCGCGCTTCGCTCTTGGCGAGATCCGCGGCCCCGATTATCGTCACGGCGGCGGAGCGCAGCCTCTGGCCCGGCAGAATGTTGTCGAGCCGCATAACGACCACTGACATGGCGATGCCGATAAGCAGCACCACGACCATCATCTCGACGAGCGTGAATGCGCTCTGCCGACTAGAGCCTGTCCCAATAACCCTCGTGAGCGGCGTTGCGAGCGCCCGCGGGCCGGATGCAAGGAGCGACGACGAAGGCTTATCCAAAGATAAGTCGAGGAGGAACGACGCCGCAGACGGCCTGCGGCCGCCGCAACCCGAAGGGACGCCACGATATACTTCGCATCGCTTTGTCGCTCGTCGTCGGCGTGTATTGAACACGCTTTCCTCCTCGCTTCGCGCACTGCTCGCATCTCGTGGCGTCGCCGCCACGATGGTTATTGGGATAGGCTCTTAGTTTGTGATGTCGGCATCATCGCCTTCGCCGCCGGACTTGCCGTCGGCCCCGTAGGAGGTTATGTCGAAATCCCTGTTGCCCGTGCCGGGGCACTTGTAGACGTAATCATTGCCCCAGGGGTCCTTAGGAATGGCTTCGGCGTCGAGGTAGCCGCCCTTGGGCCAGTCGCCGTGGAAATCGCCGGGCTTGTTGAGGAGCGCCGCGAGGCCTTCAGACGAATTCGGATAGCGCCCGCAGTCCATCTTGAACGTGTAGATGGCGCCCTTGAAGTTCTTGATCTGGGCGACTGTGGCCGCCCTCTTGCCCTTCTCGGCCGCCCTGACGACGCGGGGCAGCACGATTGCCGCGAGCACGCCGATGATAATCACGACCACCATGATCTCGACGAGCGTAAAGCCCTTCCGTTCGCGCCTGTTGCGCATGTCTTGTCTCCTGTATTAGCGCTTCATTGTATTGTGCTCAACTGCAGTATGGGCAGAAGCACGCTGGCCACGATGAACCCTACCACCACGGCCATCAGAACGATTACCACCGGTTCGAGGAACGTCAGGAACCGCGCTGTCGCGGTCTCGAGATCTTCTTCTTCGCTCTTGGCTATCTCCTCGAATGATTCAGTCAGTGTTCCGGTCTTCTCGCCTATGGCGACTATCTGGACGGCGTATCCCGGGAAGAGGCCGCTTTCCTGCAAGGCAGGGGCAAGTTCGCCGCCCGATATGATGCGGTTACGGGCCTGGGCCACCGCCCTTTCGAATAGCACGTTTCCGGAAGTCTTGCCGGCGACCTCGAGCGCGTCCGCGACGCGCAGTCCCGTCGCGAGCAGCGACGAGAAAGTCCGCGCGAATCTCGCCACGACGGCCGATCTGCCGAAGCGCCTTACCCCGGGCGTATTCACCTTCATGTGATCGATGAACTGCCGGCCCTTTCCGAAGCGCTTGACGATCCTCGGCGAGAACGCGGCGGCAAGAAGCACCACCACGCCGAGATACCAGTATGTCTTGGCGAAGTCGCTTACCGCAATGAGCACCTGGGTCACGGTCGGCAGAGGGATTTTCGACGAAATCAGGGTCTTCGTGATCTTCGGGACGACGTAGCTCATAAGGAATGTCACCGCCGTTACCGCGACGCCTATAAGGACTATGGGGTACGCCATCGCGGAGGTGAGCTTTCTCCTGAAATCGCGCTTGCGCCCTTCGTACTTGTATATGTTGTCGAAGGCGGCCGCAAGCGTTCCCGACGCCTGCGCCGCGCGGATCATCGCGATATAGAGATCGTCGAAGTAGCCGCCGTCCGCGGAGAGCGCTTCGGCAAGCGACGACCCGCCGGCAACCTTCGCGCGAACGCGGGCGATCGTCTGGCCCATCGGCGCCTCGCCGAACTCCCCAGCCGTCGCGTCGAGCGCTTCGAGAAGCGGCAGCCTGGCCCTCAGCAGTCTTCGCATGTGCGAAGTGAAGAGATATGTCTCCTCCACCTTGCCGCTCGACACGCGACGGATGTTCACCATGAGGGAGGGGTTCGACTCCTTCATGGATGTGATGTGCATCCCGCGCTCGCGAAGCGTCTGAGTGGCTTCCTGGCGCGTAGCCGCCTCGATCGTTCCCACGGTCTTCTTGCCCTCGGCGTTGAGGGCGCTGTAGCGAAATACCGTCATAGTCCGTTGCCGCCTGTTCCGTTTTCGATAGCGTCCGTTTGTGTTTGCCTCAATACTTCCTCGATTGACGTCTGGCCCTCGGTGACCTTGGTTGCGCCGTCGGCTCTCAGCGTCACGAGGCCGCGCTTTACGGCGTCGGCCTTTATGTCGTTGGCGCTGCGCCGATTCAGTATGCCCGAACGCACTATCTCATCGACGATGAGCAGCTCGTAAATGCCCGTCCTGCCAAGATAGCCTGTCTCCATACATTCCGCACAGCCGCGGCCCTTGTAGACTTTGCCGTCCTCGAGGCTGTCGCTCGAGAGGCCGATCTCGCGGAGCGCTTCCGGCTCGGGGACGTAAGGCTCTTTGCAGTGCGGGCAAATGCAGCGAACGAGACGCTGGGCCATTACCGCGATAATCGAGCTGGCCGCAAGGTATGGCTCCACTCCGATATCGAGAAGGCGCGTGACCGCTCCGGCGGAGTCGTTGGTGTGAAGCGTCGAGAACACCAGGTGCCCGGTGAGCGCCGCCTGCACCGCTATGCGGGCGGTCTCGTCGTCGCGGATTTCCCCGACCATTATGACGTCGGGGTCCTGGCGCAGCACGTGCCTCAGGCCCGTCGCGAACGTGAGCCCCTTGCCGCCCACCTGTATCTGCGAGATGCCGCGCAACTGGTATTCTATGGGGTCTTCGATGGTTATGACGTTCTTCTCAGCGCGGTTGAGTTGCTGGAGGGCGCTGTAAAGCGTGGTGCTCTTGCCGCTGCCCGTGGGCCCGGTCACGAGAATGATCCCGTGCGAGAACTCGATGAGCTTCTTGAAGCGCTGGAAATCGTGATCGGCAAGGCCGAGGTCGCTAAGCTCATACAGCCTCGCCCCCTTGTCGAGAAGCCTCAGCACTATCCTCTCGCCGCCCGAAGTCGGGACCGATGAGATTCGAAGGTCCACTTCCCTGTCGGCGACCTTGATCGACGCGCGGCCGTCCTGCGGCAGGCGCTTCTCGGCAATGTCCATGCGGGCCATTACCTTTACGCGCGAGATCACCGCTTCCTGGACGGACTTGGGGATCACGAGCTGATCGTACAGGATGCCGTCTATGCGGTAGCGTACCTGCAGGCGGTCTTCATACGGCTGGAGGTGCACGTCGGAGGCGCGCTGCCTCAAGGCGCGGGAAAGGATGAGGTTCACGAGGCGGATGATCGGCGGCTTGTGCGCCACGTCGAGCACGTCTTCGCTTCTTCCCGCAAGCGCGGCGGAGTCGATGAGGCCCTCCGCGCCGAGCTCGTCCATCGCTTCCTCCACGATATCTCTCTTCTCGTGGTAAGCGCGGTCGATGAGTCCGGCCACTTCGCTCCTCGGCGACAGAAGCGGTAGCGCCGGCGCGCCGACGGCCAGGGCCACGTTATCGAGCGAAAAGACATCGGCGGGGTCGCTTGTCGCGACCACGTAGGCCGCTCCCTCGCGCCCGACCGCAACGCAGTTGTGTCCTCTTGCGAAGGCCAGAGGCACCTTCTCGATGAATTCGCGAGGCACCACGGCCTTCGACAGGTCGCCGTTGTAGGATACGCCCAGCGCTTCGGCAAACGCCTCCAGAACGCGCTTCTCCTCGGCGCCGCCCTGCTGCACGAGCGCTTCCTTGAGCGTCATTCCGGTATCACACGCGAAGCGCAGCAGCTCGTCGAACCGGCGTTCGTCAACTACGCCTTTGGCCGCAAGCGCCCGCGATACTTCCTGTTCCAACGCCATATTCGCTTCTCTCGGATTCTATTTCGTCGTCGCAGCCGGCTCGGGCTGGTCTATCGCTTCATTAAGCATGTTGCTGGGCGCGCCCTGTTCGCACTTCTGCTGCAAAGCCTCGGATGCCTTCTGCGGGCCGCTGGACATTTTCAGGAGATCGGCAAAATCGACCGCTCGTGCGATGCGGGCCTTTATGAATATATACTCCGTTGTGTCATCCCGCGTTGTATTCGTGCGGCTGAAAAGCCATCCAAGTATCGGAATATCGCCCAGAATCGGGACTTTGTTGATCGTGCTCGTCATGTGATGGCCGCTCAGGCCCCCTATGACGATGGTCGACGTATCGGGGACCTGGACGGACGAGTCGATCTTATCCGTGCGCTTGGGCGGCGGCACCTGAGCGTTCGCGCTTGCCGCGGCGGTAAACTGCGACACTTCAAGAGTCATCTCGAGCGTCAGGTAATCGATCTGCCCTTGTTCCGGTGCGGTCGGGCTGATGTGCGGCTTTATCATGAGATCGGTGCCGGCCGGCACGTATCCGCTGAATGACGTTGTGGCCGTCGTGCTTGTGACCGTGTTTATCGAGGTCGTCGGCTGCTCGTCGATGCTCTTGAACTCGGCCTTGATATTATCGCTCACAAGGAGCCTCGGGCGCGAGATGATCTGGCCGGCGCGGTCCGTCATGAGCGCATGAACGATGACGGGTATCTGGTCATCATTTATGACCGCCCCGGTTACCCCGAGGCCCGTACCGTCGGGGCTGATCGTGCGGGCTCCGGTCTTGGGATCTATCGTGGACATGCCAAATGTGGTAAACCCGACGCCCTTCGGCGCACCGTGGCCAAATGCCTCCAGCTCCGCGCCGATGTCGAAGTTCTTGCCGCCGGTGACCTGCACGATAAGCGCTTCGATAAGAACCTGCGCCTTGCGCTTATCCAACTCGTCTATGAGCGCCTTGATGTCGCTCTGGATGTCCGGCGGACCGAGGACGATTATGGAGTTCGTGGTTTCGTCGCCTATGATTTTGACTTGGATCTGTCCGATCTCCCCCATCGCAGTGGGCATCGGCGCGCCGACGTTGGGGCCGGGGCGCGCGCCAGGGGGCGTCGCCCTCACACCGGAAGGCATCTGGCTTGTCAACTGCTCCAGCGTAGGCGCGATCTCCTTCACCGTCGCGTTCCTCAATGCATATATGCGGATGTTGCGGCCGGTAGTCTTCGACGCGACGTCGAGCTCCCTTATGAGCTGCTCGATAATCGACATCTCGTCTTCCATGGCCGTCACGATGAGCTTGTTGGTGCCGGGGTCGAATTCGATATTCGCCGATTGGCCGGGCTGCATCGCGCCCATCCCCGCCTCGCGGTTTCTGATGACGCGAAGTACCTGCTGCGAGAGATCCTGGGCGCTCACGTTTACCAACTGGAAGATCCGCAGTTGCGGGATGGAATACTTGCTGTCGATCACCGGCAGGAGCGTCATGAGTCGCCTGAGATTGCTGCCGTAGTCGGTCATGAGAAGCACGTTGCTGCGCGCGAGAACGAGTGTCGTGCCCTGGGCCATCGGCATTATCTGGGTCTGCACGTCCATTGCGCTCAGGTACTTGAGCTTGTATACGATAGTCACGAGGGCGTCCGTCTCGCCCATCGCCTGGAACTCTTCGGGGGTAAGAAGCGGAGACGGCTTCTTGGGCACGTCCTGAATCTTATGTATCTCGATCCAGTCGCCCGTTGTCGGCAGCATCACGAAGCCGTCGAACGCAAGTATCGATTCGAGAAGAGTGAAAAGCCTGTTCTCCGGTATCTGCTGCGAAGGCAGCAATGTGACCCTTCCCTGAAACGTTTGCGCGTCATACAGGAAATTCTTCCCGGTCTTCTGCCGGACGAAATCAAGAAACGCCGGCAACTCCACGGGACCGGAGAAATTGAGCGAAATCATATTGCCTTCGGCGGCCGAAGGGAAAGTGGCCGGTCCGCCGGGAGTCGGCGCAGCCTGAGGCTGCACTGGGGCGCTCGCGCCTTGGGGGGACGGCCGAGCCGCGGTAAACGGTTGTGCCGGCGGCTGGCGCTGCGGAAGCGGTCGGGGCGTAGGGGTAACCGGCGGCGCAGGCGTAACGGGAGGGGCCGGCGTGACTGGCTGGGCGACAGGCTGTTGCGGCGCCTCCGGAGCGGGCGCAGGTTCGACTGGCGGCACCTCGACCGGGGCCGCCTGCTCCGCGCCGGCCGTGGCGCCTTGTTCCTCAGGCGCGCCTTGCGTTTCCGCCGGAGCCACCGGCGCCTCTATCGCCGGTTCCGCCGCAGGCTGCTCGGGCAAGGCGGAGGGCTTTTCAGGCACCGTCACCGGCGCCGGAGGCGCCTCCGGCTGCGTTACGCCTTCAGGGGCTGAAGACTCTTGCGCAAGCGACGCCGCGGCCAAGCCGAAAATCATCCCCAATGTGAAGATTATCAGGAGAAACGAACGCATCGAGAGCCTCCAATATCCGTTGCCGTACCGCAAGCGCCAAATCCCATGCCCTTAATACGACCGAACTCGAGCATTATAGTCACTTTATGTTCCCAAACAACCGGACCGACGGTGCGAAGGCGAGCCGTTCTGCGGAATTGCCATAACCCATTGCTATGTATGGGGATACGTCAGGTTCCATGCACATGCCCCGCTGAGCAGGCGTAGTCAGGCAATCTGCCCCTTGAAACCGGGCTTTAGCGCGCTTGCAGCCTACACGCCCCCTGCGCGCCCGGCCGATTTGGCCGCATCAAGCGAAGCGGCGGCCTTTTCGACGAGATCCGGGGCGGTTTTGATGCCTTCGCCGGGCACCGATGCCGCACCGATCGCAATGCTCAGCGCCATGCTGCCGCCGTTCATATCGATTCGCCCCTCTTCGACGGCCTTCCGCAGGCGCTGAGCAAACTCGAGCGCCCCTTTCTGGGCCGTCGCGGGCATTATCACGGCAAAACGCTCCTGGCCGTATCGCGCCGCAAGGTCAGTCTCGCGCACCATTTGGAGGATAATGCTTGCGACGTGCTTCAAGAGCCGGTCGCCCTCCTTTTCACCGCGCTTTTCGACTGTCTCCTCGAACTGCTCGACCTCGAGAAGAACCAGCGACAACGGCTCCTTGTAGCGCTCCGCGCGATTGAACTCCCTCCAGAGGACATTGTTGAACACGTTTTCCTTGGCAAGGGACGTCAGCTCGTCGCTTGGAGACAGCTCGCTTATCTCTTCCGACAGGCCGTCAATCCGCTCCGACAGATCGGCCAGAGCGCCCTTCAGCGCCGGGTCGACGGAAGACAGGTCTGGTTTTTCCCCGTTGAGAACCGCGGTGATGAACTCCGCCGTCTTTTCGGGATTGGCCTGCCCCTTGTTCTCGTGGGCAGCCCTCATGTAGAGAAATGAGATGCACACGATTGCCACGAAACCGGGGATCACAGCCCACGCCGGGTCTCTGGACAAGACAATCAGGATCGCCGCTGACACGACCGCAAAGGCCGCCAGCACGGCCGCCCAGGTCCTGGTAAAAAGCATCCGGGATCTCCTTTCCCTCGCTCCATGCCCGTTGTGAGCCGGCAGCGCCCGACAGTCCGACGCCGACCTATTTCTTGTCGCTATGGCCGATAGTCTTGAACAAGCCACCTATTCCCTTCACGGTGCCGTCCAATCCCTTAACTGTCTTTTCGACGCCGGTCTTTGCGCCACTGAAGATATTCCCGAGCGCGTTATTGACGTCGTCCGGGACTATTTTGCCGCCTGTGCGCGCCGCCGCTTGGGCCATCGACACAACGACCTGCTTGATGATACTTCCCAGAGTCATCACCGGGTTGTCGGCGGTCGAAACCTGGTCTATCTTGATGTCCGGCAGAGGCATCCTGGCGGACGGCGCTCCCATAAGGCTGTACTCCAGCTTCGCGTCGGTGAGCTTCATCTTGCCGACCTTGAACTTCTTTGAGCTCGAGGAAGCGCTCTCCTTCTTCTGATCGGGAGCGCCCTTGTCGAGGTTATCGAGAAGCGCCCCCAGGTTACTCTTGAGGCCCTGCTGGCGCAGTTTGAGGACCGGCGCTTCGATGGTGATCTCATCGACTTCAACCGCGTCGGAAAGCAGGCTCGCAGGTTTGAGCTTCACGTAGGCGCGGCCGAGCTCCAGCACATTGCCGTCGCCGTATCCTTCGGGGTTCGCTATGACGAGGCCCTTGACTTCCGCCGAGCCGCCGAAAATCGAGAGGCTGACACCGCCGACGGATGTCTTCGTACCGAGCACCATAGTCCCGCCCTTCTCGATAGCCGTCTTGGCTATAGCGTTGAGCGAGAGGAGAACAGCGATCACCGCAACTACCAGCACCGCCCCTATGGCGATGAGAATCTTCCACCTTCGCTTCATAACGGATCTCCCTGACTTCGGCCCGAGGTCCTACACCTCCTCGGGGGCTTCCTTGGGCTCCCTGGCCATCCCCTTTACGTAATCGACCGGCAGAGAGAAGAGTATCCCTGTGCCGGGTTCGTCGAGACTCCCTATGATGTCCTCGACGCCCTTCTCTATTTCCGGGACCATTTCATCGGACACGATGGTGAAGATGGTCTTGTTTGACGGCCTCGCGCCGGCCATCATGTCCACAAAGCCTGCGAATATCGGTATCTCCTGGGAGAGGACCCTGCCCATCCCGATGCTGTCAATAATGGTCGCGCCGGGCACCCCCAGCTCGACGAACCGTTCAAGGACCTGCTCGGTGAATTCCTCTTTGTTAAGAACGAGAATCAGGAGTTTCATGTGGTTCTCTCCGATTGGCCGGTCAGACCGCCGGGGAAGCGGCCCCGCGTTAATCGACGATACATCCCTCCCTCGCGCCGCCGGCGGCACATGCAATGCCGCCAGGCGACATAGTATATTACCAACTGCGCGGCAAGGTGCACCTGAATTTCGGCCGGCGTCGCCAATTCATGCGGCCCGCATGCGGAAAAGCCGGAATTCGTTCGGAAAGGACCGCCGGGCCCGCCCTGCGCGGGCGGGCCCGGCGGTCATGGTCTGATGGCCTTCAGAGCGGCAATCCCACCCAGAAGATGTCCTTTATCTTGGCGCTGCCGCTTGCGTTCTTGCTTCGGAAATCCACGTCCACTACCCGCGTCCCGGCCGCCAGGTTGCGCACGTCTATGCAGCCGGCGTTCATGTAGTCGCTTGTCGCCTGCGGCCGCATCATCGGATTGGCCTCGGTCGCTGTATTGTCGAGTTGCTGCTGTGCCTCTACGGAGTAGCTCAGATTGGTGGCCCTGTTACGCCATGTGGCGACGAAAAGCCAGTTGCCGGCCGTAGCGGTGAACGATTTGGTCCCTGCCTGCACCCATGCGGTCGAAGTCGTTGTCTGCTCGGTCGCGGATCTCACGTACTGGAAGCCGCTGTAGCGGCCGTCCGTCAGCCGTATCGCGATGACCCGTCCGCGCTTCATGTGGTGCACGGCGGATGAGCCGCTTGCCTTGGCCGCGGAGATTCCCAGAGTCTGCTGGACGCCTGCGTCCGCCCAGGCAGTCTTGAAAAACATGAACGTGTGCCAGTTGGCCGCGTTCGCGCAAGTCACCGTGCAATCGTCAAGACTCGTTCCATTGAACATGAGATTGAGCGTCGTCGCATAGCTCGTCGTGTTGCCGTTGAACGCCGCGCTGCCGATGAGAAGGTAGTCCCCTCCCGCGGCTGGTGTCCAGTTCGTCGACACGTAACTCGTCATCGTCGTCGTGAGATCGTGGCCGGCGTCGCCTTCGTCCGCGCTCCACCATTCCAATCCCGACTTGCGAAGCGCCACTATCCGGACGTTGCGGGCGTAAGCCGTCCCCGAGGCGTTCGAAGTCGCGTAGTCGACATTGAACGTATGAGAGGCGGCCGACAGAGTCATGAGCTTGGCCCCCATGAACGAAAGGTAATCCGTATTGTTCTTGGGCGCGATCGAGGTATCCTGCGCAACCGCGCCGTCTACGGTGATCTGCACCTTCGTCTGGTAGCTCGCGCTGGAGTTCTTGAGCTCCGCAAACCCGAGGATCACCCAGTCATCCGACGCGTTGGGGGTAAACGTCATCGTTGCCTTGTTGGTAAATGACGTCGAGGCGGTCGATGATTCCGAGTCGCTCGATACCGTCTGGTATGTTGCCGACGTTCCGCCTGAAGCAATCGCTATGGAGAGAGCCCTTGTGGCCGTGGCGGCTACATTATCTGTGACCCGGGCGGTGAAGTTGGAGGTGCCCGATGCGCTTGGCGTGCCTGTGATGGCGCCCGTCGAAGAGCTCAGAGAAAGCCCCGCCGGCAAGCTGCCCGAGGAGACTGACCACGTCAGAGGAGCAGTTCCTCCTGTAGCGGCCAGGGTCTGGCTATAAGCCGTACCTACCGTACCTCCCGGCAGGCTCGATGTCGTTATCGACGGCGCGGCGTTTATCACAATGGAAAGCGCCTTGGTGCCTGTCGCGTTCACGGTATCAGTGGCTCTCGCCGTGAAGTTTGACGTGCCAGAGGCCGTAGGCGTCCCGGTGATGGCTCCCGTCGAAGTGTTCAAGGACAGGCCCGTCGGCAATGTCCCGGACGAGATCGCCCAGGTCAAAGCGCCGGTGCCGCCGGTGGCAGTCATCGTCTGGTTATATGCGATGCTCACCGTATCGGCAGGCAGGCTCGCGGTCGTGATGGTCACAGCCGCGTTAACCACGATCGATAGGGCCTTTGTAGCTGTAACGCCCACGTTGTCGGTCACCCTTGCCGTGAAGCTGGAGGTCCCCGAC
>Ga0315282_10002106_pt1 | contig 37038 bp, 26 predicted proteins | sample YL17G07_20_MG_FD_203693 | JGI IMG/M metagenome (GOLD analysis project Ga0315282, IMG submission 203693) | Sediment microbial communities from Yellowstone Lake, YNP, Wyoming, USA - YL17G07_20 | ecosystem: Environmental > Aquatic > Freshwater > Lake > Sediment | place: USA: Wyoming | collected... | reverse complement strand
TCCCGTAACCCTTCTGGGAAAAAATCGTAGGTCAGACCATTTGCGATCCAGGCGTCTTTGCACCCTTCTAATATCCAGACCGCCCTTGCAAATGGCACCTGGCGACCAAGATACGAAGAACAAGACGCTACGTCTTTGAGGTTCGCGGGTGGTTTTTCCCATACCGGATATCCCCATTGTCCACTTGACGTGGCGATGGCCGCGAAAGTTTCTTTTGTGATCAAGTTCGCGTGGACAGTGTCTATCAATGAATCGCCGAGCAGGAAACCGTGTACGGCACTCTTCCTTGCCCCTAGCGAATGCTGACTGGATTTGTCCTTGCCAGTGGGAACGCCATTCCAGTTGGCAATCCCTATCAGACCGCCAGGAGAGCAGACTTGAAAAGTCACTAAGGCCATGGCAAGTTCCGCGTGGGAGAGTTGTCTGCTTTGACCACCAGCGTTGTCGAATAGAGTGGTTGTACTTCCCGCAGCAAGTACGAGGCTGAGTTTGTCCATTGAAACGGGCTTGGAGTCTTCCTTTGTGGGTTTGAGTTTTGCCGCTTGAAGAAACCTTGGCCCGTTGCCCAACAGGTTGAAGCAGTCCTTTTGTTTGTCCAGGTACGCCATAGCTTCCGACGCCAGCCGGTCTTTGCATTTCTTCCAGTCATTCTCGTCTTCTGGCCCGTTGAGCGCGCTCTGCGCAATGCAAATGAGCAAGCGCATCAGCGCAATGCGTTCATGCGGGTAACAGCGGAGGTCCACGATCTTCTCGCCGTGCTCAAATGCTTCGTGCAGGCTGACACGCGGGAGCGGCCCACGGCTCTTCGCATCCGGAAAGTTTTCCGCCAAAGTGACTGGCAGCCAAGGTTCATCCACCAGGTTAAAACATGCCGTCTTCATTTTCTCCGTCATAGTCTTCCTGAATCGCTCGTTTATCGGCTGGCTTCTGAAGCCACAAGCCTTCGAGCGGATGATAACAGATCACGGGGGCGCGGGAGGCGTCGTTGGTATTCAGCACAAGCTGGTCGCTTCGCTGACCAAGGTATACGGCCATAGTGACATCTTCGACGAAATATTGCGCGAGCATGGGAGGAAGCGGGTTTCGAATTGCCTTTGGCAGCCACCAAGCAGGAATGGTCGCTGCATTCAAGTGCAGTTGCCGGGCGGCGTAGAGGTTGAACTGGCGGGTGTCTTTCGCTTTGAGCTTGCTGCCGTTCAACAGGTGGATTTCATCCAGATTCCCCAGCTTGTCCTTTTGGCCGGAAACCCAACGGACCAAGAGCAACAAGATCTGTCGTTGGTTGGAGAACCTCGTTCCAAGCCCCTCATGGTCCGGTGCTAAAGGTTGTCCTTGCACGCTCATGGCGGAGAGCGCCAGCTTTTCGAGCCTATCCCGTTGGGCCTTGATCTCGTCGTAAAGTTCCTGCCAGTCGGCTGGATCATCAGTGCTGTCGGAGTACGTCTTATCCAGCAGTCTACGAATGCCAGTGGGCAATGATATATCGGGCAGCGATTGCCATTCCTTCCATGTGCGAACCAGCACGTAGGGAGCGTAAACCCGGCCGACGCTTCCCAACGACTTCTTGATTTCGTTCGCAGACAAAGCGCGGGAATTCTCCGCGACGGCCTGCGGCACAACCAGGTATGCCGTAGGCTGGCCACGGTTGCCCCGATCATGCCGATGCAAACGGCCCAGACGTTGCAGCAGCATATCGGTCGGGGCGAAGTCGGTGATGAGCACATCGGCGTCGATGTCCACGCTTTGCTCGACCACCTGGGTGGCCACAAGCACGCAACCTTTGGGACGGACGTCGGCGCGCAGCGATTCCGGTTTTCCGAGCATCCACAGCCAGCGTTCTTCGTGCAGGTGATGCTTCTTCAGCTCCTCCAGGGTTAACTGGGGATAGCTGGCGCGCTGGAAGGCAGGGAAACGGGAATGAAGCAACCCGAGCTCGAATGCTTCGCTTTGGCGCTCACTATTGAGCATGCGGTAGCTTTCTTGGGCGTGGCGTACCGTGTTGCGAATCCACACGACGTTTTGCCCTTCGTCCGCCAACCTTGCGGCTTGGGAAACGACAATCGTCACGTCGTCAAAATCGGGGACGACGATAGGAGAGACCTGAATCGTCTTCGTGCTTGTGTGGGCCACCACGGGCAAGAGCACCGATGGCGACCCACTCGTTTTGACCGTAATGGCCGGATACGGAACATCGGCAGCATCGGTAGGAACCGCCTCGCCGAGCAGGTCGGCCCGCTGTTTGGCGGTCAGCGTTGCCGACAGAATCACTGGGGTGGCCTGTAGTTCGCAAAGTCGCTTGACGAGATGCTGAATCAATGTGCCGGTGTAGAGATCGTAGGAGTGCACCTCATCCAAGACGACAACCTTACCGGCCAGCGCGAATTGGCGCAGGAAGAACCATTTCGCCGCAACGACTCCCAACAACGCCTGATCCACCGTGCCGACCGCGAAGGGAGCGAGCAGTCCGCAACGGCTCGATGCGAACCACTTGCGCGCGGCTTCCACTTGTTTCTGTGGCGTTTCATCCTCATCAGGCGTACCCCCACTGTCTTTCCATGCCGGGGGGACTGAAGGCATTTCCTTTAGCCACGCCTGTCCATGTACCAGCGGGGGTTCAACACCATGCGGATACACCTTGGCCAGATACTCTCGAACGCGGCGATGAATGCGGTCACTGGTAACCCGCGTGGGCAGGCCGAAATACAGTCCACGCGCTTGCCCGGTGGCCATGAGCCGGTACGCGAGCCAGAGCGCCGCTTCCGTCTTGCCGCTGCCCATAACATCTTCAATAATATAAACGCCGGGTACGGGTTGTGGTGCAGCGATGATCTCCCGCTGAAGTGGACGCGGCGATTCGCCGTTGAGCCGCCCCGCAAATACCTGCTCAAAGCTCATGTCGGCGACTGGTCTTGCGCCAGCAAGTTCCAACCGCTTAACGATCTCATCGGCCTTCTCTCGTTGGATGGCTTTATCCAGAGGTCCGAGATCCTTAGGGGAGAAATTGTTTTCGTCTGAGCCCAGCCAGTCAGCCAGCGTGATTAAGCCGGCTAGAAGCCACTCTGGAGCCTCGCCCAGGGCATCCTCTTGGGGCAGCGGTTTGAAACCAGCCTTTAATAATGCTGCCAGCAGATCCTGGCGCGCTTGTTCCCATGCCTTGCCTCCCAAATCCCCCGGAGCATCGTAGCCTTGAACGCGCCCATGATGCGCCCCCAATGCCTCCGCCCAGCGTCGGAGGCGCCCATTGTTAACTGATTCCAAGAAAATCTGTGAGATTCGTTGGTGACAACTCTCTCTAGCTTCGCGTTTGAATGACGGTTGCCAGTGATCGCACTTCTGTTGAAACCCTGGTGACACCTTGCCAATGTCATGCAGGGCGGCGAGTGTAGCGGCGCCGGGCGGAATGAGCATTTGGAGTTGGGGTGGGAGCAAGGTCAGGAGCGCTTCAGCGACGCAGCCGACGTTCAGGCAGTGGTCGCGGACGCTGATGCCGGGCCGGCCATCTTCGGTCGTCTTCGCCCAACATTCTTCGTGGCGTAGTCCGTGGCCCATCGCGGCCAACATGCTGTCTCTTTTTGTTGGAGCCGGCACGCGCCAAATGTTACCAAAATGTCAAGCTAAGACAAAGCCTGATATGGGCGCACCGGTTCATATCAGAGCCAAGGGCATGGTTTTGTACGCCCAGATCCAAAGCACTTGCTGGAGTTGTTGGAGGAAACCGGGCACGTGCGCGATTCAGAGCGTTACTCGCGGTTGTCGTCGCACGAGACTGTGGTCTGCGTCGCTCGAACCACAAGGACGAGCTTTTCGATGCGGGTCGCCTTGCTGGGCTGGATGGGACGGAACTGGGGTTGCTCAGGCAAGCTCGCCGTCGATGATCTCGCGGGCAAGCTCTTTGACTTCCTGGGTGGTTTCGTCGCCGGATAACTCGGCTACCAAGCCGCGCCGCACGGCCTCTTTCAGGTGGGCGGTGAATTCGCTGCTCCAATAGTCTTCGTCTGAGATTTCGCCCTCGCGCTTCAGGTCCAGCAGATAGCTCGAAACTTCAGCAATTCCGTGCTGAATTAGGCTGGCCTTCCGGGCTTGGCGGTCCTTTTCCGCCTGCCGCTTTTCGATCTCCGCGCACGCTTCTCGGACGGTCGGCTCTAGGGCTTCCTCGCCTTCAGCTTCGGAAGTGCCCAAGGGGAGTTCGGCTAGTATCTCCGCACACTCCCGGCGAAGCCGGGTTTCGTCCCGGTCGGTTCGGCTCCAAGGTAGCTCGCGGATTGCCCAATCCAGCAGTCGGGCATCCAGTAGCCGCTTCCCAACCGCCAGACGGACGGGCTCAACGGCCTCTTGTAGTGTCACTCGTATTTCGGGCACATCCGCAAAGCTATCCAAGCACCGAAGGGCCTCCCGGATCGCCACCGTCGCCCGCACCTTTTCGGCCTCTGTCGCAAGATAGGGTAGGCTCCTCAATGCCTCTTCCGTGAGCATCTGACGGCGTTCCCGTGCGTCGTGCTCGGCCCGGAGGGGTTCGACTGAGGCTTCAAGGCTGCGGGCAAGGGTGGTGCCCATGCGAGGTTCGTCGGCGGGCTGCCGCTTTTCAATCTCGGCCTCCAAGCCCCCTAGCACTTCCTTGCGCTGAGTGGCTGAAAGCCATCGGTACTCGTAGGCGGATACAGCCTCGCTCGCTTTCGTCTGCCATCGGCAACGGAATGCGGCCAATGCCTGCTTGGCCTGGCGCTTCTCCCGCTCCTCGGCTTGTTCCCGCTGCTGACGCGTCCTCTGCTGGGCTGTCTCAAGCTCCAGCCGCTCCCGCTCCAGTTGAATCTCGGCCTCGCGTTGGACAGCCTCATCCTCGCGGGCCTGGGCCTCGGCCTCCAGTCTTTCTGCTTCCTGTTGCTCTTCTCGCCGGAGCTTCTCCAACTCCCTCCGTGCCCGGTGTTCCTGGGCTTCAAGAGTCAACTCCTCCAGCCGCTCACGGCGATTCTGTAGGACGGGTGACGGGTCACGGACAGGCCGGGGTTGTCGTCGCTGCTCCCGTAAGGTTTCGATGCTCTCGGCCACGATTCGAAGGTGGCCGCCGGGAGTTCGGAATCCTTCCACGTGGCCGTCAGCCGCCATTCGCTTGGCGGTTGGGATCGAGACTCCCAACAGCCGCGCGGCCTCACTGACGGAGTAAGATTCAACGTGGGATCGATTTTTCGCGGATTCTTTCACGGTTTTTTTCGTGATTTTTGGTAATTCTTAAGGGTCTCGCGTGTGTCGGTGAGAGCGGATTTTTCTGGTTTTTCACGGTTTTTCCAGCTTTGTACGGTTTGCTCATTTCCGCCCGCCTGCCGATGCCACACGGTCAGCGTCGGCGGTCGGTCCCGTGCTGCCGTCGCCTTCGCCAGATTTCGGCTGCAAACTCGCGGCGCTTTTCCTTGGGTGTCTCGTGAATGATCCGTCCGCCGGCGTCGTGCGCGCCTCGGCGGTGCTCAAGGGCTGCCTGGACGTACTGCGCCAGCGTTTGTGCTCCGGGGTTGTACTGGCGGGTTCGCGTTCCTTGGCCTTCCCCCGCCATCGCGATTCCGAGCTGGGTGTTGCAACGCTTGCACAGCCACCGCAGATTTTCCGGCGAGCCGTTGGACTCGTCGCCGTCAATGTGGTCGATGACGAGAAAGCGCGTTGATCCGCACAAGGCACACTTGGCAGGCAAGGGCGGGCGGCACTCGGGCGAAGCGGCTCTATATCGCTTCGCCCGGTCAGTGACCTGGTGAGTCGGCTTTCGCCATGACGCGCCGCACGCCTGGCCCGCTATGCTTCCCCCTGGTCGTCATCCCCTTCTTCTTCGGATTCGCCAGCAAGGTCGGAAATTTCCTGCAATCGGTCTTGCAGGTTCTCGTTTTCTTCCTCGAGTTCCTTGATTCGGTCGATCAGATCGCGTCGGGTTTTTACTGCCATTTTCTTTACTCCTTTCGGATTCACTACCTGAATGTGGCGCCTTTCGGCGTACTTTTCCAAAGATTCGTCTTCGATCTCGTCGGCTCGGTCCGAGTCGCCCAAGACATCATGGGTGAATCGGACTGCCTTAGCCTTGCGCGCTTCGAGCTGCTTCCGAGTCAGAGTCTTCATGGTTCTAAGGTAAATGGGACACTGGATGGCCGTCCAGCCACGCAACTTGGCGAGATTTTCGGACACAGAAAATCAACCAATATTGCGGGGCGAGTCATCCCTATCGGGCCGCCTGCGCCTTCGGGAAATGGCCGCACGCAACCCTTTTTCGGCTAAGTAGCGTCCATAAGTATCCAAGTTGTCGTAGCCTGGGATTTGTAGCCGGAGTACGTCCTTGACGGTTTTTCCGTGCTCGACCATTTGGACGGCGGCATCTAGTCGAGGATCGTTCGGGCGTCCCCGCTTTGGCGGAAGTGCCTGCCGGATTAGTCTCACAACTTGTTTCTTGAACCCTGCTGGGTCGCGGGCAAGCTGGTCTTGGAAGCGGCTCTTGAGCCCCTTGGCGAACTGGCTTACTGTATGCTCAACGTCCTGGGCGGAAACTGCTCTTCTGCCCTTGCCCAAGGGCCATCGAAACTTTGCGGTTTTGTACTCCATTTGTACTCCATTAACAGGAGTACTGGAGTAGCCCCTTGAAACTAGGAGAGTTGTAATCGCCGGAAATCAACGCCATAGACCCTATGTTCTGTGTTTTCAATTTAGGGTCAATTTCCCAAGCTGGACGTCGCGGGTTCGATCCCCGTCCCCCGCTCCAACCGTTCATCGGCTTACCCCAGGGTTGACATCGAGCGAGCGGCTGATTCTAGCCGAAGATTTCACCTCGTTTCATTCCCGCGAGGGCCGCGGGCTTCACGACAAGAAGTTCGCTGACCGGTATTCTGTCCCGCCACAAGCGAGAGAGACTACATCGCAGCCGCAAGCTGTGATATAGACTCTGCCTGAGACTGTCAAAGGAACTCGGAGAGGTCATGCAAGGAGGTTCTTGAGCCAAATGCGAAGACCAACTACGGAGCCAGGAAAGAACTTGCGCAGAACTCACTCCGTGAGACTCCTGTGCATACTCAACTTGCTGCTGTTTGGCGCGGCTCCGGGCCGCGCGCAGGACGTGCGGGCAGGATACGCAAAAGTCGATGTCACGCCTGCCGGCCCCGTGATGCTCGGCGGTTATGACTTGCGCGGCGCACCTTCGAGCGGGATTTGGGGGAAGGACCGCCTGTACGCCCGAGCCCTGGTGTTCGAAGCCTCCGGCGTTCGCGTGGCTTTTGTGGAGGCCGACGTCATTGAGATCCAGGGGCACGACGTTTTTCGCCGCATGATCTCGGAGGGGACGGGCATTCCGGTGGCGAACGTCCTTCTCGGTGACGCTCACAACCATGCCGCACCTTCCCCGAATGCCGAGACCAAAACTGAATGGGACCGCCAGTTCAGGGAGGGGCTGGTGAAAGCCGCCACTCAAGCCGTAGCCAACCTGCAGCCCGTGCGCATCGCCGCTGGGACGGGGCATTCGCGGATCGCCATGAACCGGCGCCAGGTGAAGCCCGCTGATGTGGACTCGTCGTTGACCTTCGACGAGAACGACGCCAGTCAATCCTTTGGCAAGCACAAGACTGATCATCCAGTCTTGATCCACGAGTTTGGCGGCGTGGTGCGGTTGGGCGCGAACCCTCTGGGGCCGATTGACGACGCGGTGCAAATCGTACGAGTGGACACGGCGACAGGCCACCCTCTGGCGGTAATGATTCACTACGCCTGCCACGGGACCTCGCTGGGAGGGCGCAACAGCAAGATCTCCGGCGAATGGATGGGGCGCATGCAAGAGTACGTGGAAAGGCAGTTCCCGGGCCTGGGTGCCATCTACCTGCAGGGAGCAGCGGGCGATATCAACCCGCGCGTCGTGGGCGGCCTGGACGGCAACCCGGATAGTATCGAAACCACTTGGGCGCTCGGCGAGGAGATAGGCCGCGAAGTGGCGCGGGTGTACCCGCAGCTTTCGCCCGAGCCTTGGGTCAAGCCCTCCCTCCAGATCGAAACCGCTGAGATTCTTTTGCCCCGGTGTTATCGGGAGTTGTTCCAGGACTTCTCCGCCACCGCTGTTCGGGTTCCCACGACTATCGTCCGGATCGGCGACCTGATGTGGACGACCTTTCCCGGGGAGATGTTCAGCAACATCGGGAAGCGGGTCAAAGCTGCAACGCCCGCGACCCACGCATACCTGATGGGCTACACGAACGGTTACATTGGCTATTTCCCGGAGCAACAGGCTTATGCGGAAGGTGGGTACGAAGTGGCCGTCACTCACCTCGACCCGGCGTCGGAAAACATCTACATGCGGGCGCTGGCCCAACTCCTGATGCGTTTTAGGTAGGTTGGGGAAGTTGCTGGAAACCACTCCCTTGGGCCGACAAGGTAATGTCCCCCGCAGCGCGGTCCCGGATCGTCGCCCTGAACCCCACCACTCCTTACTCCCCTCCTTGATAAGGAGGGGTCAGGGGTGGTGAAGTATGCGGATTGATTTCTCCCCCTGACCCGCCGGCCGGAGAAGGCCCGCGCCAGCCCGCGTAGCTACTGCTTGACCAGCTCCACCCGACGGTTCTTGGCTTTTCCTTCCTCGGTATCGTTCGAGGCCACGGGAGCGAAGGGTCCGACGCCGTAGCCTTTAAGCCGAATAGCGCTGATGCCGTAGTTGGTCACAAGGGCCTTCACCACTGCGGCAGCCCGTGCGCTGGAAAGTGTTAGGTTGGACTCTGGCGATCCCACGCTATCTGTGTGCCCCACCACCCAGGCTTTCAGGGAGGGGTTGGCTTTGAGTAACTTCGCCACTTCATCGAGGGCGGGTTTGGACTCGGGCTTCACGTCGGACTTGTTGAAGTCGAAGAAGATTCCCGGCACTTCAACGTGGCCCACCTCCGCCAAGCCGCCCTTCATAGCCTCGGCGTTGGCCACCACTTCCTGCTTCATCGCCTGACGCTCAACGATCACCAGGGTATACTGGGGGCCGTACGGTTCCACCGAGACCCACGTGTCCTGGCCATTTTTGGAAATCCGAAGGGTCGTCTGGTTGTGATCGCCGTTTTCGTACACAACCTTCCCTCCGATCCGAGTCGCCGCGTTCTGGTAATTCCGGATCACCTGTAGGTCGCTGGGCCGCGCCCCGTGGGATTCGTCGTACCGGTATTGGTACTTGGCGAGATGCCCCTCGACGTGCTCAGTCTTGTCCCTGCTCACCGGGAAATCGTAGGCATCGAAATCCATCTCATCGACCCGGTCCCCGACACACCTCGCCGGCCGCGTGAACAGTGTCGGATCTTTGAACCCCTCCCTGTCGGCTTCCTGAGCCGGGGCGGGGAGTGCAGCTGCCGCTACGGCCACCAGCGCACAAAACAGAATCGCAACGATCCACTTGTCATTTCGGTGGAACACGGTAGACCTCCTCCAGCAAACACTCGCATTGGCCAGATCTCCTTGGCCATCCTGCGCAATCCTAAGTGCGTCCTGGCGGGCTCAATGCAACGGGGCTTGATGAGCCCCCTTGCTTCTAATGGCCCGAGGAATGTGTAACTCGGCGAACCGCTCTTTCGCCGCAGGCCACCTGAAACTCGGCCCTCGGCGATTGAAACTGATTCGGAGAAAGAATCTTGAGTTGCAGCCGCCCGTGAGTGACTTGGCCTGCTGCTCCGAGCTGCCACCTTTCGGTAACGGGCTTCGTGCCCGCGGCGGCCTACGGCGCGCCATAGATCTTCGCCAGCAACTGATTGATCCGCGCGTTCATGAATTGGGACTGGTCGTCCGGATGCTGCCGGTGAAACTCGGAACGCGCGGTGGTGAATTCTTCCAGCGCCTCGGACCAATTGCTCTGCCGGAACTTCGCCTCGCCCAAATAGAAATGTCCCTCGACGGAACGAGAGTCGGCGGTCACCAATTCGCGTCCGTATTTCTCCAGGGGCTGATGATCGCCGGCCAAGAATCCGAAGCGAGCACTCTGCCGGTCAAGCGCAAGTTGCTGCTCAGGGGAGAGCTGTTGCGGCCGTGCCAGCACGGACAGCTTCACGGGACCGGAGCAAACCCGGCCCTGCCACGAGCCGGTGGCGCCAAGGCAGGCGAGGACAGAGCACGTCCCGGGTAAGAGGTTCGCGGACGCCGCGCCAAAGCTCGCCTCTGTGGAGTTGACAGCATCAAGTGTGACGATGGGAGCCACATCTCCCAGCGGTTTCAGTCCCCAGTTCAAGGGCTGCTCGCTGCCTTTTTCGTCCCGGAGAAGAAACTGCACTGCACTCGTCCAAGGATGCGCGGTGTCCCCCAGGGTGATTTTCGCCGGCGTGCGGCGGCGTTCATAGGCTGCCTTGACACGGTCTCGTTCGGCGCGCGACCCAGTCCCTTTCGCAGCATTTTCCGTCAGGCGGGCGAGCCTCTCGGCGAGCGCTCCCGCTGCCGCGAGTTCGTTAATCGCGGCGGCGTTGTTCGCGTTCACCGCGAGCCACAGGGGAGTGCCCGCGAACACGGTTGCTTCCGCCGCTTCATTCACGTGCAAGGTAACAAAGGGCACGATGGGACGCGGTGTGCCTTCGTCGCGCATGTAGGCGCGTGGTTCCCGCACAGGGCCGTGCGCGCGGTACCGCCGGTATAGCCACACGGCAACCATCCCGCCCGCGAGCACGAACAACAGGAAAATGCCGGCAACAAGCTTCTTCATCAGATCAGTCCTACTTCAAGGTAAGCTGCTTTCTGCAATTGCCGAAGGTCGCGTCGCCTGCCTTGTTGGGAGTCTTGGCCGGGTCGTTAACGCCCGTTCCCCGGGGATTCTCGCACAGGGTCATGCCGGGCGGGTCTGCGCCGTACTTGCGACCGCGAACAGTCTTTCCATTGTGTTCCCACTCGCAATTGCCGGTGGGGTCTTCGTAAAAGTTCGTTTGGTCGTAGCGCATCCAGCATTGGGCATTGCCGCTGAACTTGCCGCCCTTGACCGCGACCTCATAGCAATCGGAGGCCATCTGGGTCTTGCCCGTCTTTTTGTCCGGCGGCGTGAGGCAGGGGATGTTCTCCACGCCTGCTTTGCCTTGACACGTCGCGTCGCCGACCACGTAATCGAGGTCGTTAGGGCCATGGTGGCTCACCTTCGTGGCATGGCTGAGCTCATGGGCAATGCTGGATTGAAGATAGGAGGGCCCCTCTTCTTTTCCCAGGCCGTCCGACACCGTGGGATCGATGGTGATCCCTAAGATGTTGCAGGGCACATCGTTGGCCCCCAGGGTTTCACCGATGACACCGCTATCGAGGGGTCCGCGATGGAGATAGATGGCACAGACATCACCGTGTTCCCCGTTGGGGGTGACAACATAAGGGTTGGGATGTCCTCCCTTCTTGGAGAACTCGCCGTCCTTGATCACATGAACGCGGATGCCCGAATTGCCGTAAACGCCGACTCCCAGCCCGTCGGCGTCATAGACAAACAGGTCCTTCTTATGAGGCGAGAGTCCCTCGTGCTGGCCGCCCACGTGAAAACCCCGGTATTCGTCGTAGAGGGCGATCGCGTCGCCATTTCCACTGCCGGGGGGATCATCGTCATCATCTGAGGAAACATCCGCGCCATAGACGCCGTTCTGACGCTCCCACCCGTCGGCGATATCGTTGTGATTCTCGTCCTTGGGGATGAGGAGTTCCTCCTGCTCGGGATGCCCCTGGACGTGGGCCACGACCGTGTCGGAACCTTCCAGTTCGGCGATGACGCGAAGCTTGGTATGGCCGGCCCAGTCATAGGAATTCACGGTCACCATGAAGTCGGTCAGACCCTCTTCCTTTGTCTCGGCGGTTTGGCCTTCGTCACTGGTCACACGGATCCAGGGATTAACCTCGTCGATCTTCATGTCGAGAGGGAGATGAATTTGCTCCGACCGCTCCTTCGCATTGTGCGGCCAGTTCAGGTCTACGCCTATTTTCCTGGACGTACCCTCCAGACTGATCTTGTACTTCAAGACCCTCTTCGGCGGGTCAGCATTGGGGTCGCCCTTCTTGTGGGCAACGATGCGGACATCAATGAAGTCGCCAAGCGTCGTCTCGTCTTCGCCCCCCTCTGGACGCCACTGGTCGTACTCTTTCGGCGGAATGAGTTCGACCTCGGTATCAGGATCGGGACCACCGTGGATATTCCACGTGACGACGTGCGTGTCGGGGCTCCCTGCCGCGTGCTCTCTTTGCTCGCCGGAGTAGGAGCTGGCCTCGGGGTCGCAATCGAAATCAATGCCGACAAAGTGCGGGGCAAGGATTTGGCGCGTCTTCTGTTCATTCTCACTGTGGTTGTTGTCCCCCTTCTCCCAGCCCTTGCCAACCATCCACACGGTCAACTCCGGCCGGTCGCGCCAATCTTCATCGGCGTCCACTTCGATGCGGCACTCCGCTTTGCGGGGATCATCTTCCTTGCGGTTTCGGTAGAACTTCACCACCCCTTGCGCCACCGTAGCGCCCGAGGTTGTGGCTTCGAACCCGTGCTCACTGTTGGTGATCCGGTTATACTTGACGTAAGCCGGCAGGACGACGGTCTCGTGGTCCATATTGTAAGTATGCGCATCGATGTTGAGGTTCACGTCTGCCGGCCCTGACCATGAAGTTTCGGAGTCGGGCGCGGCACGAATACCTGAGTAGCGGTAGGAGCGGCGGCTTTGCTCGCGGTTAATGTGGTGATTGGTGCCGTAGCCGCCATCGACGCCAATTGGCCCCTGGTTCGTCTCATCCTTATCGAGGTTGACCGTATCTACGACGGTGACAGTGCCACGCCAGACAATCTCATCCTTGCCCGCAGCGTGGGCCGGAGTAGGGACGCGGGGGCGATAAAGGCACAAGAGCAGAGCGGCGCAGAGCAGCGCTGCAAGAGAGGAAACCGACCGTAGGCTCATCGGGCCATCCTACCTGGGGCGGCCCTGGACCATGATTCCCTTCACAAACGGAAACGCATCCTCGATGGAGCCCCGTCCGAAGGTCGAAGCCAGCCAGTCCAGACCGACTCACTAGTGGGCGAGAATCTAGTGGTGCTTCCTTCTTTTGTCAAGGTGCTCAACGCTAGACCGGACAAGATGTCGGTTGCCCACAGGAAACATGGCTCCGTGTGGCTGCCTGCATTCTCGCCCATGAGAAGGGAGCCTTTACGCTACCAACTCCGATGCTCGCCTTTGGTTTGTTATACCGACGGCTCCGCAGATGGGATGACGAAGCGCCCGGGGTCGCCATCATGGACCGGATACGGAGTTCTCGCACCCGGCGACGTGCTGCGGCCGCGAATGGGCAACAGCGACGCGTTGTTAGAGCAATCCCGCCGCGCTGAGCGCCAGGGCGGCGGCTCCAATGATCAAGGCTGCGCCGAGGCAGACCAATCCGAAGGCCTGGAGGCGCAGGTTCCTTCCGATCTTCCTCTCGCCTTGCGTGGAAATCAGAAAGGTCTTTTCATTCTCTCCTTTGCGGATAATGTTGCGATCCTCGTCGCTTATGGCGTCGGGGTTTTCCGCGCACGTGCCCAGGATGAAGCAGTCACTATCGGCAAGGAAGCATTTCTCAATCACGCGATAAGGGCCTCCCCTGAGCCCGGAAGCGGAGGTGCCTTCGAGAGCGGCGCCCAATGACTCGATCCGTGGCGCGGCGCCCAATGACTCGATCTGGCGGCCCGTGTTCAAAACCTTGAGCATGAGCTCCTTCGCCTTGACGGGATCTATCCCCGGGATACTTTCCGCCACGAGCTCAAAGTTCTTGTCCGCCAGCCTGCGACTGTGAGCTCCGTGAATGTAGGTCCACACGGCCTGCTCGGTGGGAGCCGGATATCCAGGCGTAGGATGAACCGATTTGAAATGGCCGTCCTTCCCGATTTCGCACCAAAATGTCTGCTGCAAATCGATCCCCTCCTCCGCCCCACCTGGATTCACCAGCACGCGGCCCGTACCGTCGTCCAGGTAGAACAGCTTAAGGTCGTCGTCCCCGGCCGTGGTCTGCCATTTCCACACTGTCCCCCCCTTCTTGCCTCTGGTCTTCACCCATTCTTCAATGTCCACGATAAAGGTGAAACAGCGCGCGCCGGTTAGGGGGCTGGTCAAGGGTTCGCCCGTCGCCTTGCCGTGCAGGTGCACCAGTCCCATCGGCATGCTGCGAACCCGAGCCTTCGGCGCGTCGGCCAGAATCCGGTACTCGCGATATTGCTTGAAACCGACAAGGAAACTCACTACCCCGAACACGATCATTAAAAAAGCACCCAAGTAGGGATGTTGCTGGGTTCCGGTCACCAAAGCCGCAATCACGATTGCCATCAGGATTGTCATGGTTGATGCTCCTTTATTCCAAGTAGGGGAGGGCCCTAATGGCCCTCCGCCAAGAGCGCCGCAAGGGTGCTCCTCTACTGCCCGGTGCAGGTGATGTTGTAGTTCACGGGGCCGGAGCTGACGTTCCGCGGCCCGTGTCTGCCCGCCTCATCTTCCATGATGGCGATGAGCGAGGCCGTTGGGACACGCGGCGATGCGGAATGTCCCATCCATGGCGACAGTCTGCGTGTCCGAAGCATCGTGCTCCCCTCATCGCCATCCTTCCGTGGTTTGTAGCGAGTGCGACACGCCCTGGCGGCTGCGATGGTCATGTGAACCGCGCCTCCGGCACGCAGACACAAACCGGAGTTCGCCTTTTGGCGTTTCGGCGCCTGAGAGTATACGCCCGTCTCTCTCCAACCGAGCCCTTTCCGGGCATTGTGGGGGACTGAACTATAGCTTGGAAAAATGCTAGATGAGTCTCAGAGGTGTTGAAGGCGCGCACTGGCTCGCCAACAAGCTGGAGGTGTATACTGCTGCCGGGCCTAGAAATGCACGACCAGGTTCAGCTCAAGTGCTTACCGCGCCCACCAGAGGCTGAGGGGAGACGTTTCCAACGGGGTTAGCTGGGTGTAGAATTCTACCAGCCCAAGAAATCCTGATGGGGATGCCGTGTACGAACCCTGATACGTGGACGACAGGGGGAAGGACCGATGCCGCCGGACGGTGACTTGCCTTTCCCGACCGTATTCACTCGGGTGCTCGCAGGCTCTCATCGTGGGGGCAGGGCAAAAGCCGAATCGATTTCCGAGGAGGAAAACAATGAAGCGTGGGGCGACGTTGATTCTCATTCTGGCAACTTGCATCCCGTCTGCATTCGCACAGCAGAAGAAGCGCATCGCGATCCTTGATTTTGACTACGCAACGGTCCGCAGCTACGTGGCTTCCGTCTTCGGGGGAGATCAGGACATCGGGAAGGGAATCGCCGACCTGATGGTGGCGAAGCTGGTTCAGGACGGCACCTACTCCGTGATCGAACGTAAGGCGCTGGACAAGGTCATGGCGGAACAGAATTTTTCCAACAGCGACCGAGCGGACTCGAACACGGCGGCGCAGATCGGGAGAATTCTCGGCGTCGACGCAATTGTGGTGGGGTCCATCACTCAGTTCGGGAGGGATGATAAGAGCCAAGGAGTGGGTGGTCAGGCGATCGGTGGAATCACCGGGCGCTTTGGGATCGGCGGGGTCGGCACACGCAAGGCCAAGGCAGTGGTTGGCATTACAGCCCGGATGATTAACACCAATACGGCGGAGATTCTCGCCGCCGCCACGGGCCAGGGACAATCGACCCGATCGGGGATTTCGCTTCTGGGGGCGGGCGGGAGCGCGGGCGGGTCAGGCGGTGGCAACTACGATATGACCAGCGCGAATTTCCACGAGACGATTCTGGGTGAAGCCGTGCACCAGGCAGTCGACCAAGTGGTTAAGCAGTTGGAACAGGATGCCGGGAAACTTCCCAGCCAGGCGGTCAAAATCGATGGCCTCGTTGCGGATGCCACGGGGAACAACTTGATCCTGAATATCGGAACCAAGTCCGGCGTCAAGGTTGGCGACCGGCTGGAAATTCGCAGGAAGATTCGCGACATCAAGGATCCCGCGACGGGAAAGATCCTGCGCTCGATTGAGAACAAGGTGGGTGAAGTCGTGATTACGGAGGCGGATGAAGCCTCATCCGCGGGCACGTTCACGGGCAGCACTCCGGCCAAGGTCGGGGACGCGGTGAAGAGCGCACAGTAAGGGCTCGGCGACTGCGGCAGCAGGGAGGGATTCATGGCACTCAAAGTTGGCGACCGGATGGGCGATTACGAGGTTGTCGGGGTGCTGGGCGCCGGCGGCATGGGAAAAGTGTACAAGGTTCGTAACGTGATTTCCGAGCGTATCGAGGCCATGAAAGTCCTTCTGCCCGATCTCGTCAACGAGCCCGACCTGGCCGACCGCTTCATGCGCGAGATCAAAGTTCTGGCGAGCCTCGATCACCCCAACATCGCGGCCCTGTATACGGCTTCGCGGATTGACAACCAGCTCGTGATGATCATGGAATTCGTGGATGGCGTCACCCTGGCTGATCTGGCGAAGCAGGGGAGAATCCCCATTGTAGACTGCATCCAATATATTGATCGGGTCCTTGCCGCCCTCAGTTGTGCCCACGAGCACGGGGTGGTGCACCGTGACATTAAACCCGCCAACATGATGCTGACCCCGGAAGGCATCATCAAGCTGATGGATTTCGGGATCGCAAGAACTGCCGAGGATCACAAGCTGACGGTGACGGGTACAACGCTCGGTTCCCTTTATTACATGTCGCCGGAACAAGTGAAGTGTGGTGCGGTGGACGGGCGCTCTGACCTCTATTCGGTCGGAATCACGTTGTACGAAATTGCGACCGGCGCCCGACCGTTTCAAGCGGACAGCAGTTATGCCCTTATGGCTGCGCAACTTCAGGAGACGCCACGCCCGCCCATCGAGGTGGACCCGGAGATTCCCGCCGCGCTGAACGATATCATTCTGCGGGCACTCGAGAAGGAGCCCGAGCAGAGGTTTCAGACCGCTGACGCATTTCGTGCCGCCCTGGAAAACGTGAAGGAGAGCCTGGGCCTCCCCGCGACTTCAGCTCCCGCGGTCGGAGCCGATAGTGGCTTGGCAGAACCGACGTCAGCGACCTTGACGATGCACTCGCCGCTTGCGCCTCTACCAGCGAGTGTGCCTCCCGCCCCAGCCGTGATGGCGCCTCCCCCAGCCCCGCAGGCGATGGCCGCGCCAGCGCCCCCGCAAGCGATTACCGATTCTCTCCCTTCACCGCCGCGGCCCGCCGGAACCCATCGCGCCTTGTACATGGCCATCGGCGCTATCCTGGCCATTGCAGTGATCGTCGCGGCCGCGACGCAATTACCTCGCTGGTTGCGGACCAGGGCGGCAGAGACTGCGCAGACCGCCTCGTCGAACAACCCGCCCGAAGCGACCGCGAGTTCTTCCAACCCGTCGCCGCAGCAGGAGAGTGTTCCGGCGACGTCCTCGCCTCAAGCGGCTGCGGAATCTTCTGGCGCGAACTCTTCTCCGTCTCCCACGATGCCGCCCAGCGAGCCAAGTGCGGTGACCAATCAGGCGGGCCAAAACGCCTCTTTGCCGCCGGGTGCGCCAGCGCAAAGAACCGGGCACAAGGGCGCAAGCGCTCAAGGGCGCGAGACCGCGGCAGGCTCAACGAGGCTTGGCGGGGCGTCGGGAGCCGTCCCTGCAACTCCCGCGGCGCGAGCTTTTCAAGCCGTCGAGTCATCAACTTCCGAGCAGACTGCGCCTGCCGCAGTTCAGCCTTCGGCGGCCCAGCCGAATGCCTCGGGCGCTATCGAGGAATTGCAGGAGAAAATGGTCGCTCTGGGGGCCCGCGCCAGTGCCGCGAAGGAGAGCGTTGAGAATCTGAGACGACAGCAGCAGAGCCAGGGTCTGAATCTTCGCGCGGACATTGGAGCCGCGCTAAACCGGATGGAACAGTACATGAATCGAGCGGATGCCGCCCTGGCCGCCCACGATCCCAATGCCGCTGCCCGAAATATGGACTTGGCCGAACGCGAAGTCGACAAGCTGGACAAGTTCCTAGGGCGATAAAAAGGTTCTCTTCTTCTTTCGGCCCACTCCAAGACTACTCTGTTGCCTTTCTCGCCGCATCACACCAGGGTTGCCGGGTTGGCAGATCCCAATCAACGGGCGCAATTCCGCAGTGACAGGGCGATGCCAATTCGGCAATCTTGGGGGCGAATCCTCATGGTCAACCACAGCCGCGCTCCCGGCCGTTGGCCCTAAGATGGCACGCCATGTTCGAGGGCGTAACGGCTCAAAGCGCGGAGGTTCTCGATCGGTGTGTCGCGAGGCACTTCACACCCTGCGCCGACAATATAGCGGGCTCCCGCCTGCCGGTGACACGCGGAGATCGCCGCGGTAACCGATTCTGGCGATCCATCCCGCAAGACGTGGACGGGAGCGATATTGCCGAGCAATGTTTGGTCTGCTCCGATGATTTCCCGAGCTTCCGCGAGAGATACGAGGTGGTCCAGATCTACCAGGTCACAGCCGAGACGCCCCATGCCTGCCAGTATGCGACGCGTGTTGCCGCAGATATGGAGTCGAACGCGCGCACCCAGGGCATGCACTCCGTCCACCATCCTTTTTTGGAAAGGCCAAACGAATTCTTCGTAGATCCTGGGGCCGACCAGGGATGATGCTGCGTCGCCGATTCCGACAAGTTCGGCGCCCTCCGCCACTTGGGCCTTGGCAAAGCGCAATTCCAACTCCAGCACAAACTCAAACAGGTCCAGCACAAATTCCGGATCATCAGAGAAATCGATCATCAGGCGGCTGATTCCACGCAGGTCCGCTGCCTGCGCGCAGGGTCCTTCGATCCAGCCCTCGATCAGTTTCGTGCCGCCGGTGCGTCTCCTGTAAAGGGCGAGTGCTTGGAGACGATTGTGCATGCGCTGACCTTGGTAGGGGTCAGGAATCTTCAGGGAGATAAGTCTGGTTTTGTCGGCTAGCAGGGAGTTGGATTCGTCCAGCGCCGGCGGTTGATCGGGGAAGAATCTCACCGCGGCGCCGCAGTCGGCGGCTTCACCGGCCGGATCCGACATGGTATTTACATGATCGATGTCGAATTCCTCGGCCGCGCGAATCTGCCCTTCTACCAGACAAAGGTAATTTGTCGCGTAGTCCTGATAATTCATGCCCGCGTGGTGCGAGGCAAACTGCATGAGGATGGGCATGAACGGCAGGTGATCCACGGGCCGCCCGTCCAACATCGCCAGCACGCGTTCTCTCGATTTCATCGTATGACTCCGGGTTATTGAAGTTGCCGCAAACCCACAACGCCTCATAATGCGAGGCGCGAAAGAATGCATATTTTAGCCGTTTCGTGCCGGGCCGAACTCAAATTCGGCCAATAGCCTCTTCAATCCGCCCGCTGACCGTTCCTCTTTCCCCGGGACTTCCAGTTGCTCCGCTTAGCACTTCAGCCCCTTTCGGCACTCATGCCTTAAAATAAAACGGCCGATCTCAACTTCGTCAGCATCCTCGGGGGCGAGCTGGTGGTGGTTTGTCCGGGTGGACATGGGCGATTGCAGTCCACGCGTGCTGTCCTGATCGAGGCCAACCTTGACAGTGCCTCAAGGCGATGAGTATTCTATCGGTTGGCTACGCAGCGACAGAGGCCTTGCCAGGCACGATCAGTCTGTGGAACAGCTTCGGATTCTGTGGTAGTCAGGGAGCTTGTTGGTGTCGTCACGCTGCATCGCTGTGGTTGGATTCCTGTCTCTGGGCGTGGCTTTGGTCATGTTTCATCCTGTCACCATCCGAGGGGGACAGGGGAAGAACGTCCCGCCGCCTTCCGACCCAGCCCAGATTTCTGACAATCAATCGGAAGAGCCGATTCCCGAGGGTGAACCACTCCCCGACATGCCTTCGTCGGGAACAACAAGTAGCATAGATAGCCCCGTGAAGAGGGGAGACCCGAGTGCCGGCCTGGGTCCCAACTACATCATCGGACCAGAGGACGTTCTCGACATCGAAGTATTTGATGTTCCGGAGTTGCACAAGGCAGTTCGGGTTTCCAACGACGGCGTCATCACGCTCGCGCTGATAGGGCGGGTCAAGGCCGCCGGGCTTACGACCGAGCAACTTCGCCAGCAACTGGAAGCCAAGTACGGGGAAAGCTACCTTCAGAAGCCCCAAGTCACAGTTTTCGTAACGGAGTTTCACGCCCAACCCGTTTCTGTCATCGGGGCGGTGGAGAAGCCTGGTATTTATCAGTTGACGGGTCGGAGAACTCTGATTGAGATGCTTTCCATGGCTGGCGGCCTGGCCAAACGCAGCAGCGCGCCCGCGGGGCGTTATCTTTACGTCACGCGCCGGCAAGGGTTTCAAGACATCCCGTCGGCGGAGGGACTCGAGCTGATTGCTCCCGAGAAGCTTCAGGTCAACATCCAGAGATTGCTCTACTCCCATGAGGATGCGCTGAACATTGAGGTCGAGCCGCGTGATATCATCAGCGTCAGCAAGGCCGATGTGGTTTATGTTGTCGGCGCCGTCCGGAAGGCCGGAGGATTTGTCCTCGAGGATCGGGAGAAGATAACGGTCACCCAGGCGCTGGCTATGGCGGAGGGCTTTGCGGGAAGCCCTGCGAAGAGCTCGGCACGAATCGTGCGGCGCGCCAGTGACGGAACGCGAACGGAAATTCCCGTGAACCTGAAGCGTGTCTTGGACGGCAAGGCCGAGGACATCGACATGCTGGCCAACGACATCCTCTACATTCCGGATAGCACAGGAAAGGCTGCCGCCAAGCGAAGTCTGGAAGCGGCGATTTCTACGGTCAGTGGCATTGTCATCTGGCGCCGCTGACGGGCCGACTGCTGCCCGTAGCGGACGCAGAGAAGCATTACACACAAGAGTCGGCTGGACGGAGCTGGTGAGAAGGCAACAAAGGGAATAGATTCTCCAAGGGAACTGATGGATCAGATCGAAGTTCGACATGGCGGGCCCACGCAGAGTTTAGCGAGGGCGGATTCGCAAGTCATCCGCGAACAAGACGTGCTCGACGTCTCGCCGGAGGAATTTCGCCACCTGCGGGAGTACCTGCAGATCATCCTGAAGCGCCGCTGGGTCGTGTTGACCTGTTTACTGGCGGTCTTCACGACGGTGGCGATCGGAACCCTGAAGCAAAAGCCGGTGTACGAAGGCAAGGTTGTTGTTGAGATCAATCCCGAGCAGCCCAATGTGCTGAACTTCAAGGAAGTACTGCAAATCAGCACCGTGGACGTCGATAGCTACCGCGAAACGCAATACAAGGTACTGCAAAGCCGGACGCTGGCGGAGCGAGTCGTCCAGGCGCTGCAACTTTACAAGAGCCCGGAATTCTATCAGGAGCGCTGGCTTTTCGGCCTAATCGTTGCCGACCCTAAGACGCTGCCGTCCAATTCCAACGCGGCTCCGCCGGATGTGCTCTCCGACTATTACCGCAACAGCGTTCAGCATTTGATCGATTCCATGGACGTGCGTCCGGTGCGCCGCAGCAACCTTGTCGAAGTGGCGGTTGACTCCCAGGACCCCAAATTTGCCGCGCGCGTGGCCAACCAACTGGCCAATGAGTACATCGAGCAGAACCTGCAAGTGAGATGGGATGAGACCGTCAAGGCCTCTGAGTGGCTGCAGGGGCAGCTCACTAATTTGAAGGGCAAGCTCGAGAAGGATGAGGACGCCCTGCAGTCCTACGCCCAGACTCACTCGATCCTCTTCATCGAAGAGAAGAAAAACCTTGTAACGGAGCGCCTGGGGCAATTGCAGAATGAGTACACCAAGGCACAGGCCGAACGCTTCCAAAAAGAATCGCAATACAGCTTGGTTCGCGCCGGAAAGGTCCAGGATCTGCCGGGGTTCCTTTCCAACCGGCTGGTTCAGGACCTGTCGGTGCGCCTGGCAGAACTCGACCGGGAATACTCCCAGTTGACGGCCACGGTAAAACCGGACTACCCCAGAGCGGTTGCGTTGAAGAAACAGGTTGATAGCGTTCAATCGGCGCTGGACCGTGAGAAGGCTGCCCTGGCCCAGAATATCGTGGATGAGTACCGGTCCGCGGTGGCCAACGAGAAGTATCTCTCCCAGGCCCTGGAAGATCAAAAGAAGCAGGTCAACGATATCGCCGAGAAATCGATCCAGTACAACATTTTGAAGCGGGAAGCGGATACGAGCAAGCAGCTCTACGAGGGCCTTCTGCAGCGGTTGAAGGAAGCTCAGGTCTCGGCCGGTGTGAAGGCCAGCAATATTCGCGTGGTGGATGCGGCAGACGTGCCTGCAGCGCCCGTCAGGCCCCGCAAAGTGCTGAACCTGGCCTTGGGAATTTTCTTTGGGCTGGGGCTGGGTGTTGGGCTGGCCTTCTTCCAGGAATATCTGGACAACACCATTAAGACCCCGGACGAGGTCGAGAGCCTTCTGCGACTACCGTCGCTGGGCGTCGTGCCCTCAATGAGTGCAGGCTTGGCTGGCAAGGGGGCGGAAGAGAAAACCAAAGGCCTCGTGGCCTCAGGTCAGAGTTTGCCAAACGCACCGGCGATCCTGAACACACCGGCGTTTATGGAGGCGTTTCGTTCGCTGCGGACTTCCATTTTGCTCTCTGCTAACCCCGTCCCCAAAACGCTTCTGATTACGAGCGCTTTGCCGGGGGAAGGGAAGACGACCATCACGGTAAATCTGGGCGCCACGCTCGCCAGCCTTGGGAACAGGGTCGTGATCGTGGACTGTGATATGCGGCGCCCAGCCTGTCACCGTTCGACGGGTGTGCAGAACAAACCGGGCTTCGTGCAGTGTCTGACGGGCCATGTGGACCTCTCCGACGCAATCGTCCCCGTCCCAGGGGTGGAGAACCTGACCGTCATTCCATGTGGACCGATTCCCCCCAATCCTGCGGAAGTTCTTTCCTCACCGGTAACTGTGGACATGCTACGCCGCTTGCGGGATGAGTTCGAGTACGTGTTGGTGGACTCGCCGCCGCTCCTGAGCGTGGCCGATAGCCGAATCCTGGCGACGATCACCGATGCTGTGGTGCTGGTCGTCCGTGCCCACTCCACTCCTTATGATGCGGTGCGTCGCGCGCGGACCCTGCTTTACGGGGCTGGGGCGCGTATCTTGGGCGTGGCCCTGAACGACGTGGATTTCCGGCGCAGCGGCTACGGCTATGGCTCCTACTACCGTTATGGATATGGGTACGGCGGCGATGGCTACGGATACGGCTACGGCAGCCAGCAGTCGTCCGACGAGACCGAGCAGCAGGACAAGGCCTAGGCCGCCGGCGAACCTCCTCTCAACGTTCTCTGTAAAGCATGCGTAACCTTGAATTACGGGCCACGCAATTCGCCGGGCATTGAAGCGCCGGGACGCTGCCGGGGGGTATGCCCCTCCGGCAACGGGAGACCTGGGAAGCCACGTGGAAAACTCCACTGCACGAGCGGAAGCTGCACGCAACCCACCCGTGGAAATCCGCGCAGGACTGCTGGCGCGGAATACCATCCTCAATTTGGTAGGGAATGTGGTCCCCCTGGCCGTGGGGTTGGTTACGATTCCGTATGTCGTGCGAAGGTTAGGCAGCGACGGATTCGGCATCCTTTCCCTCGGCTGGGTCCTTCTCGGTTATTTCAGCCTCTTCGACTTGGGCCTGGGCCGCGCCACGACCAAATTCGTGGCAGAAGCCTTGGGGCGCGGGGAATTGCATCGCCTCCCCAGCCTGGTCTGGACGTCACTGGGCTATCAGCTCATCTTCGGAGCTGTGGGCAGTGTGATTATTGGGGCAGGGGTGCCTCTCCTGGTCGATCATATCCTCAAGGTTCCTCCGCAGCTCGTTCATGAAACCAAGGTCAGCTTCTGGCTGCTGGCGGCTTCCTTGCCGGTGGTCCTTGCCACCACCGCCTTGCGAAGTGTCCTGGAATCCGCGCAGCGGTTCGATTGGGTCAACTACGTCAAGGTCCCGGCGTCAGTTTCCGTTTTCCTCCTGCCCGCGATCGCCTTGGGGCTGGGGTTCCGCCTCCCCGGGATCATCCTACTCCTCGTGCTTTCGCGACTGGGGGCTACGATTGCCTACCTGGTCCTCTGCCTCAAGCTCTTTCCCCAACTCCGGCGCCGCTTCTCGATGGAATTTCCCACGCTACGCCCCCTGTTGATGTATGGAGGATGGGTGACCGTGTCGGGGATCGTCAGCCCCCTACTCGTCAACGTGGACCGCTTCGTAATTGGAGCGCTCGTGTCGATGACGGCGGTGGGCTTCTACACGGCGCCGGCGGAGATCGTGGGCCGGTTGACGATCTTCCCCGGGAGCCTGGTCACCACGCTCTTCCCAGCCTTCAGCAGCCTGGAAGCGGGCGGGGCCAAGGAGCGGGTAGGGAGGCTTTACGGGCAGTCAGTGAAGTTCCTGCTCCTGACCCTGGGCCCGGCACTGGCTCTGCTCGCCGCCTTGGCACATGAAATTCTGCGTCTCTGGCTCGGTAACGAGTTCGCTCTCCAAAGCACGCTGGTGCTTCAGGTCATGGCGGTGGGCGTTTTGCTCAACTCGCTCGCCTTGATCCCCTATTCCCTGATTCAGGGTCTGGGGCGACCCGACGTGACCGCGAAATTCCACCTTCTGGAGTTGCCGCTGTACATCGCCCTCGCATGGGTTCTGGTTAAGAACCTGGGACTCCCCGGCGCGGCGCTAGCGTGGACTCTCCGCATGGGGCTTGACGCCCTACTACTCTTTGGTGCGGCGTGGCGCTTGAAACTTGCCACGCTTCAAGTCCTCAAGGAAAATGGCGTTTTGAGCGGCTTGGCGGCGACTCTCGTCGTGAGTGCTGCCATCTTCCTTACCTGGCGGACGGGGTTGACGACTCTGGGCCAGGCCACGCTGACCATTTTCTGGCTGACTTTGTTTGCCGCTGTGACTTGGGCAGGAGTTCTGAACGGTCAGGACCGGGCGTTTCTTCTGGGTGCGGCAGGGCGGCTCAAGGTCGCATTCCTGGGGACGGCAGGGTCGGTAGAAAGATAATACCGTGTTACTTGGAAGACGACAGGTGGGAGATAGGAAGCCAATGACGTGTCCACCAACAGGAGGCTACGACCTCCCACCAGTGTCCGTCGTCGTCTTGAACTACAACGGGTGGGCGGATACAGTCGAATGTGTTCAGTCCCTCTGCGCGAGCACCTATCGGCAGATGGGGATCATCGTTGTCGATAATGGCTCCACGGACGACTCCGAGGTCCAACTGCGCTCGTTTCTCGACCCTTTGCGTATACCTCTGTTGCAGACCGGAAACAATCTTGGTTTCGCCGGCGGCAACAATCACGGCATCCGCCATGCGCTCCAAAAGGGTGCTGAGCTGATCTTTATCGTGAACAATGATACGACGGTTGCTCCGGATTTCCTTGATCATCTTGTTCGAGTTGCGTTGTCAGAAGAGCGCGTCGGTGCGGTAGGGCCCAAGATCCTTTACGCGGGCGAGCCTGAGTGTATTTGGGACGCCGGAGATAGAATGAACCCTTGGTTGGCGCGGACCCCTCCCCTCTGCGCTAACAAGCCCGCCTCCGCCTTTGTGGGTACCTCAGAAGTAGGCGCATTGATTGGTTGCGCCATGCTGGTCAAGCGAAAGGTCTTTGAGGACTTAGGCATGTTCGATGAGCGCTATTTCTGCCAGTGCGAAGACATGGAATTCTCTTACCGCCTGAAGAAGGCCGGCTGGTGCCTCAAAGTGTCAATGGAGTCGAGGATCTATCACAAGGTGAGCCGCACCTTTTCGGCGTCCGGCTACGATCGGTGGTATTACGCCACTAGGAATCGCCTGCTCTTCATCCAGGAGAATCTTCCCTTGCCCCAGCGCGTAACATCTCGGGCGTTCTTTTGGGGTACCCGTCCGCTGAAGTTCTGCGAGTGGGTGCTTCGCGGGCGGCCTGATTTGATCAAAGCAACCTTCCGCGGCTGGCGAGACTACCGAAAGCGGATATGGGGAAAACGGCGTGGATAGGACTGAGGTAACACGCGCTCGCGCAGGGCGAGGTCGAGGAGCAGATTGATGCAACTTCCGCTCATCCTCATCGCGGCCCAAATCGGCCTCCTCGGATACGTTGTCGTGTCGCAGGTCAGCAAAAAGCGCGATCGCGATTTGATCACGATGACCACCTTCGCCGGCCTCATTCTGCTGGTTGACTTCCAGGCTTTGTATGTGGGCTCCGAGTTGCTGCAGTTCCACTCCGAGTACTTCCTTGAAAATTTCATTACACGCGATGGGTTCAGGTTGGCGGTGTTCCTCTTGTTCTTGTGTACGATCGTTATCGTAGCCTCTTACCGCATCGCCCGCTCGATCAAATGGCGAAGCCGTCCCAAGCCGCCGCGTATTCTCCGCCATACTCCATTGGCTTATGCAGTGGCCATCGTCCTGATGTCAATATTCACCTACTATCTAATCGACCTGTTGGGCGGTGTTGAAGAGACTTTCATGCGCCCCGGGCGTCCGGTCGCAGGGCAGACGGTCTGGCTTATCCTTCTACAAATGGGGAAGATCCCACTGTTTTATAAGGTTGCGGAACGGAAGAAGGCCAGCATTGTTGATTACTTCTTATTCGGCTGGACCTTTATTTTGACTATGGTGAACCACAGGGCTTTCGCGGCGTGCGACCTTTGGCAGTTACTGGTGCTTTGGAATTACTGCAGGCGAGAGATCTCGAGGACAAAGTTCTTGGTCGGCGGCGCGTGTGCGCTTGTCGCAGTGCTCGTTGCCGGCATCGTCCGCGCCAGGGAGTTTGGGTACAACCCGGAAGCGCCCCTTGCCGTCTATCGACTCTTACGGGGAGGCTCGCGCGAGGGACCTTTCGATGTGTTGGCTTTCTTCTATCGCTGGAACATCGAAGCGTTTACGGGCTTCGCGGGCATCATAACGCATTATGTGCAGCGGGGCATCACCTACGATTACGGGATCTCCTATCTTCAGTTGTTCACGCACTTAACCCCATATTCGGTTCGGACGGGAGCACTGAGCGGCTTGGACGCATGGCTGGTTCGACAATATGAATACAATGGGTCTATTGTCACACCCGGATACGAAGGGGCTTTCGGACACTTTGGTTTCGTGGGCCTTTTGATATTCTCCGTGCTTCTGGGTGTGGTCCCTCGCTGGTTCGACCACAACCTGAGATCCGCCTACTACGACAGGATACTTTATGGGGTACTAGCTGTAGATATCTTATACGCGATCATTTATGATCTCTGGTTAATGGGGCTTTGTCTCCTGGGCGAGTTGTTTGTGCTGTATCTATATCGGGCGATTGCTCTGATAACGGCAGGGGTTGTGCGGGGGTATGACCCTGACAGGGTCCCCGGCGCTGGCGGCTCCCCTCTTGGTGAGGCGGCGAAGCCCCATTGCGGCTGAGCAAAGTCAAAGATGAGGGCGGACCCATCCGACCGGTCGAGTATGCGGTTCTTAGGTTTTCTGTCAGAATGCCATTTGGTCAGTCAACCAAACTCGGTTTGATGGTGTGTCATGCGATTCCTGCACCAGTGGCTTTACGTGACACAACGAACCCGGTCGTTTCATTCGGGCCCATGCACAACCGGCATTGATATCTTATGGGCTCTTTCAAGTGGACGATCGCAGCGGCAGCAGAAGGCCGACGCGACCCAGAAAGAAATGCTGCTGCCAACCCAATTCTTAGGGCTGGAATGAGGTATGAGGCAGAACCGCAAGAAATTTTCTATCTGCATTCCAGCCTATAACCGTGCCCGATATTTGCCGTCACTCTTAGACTCTGCGTTTGCGCAGGATTACAAGAATTTCGATATTGTGATCTGCGAGGACAGGTCGCCTGAGCGCGACCAGATTGCGGCCATCGCCACCAGCTACGCGCGCCGCTTCCCAGGTACCATTTTCTATTACGAGAACGACAGCAACCTTGGTTACGATGCCAACATCCGGAACCTGGTCGACAAAGCAACTGGCGAGTACTGCTTCTTCATGGGCAATGACGATCTGATGTGCTCTGGAGCTCTTGCCCATGTCGCCGACATTATATCCCGGCATGATTCTGCAGGATTGGTGCTCAAGAGCTACGCATGGTTCGACAATTCACCTGAACATATCAATCAGGAAGTGCGGTACTTCAACGACCAACGTGTGTTCGCTGCAGGACGAGAGGCTATCACGATATGCTTTCGACGTTCGGGAGTGATTTCTGGGTACATTGTGCACCGCGACAAGGCTCATGCCGCTGCCACGGACAAGTTTGACGGCACACTTGTCTACCAGATGCACCTAACCGCGCATGTCCTTGCGGATAGCTGTGCGGTTTTCACGCCTAAGGTGCTGGTGCTGTGCCGAAACGGGGAGCCCCCCGAATTTGGCCGTAGCGACAGGGAAAAGGGGAAGTACGTTCCCGGGTATTACACACCACAAGCACGGCTTAACATGGTTGGAGGAGCATTGGCGATCCTCCGTGAGCTGAAGGAGTCCAAAAACATTGACCTGATAGAAGAGGTAACTCGGGACTACGCGAACTACTTCTACCCGTGCATCAGAGACCAGTTGAGGCTGCCACTTCGCACATTTGTAAGTCTATATCGGTCATTCGGGAAGATGGGGTTTAACAAATATCCGATGTTTCATCTATACTTCGCGGCGGGCTACGTGCTAGGCCAAAATAACTTCGACACAATCACAAGAACAATTCGCAACTTTCTTGGCCGTAGTCCCCGCTTTGGGGCACTAAGATAGCTGTCTACCGTTGTCTAGATCCATGTCGCTGCTTGGTGAGTCCAGAACTTCGACCCTAAAGTACATCACTTCTCCTTACGGACTTGCGATAGTTTCGTGACACAGCGTCAGATGAAAGAGAGGGATTCATGGCCGACAGCCACCACTACAAAGCGCGTTCCAGGCCGGGAGGGAAAGTGACACGCCCGCGTTGCGAGCACGGCCCTGGCAGTTGCGCGCTTCGAGGGGGTCCCAAGCGGGAGCTAGGCCTGAGATTTTCTGGGATGCAGTAGGAGAACCGACATGCAGCCCTGTTCATGCGTCAGTTGACTAGATTCAGTTTGATGGTGTGTCATGGGATTTTTGCACGGACTGCTTTCTCGCACAAAGCGCGCACTCCTTAGGAACGTTTCCCAGAGACGTTACTGGAACCTGATGGGCTATTATGACCCGATTCGAGCAGTCTGCTCCGAGGCCAGAAATGAGGGGGATTTGTATGCGTCGGGAGAGCAGCAGGTATCCGTGATGGAAAGATTAGGCTTGCTCGGGGAGAGCAAGCGTACTCTTCACATCGGCTGCGGGATTGGTCGCGTCGAAAGGAGCATTGCTGGCAGGGTGAAGTTTGCCATAGGCATTGACATCTCAGAACGGATGGTGAGAATCGCACGCCGCAAGGTTTCTGCCGATAATGTCTCCTTTTTGGTAAATTCAGGCAGAGACCTGCGGTCGATTTGTGATCAATCGATCGACCTGTGCTACTCGTTTATAGCCTTCCAGCACATGCCGAGGGGGGTCGTGGCCAGTTACTTCGTGGAAGTCAGGAGGGTATTGAAGGCCGACGGTGAATTCTTTTTCCAAATTCCCGTGGACAGGCTGCCGGGCGCTAAGGACCCGCCTGCGAATCACCCCTACGCACTGCGCTATTATGCGCCTGACGAGGTCATGCAGTTGTTAGAGAAAGCAGGCTTGTCCTTAGTGGGGCGATACAACAGCGATGGGACTCCATACATCGCTGCGGCCCCCGGCGAGGGGCAGTTCTTCCTCGCGAAAGTATTGGGGAGAGGCGGACTGGGCGACCGACAACTCACGGAACAGATTCCCTAGCCACAGTTTGCTGGCTCTCTGGCTGGTGGGACGCAGAAGGGCACTTGCGGGTCAGCTAAGATAATGGGCGGACCCATTCGACCGATGAGAATCGGGATTGATGCGCAAATCCTGAGTTGCGAACGTCGCGGAATTGGCAGGTACGTCTACAACCTGGTGCAGGGCTTGGCAAAAGCTGACCAGGAGAATCGCTACACGGTTTACTGCCCCCCGGGGGCGTTTCCTCATCTGAGCGACAGACCGAATTTTACCCTCCGTCCGGTGCGCCCCTGGCCCTCTCCGGTGTGGGAACAATGCTTCTTGCCCGTCTTTGCGAAAAAAGACGGCTTAGACCTACTGCATTGTCCTGCCAACACGGCCCCTTTGTACTTGCCCACGCGGATCAAGCTGGTGATCTCCATTCACGACGTGATGTATCTGTTGCCCCTTTCAGTGGTTCCGCAGGTACGCACCTTTCGGCAGCGAGTGGGAAAAGCCTACCGCCGGACTGTTGTGCCCCGGGTGGTCGGCCGTGCAGACTGTGTTCTCACCGTTTCGGAGTGTTCCAAGGCGGACATTCTGAAGTATCTGCCTGTCGGACCAGAGAAGGTTCGCGTCGTGTACGAGGGAGTGGACTCGTTCTTCGAAGACGCCCCCGGTTTGCCGGTCTCTTCTAGTCGACCAGCGGCAATCGAGCCGAACACGCCGTTCATCCTTGGGCTTGGCGCGCACGATCCCAGGAAGAACACAGAGGCATTGATTCGGATCTACGCGGATTCGCGTCGCAACGGGGGGATTAGAGAGAAGCTGGTGATCGTGGGCGTTACTCACTGGAGGTCGTCGTCTTTTTGGCGGCTCGCGGGGGAACTGGGGTTGTCCGACGATGTCATCTTTACTGACTACATTTCAGACGAGGAACTGGCCTGGCTTTACCGTGCGGCGCGCTGCTTGTTGTACCTGCCAACATACGAGGGCTTTGGATTCCCACCCCTCGAGGCCATGGCATGTGGCACACCCGTCATCGTCTCGGCAGTGGGTTCGATCCCGGAAGTTACAGGGGATGCTGCCATGCTGGTCGATCCCAGTTCCCCCGAAGCCGTACGCACTGCATTGATGAAGGTGCTCTGCGATAGTGCGATCCGCGAAGTTCTGGTCGAAAAGGGCCGCTCGCGGGCCGCGGAATTTACCTGGGAAAGCGCGGTGTTGAAGACATTGGGGGTTTACAGGGACTTGCTGGGGATGCCCACTAGGAGCCCTTGAGTAAGGAGTTCCAGGAGTGTGAGAGTGACGGCAGGAGACAGCGTAACCCGGCAGAGCGCGTGCGGCTGGCAAACGCGAGTGAGGCTTTCATTCCATCTTACGATGTCGATTGCACGAGGACTGAACATCTATCTTACGACCTGATGCGGAGCAAATGCGCATCGCATTTTTGACATCTCGTCTTCCTTACCCACTGATCAGTGGTGGCCGTTTGCGCGCTCACCATGTTCTTCGGCATCTTCTGCGGTCGCACGAGGTCACGCTTTACGCCATTGGGTCCCCGTCGGGGGCCCACCGAGAGCTGGGTGATGTGGAGCCGGTGGGGCTTGAGAAGAGACTCTTTCGGATATCCCCGGCGGGCTACAGTTGGAACGCTGTCAAAGGACTATTCTCCCGTTTACCCTTCCAGGTAAAACTTTACGAAAACGGAGAACTGCTCCGCGCCCTGACTGCTGATGTTGAGCGTGGCCAGATCGATCTCTTCTTCGTGCAGCTCCTGCGGATGGCTGAATACGTACGGCCCTTCAGTCACATCCCCCGTATCCTCGACTTGGTCGATTCGATCTGCCTGCACTACCACCGGATGCCGCGAATTTGGCACAGCCCTCGTTGGCTTGCGGCCCGTGTTGACCGGGAGCGAGTATGCCGGTACGAAGCTCAAATGCCTGGGCGGTTCGACACGGTCTTGCTCGCATCCCCTGTCGACCTGGCAGCGGTTCGAAAGAGGACGGGGGGCCAGAATCTGGTTTTGGTTCCGAACGGCGTGGATCTGGACAACAGGCCGTCCGTTGAGGAGTCTCCTGAACCGAATCGCATCATCTTCTTTGGGAAGCTCGACTATCTACCCAACGCTGATGCGGCGATCTATTTTGTGCGGGAGATCCTTCCCCTCGTCAGGAGGACGGTGCCTGAAGCGCAGTTTCTTGTGGCCGGATGGAGCCCACCGCGAGCCGTCCGTGCGCTGGGCCGAATGGAAGGCGTCACGGTGCGAGCCAACGTGCCGGACATAAAGGTTGAGGTGTCGAGGTCTGTAGTGAGCGTGGCGCCTCTGCGCTTCGGAGCCGGAACCCAATACAAGATTCTCGAGTCGCTGGCGCTGGGGGTCCCGGTGGTGGCCACACCTGAGCCGGCGCGGGCCCTTGTGGGTCACACGACGGGCCCAATCCTCGTTGGCCGGAACCCGCAGGAGTTTGCCAACCAAGTCGTGCGCCTCCTTACCGACGCCGCATGCCGTGAGCGAATGGGTCGAGCGGGTCGGTCGCTGGTGCAAACGCGATATAGTTGGGAGCGGGTTTTGGCGCCTCTGGACCGCGTGCTGGAAGGTATCATCGCTTGCGGGCTCGCTCGTTCTTGAGGTTCAAATCGAAAAGGATCTTCGGCAGTGAACATGGCCCTTTTACCATCAACCGACTTGTGTGGCACCTGCATATGTTACATGACACTAGCCCCGCCGCAGGCGGACAAGGTCGCCTGCTGACGGTGCGGCTTTGCTTTCTGCCTTGACGCCGGTCGCAGCTTTGCAATATTTTCACTGCGCACGAATAAGAGGCGAAAGCCCGCCGGTTCGGGAAGGCTCCGCATATCCGCCGCGGCAGGAGTGAGCTGCGGCAGTCATTCAGAAGAAGGGTACGAGGGCGTTTCTCGCGGCAAATCGAGCAGAGGTGATCCTGGTTTGAGAATACTGATCCTGGGTGGTGACGGTTACTTGGGCTGGCCGACGGCCATGTACTTGTCGGCACGCGGCCACGACGTGGCCGTGATGGACAACTTCGCCAAGCGGCGCTGGGAAGTGGAACTGAACGTGGAGCCGCTGATTCCCATTCACACTCTGCACGACCGCGTGCAGGTTTGGAAGGAGGTCACGGGCCGCGCCATCGAGCTTTTCGTCGGCGACCTGCGCGACTACGGCGCGGTGCGCAACGCCTTCGGATCCTTCCGGCCCGAGGCGCTCGTTCACTACGGCGAGCAGCCCTCCGCGCCCTACTCGATGATCGACCACAACCGCGCGGTCTTCACCCAGGCCAACAACCTTACGGGGACGCTCAACGTTCTCTGGGTGATGCGCGAGTGCGCGCCGCAGTCCCATCTGGTGAAGCTTGGGACGATGGGGGAATACGGCACACCTAACATCGACATCGAAGAGGGCTTCATTGAGATTGAATACAAGGGCCGCAAGGACGTGCTGCCCTATCCTAAGCAGGCCGGATCGTTCTATCACCTCTCCAAGGTCCACGATAGCCACAACATTCTCTTTGCCTGCCGCGCCTGGAAGCTGCGTTCCACCGACCTCAACCAGGGAGTCGTGTACGGAATCGTAACCGACGAGACCGGGCTCGACGAACGGCTCACCACCAGCTTCCACTATGACGAAGTGTTCGGCACCGCCCTCAACCGCTTCTGCGTACAAGCGGCGATCGGCATGCCGCTGACCGTCTACGGCCGGGGCGGGCAGACGCGCGGTTTCCTCGACATCCGCGACACGCTGCGCTGCGTCGAGCTGGCAATCCTGAATCCCCCTCAGGCCGGTGAGTTCCGCGTCTTCAATCAGTTCACCGAGACTTTCAACGTCCTCCAGCTTGCCGAAATGGTGCAGCAGGAAGGGAACAAGCTGGGGCTTAACGTGCAAGTTCAGCACTTGCCGAACCCGCGCGTGGAAGCAGAACAGCACTACTACAATCCCACCCACCGCAAGCTGATCGACTTGGGTCTAACGCCTCATCTCCTCTCCGACGTCCTGCTGGACAGCATGTTGCTGGGGATTCGCAAGTACGCATCGCGGGTCAAGAGGGACATCATCATGCCACGCGTGCGCTGGGATGGGACGCGCACGGCCGCCGAGGAGCGCCGGCCTGCCGAGGCCGCGCCCCGCGCCAGCGGGAACTAGGCCGGCGGGACCGGTGGGATCGGGTTGCGGCCTTCAACTTTTCTTGTGCCATTTCCAGGCACTCTCCACGATTTCTGACAGGCTGGCGTGGCGCGGCTTCCACCCGAGCAAACTCACGGCTTGAGCCGGGTCGGCGATGAGCGCCGAAGGGTCGCCCGCGCGGCGAGGCGTGTCGCGCGCCGGCACCGGTGTGCCCGACACCTTCGACACCGCGGCAATGACCTCACGCACCGTGTGGCCTTCTCCCGTCCCCAGATTGATTGCTCTGCTCTCGCCGCCGCGTGCCAGGTACTGGAGCGCTTTCACGTGAGCGTCGGCGAGATCCACGATGTGAATGTAATCGCGAATCGCTGTGCCGTCCGGAGTGGCGTAGTCGGTCCCAAAGACTTCCACGTAGGGAGTGCGGCCCAGCGCGGCGCGAATTACCAGCGGAATCAAGTGGCTTTCGGGATCGTGTTCCTCGCCGAGTTCGCCGTCCGGGTCGGCTCCCGCGGCATTGAAGTAGCGCAGCGCCGTCCACCGGATGCCGTACGCCGCGCCGTACCACTCGAGGGCGCGCTCCATCATGAGTTTCGTGTCGCCGTAGGGATTCACCGGCCGGGTGGGATGCTCCTCGGGGATGGGGACTTTTTCGGGATGTCCGTACACCGCCGCCGAGGAAGAGAAGACAATGTGCGGGACGCCGGCCGCGAGCATCGCGTCGAGGAGGCGCAACGTGTTGACGACGTTGTTCCAGAAATACTTCTTCGGGTCGCGGACCGATTCGCCCACTTGGATGCTGGCCGCGAAGTGCATGACAGCGTCAATGCCATAAGTCTTGAGCGCTTGCGTAACAAGTGCCACGTCGCCCAGATCGCCCTCGACGCAGGGCCCCCACTTCACCGCCCAGCGATGCCCGCCGCTGAAGTCGTCGAGCACCACGACCTCGTGCCCGGCTTGCGCCAGCGCCTTCGCCGTGTGGCTCCCGATGTACCCCGCTCCGCCTGTGACTAGAACCCGCATGGTGTTTGGCTCCGCCCGTTGCGACGACCTCCAGGTCCCCAGTGGTTGTCTGTGGCGGGCGAGAGCCCGCCGTTACTTGACCGCCAGGCGAGCAAGATATACCGGAACCACCTTCATCCGCAATCAGGCAGGGCGGCGCAGACCCGTCAGCTGACGGGTTCTTCGGTGTCCGCAATAACGGCCCGGTATTGAGTCAAGGCCGGCTGGCGGCGCCCGTCGCGCTGGTTTCGATGCGGGCTTTCAGGTCGAGGAAGATTAGGTGGGCGAGGATGACGTGGGCGTCCTCGACCTGCTGCATGTGATGGGAAGGAACAACCACCGCGCAGTCGAGCAGGTCCTTCATCTTTCCGCCGCCGCAGCCGGCGAGACCAATCGTCGTCGCGCCCGTGCGGCGCGCCAGTTCGAGGGCGCGAAGGACATTCGGCGAGTTGCCGCTGCCGCTGATCCCAAACGCCACGTCGCGCGCGCGGATTAGATTCTCCATCTGCCCCGCGAATGCCTCCTCATAGCTCAGGTCGTTACTCCAGGCCGTCAGGAGCGGGACATTGTCGGTGAGGGAGATGGCTTTCAGCCGTCGCACGTTCTTGAGCGACGCCGGCCCGGGGAAGTGCGTTCCTTTGGCAAGGTCGGTGGCCAGATGCGAGGCGAGCGCGGCGCTGCCGCCGTTCCCGAAGAGGACGACGGTGCGGTCGTGCTGATAGGCGTGGAAAATGATGTCGGTGGCGCGCTGCAGATCCCCGAGCGGCAGATTGTCGAGGACGCCCTTCAGTTCTGCTAGGTAGGTCGCGAAGTTGTCTTCCGGGCTGGTCAATTTAGTCCTCCGTTGTTTCTATGACGAGGCCTTGGGAGACTGGAGGTAGGCGTCGTGCAGCACCGCCGCCACCTCGGTGCGCGTGAATTCGGCCGGCAGTTGCCCGCCGTCGCGCAGTATGTTCCGTACCTGCGTCCCGCTCAGGACGACGCGTGCCTCGGGGCCGTGCCCGCAGGTCTTGGGCGAGGCCATGCCCTGGCACTTCCGGCAATAAAACGAGTTCTCAAAGAACAGCGGAGTAATGCCGAGCTCCAGGGGATCGAACTCATCGAAGATCTTCTGGGCGTCGTAGGGTCCGTAGTAGTTGCCCACGCCGGCGTGGTCGCGTCCGATGATAAAGTGCGTGCAGCCGAAATTCTTCCGCACCAGGGCGTGGAAGATGGCCTCGCGCGGCCCGGCGTAGCGCATCGAGGCCGGATTGAGCGCCAGCAGAACGCGGTCCTTCGGGTAATAGTGCTCCAGCAGCACTTCGTAGCATTGCATCCGCACGTCCAGGCTGATGTCGTCGGACTTGGTTTCCCCGGCGATAGGGTGGAGCAGCAGGCCGTCCACGATTTCCAGCGCCGTCTTCTGAATGTACTCGTGGGCGCGGTGAACGGGGTTGCGTGTCTGAAAACCCACCACTGTCCGCCAGCCACGTTCGGAGAAGATGCGGCGCGTGTCGGCCGGATCGAGGCGGTGCTTGCAGTAGCTTCCGTTCGCCGGCCGCCGGAACACTTCTACGGCGCCGCCAATCAGCCATCCACCGCGCGTGCGAAGGTAGGCTACGCCGGGATGGGCCAGGTCGGTCGTGCCGAAGACGAGGCGCGCCTCGACTTCGCGGTCGTAGGGGAAGATTTCCTTCACGGTGAGTACGGCTAGGCGCTGGCCTGTTGTGTCCGCCAGCGCCGCCCGGGTTTTTCCCTTCAGGCCGGCGGCAACGTCGGCGCTGACTGCGAGCGTGATCGGCAGCGACCACGGCAGTCCGCTTACCAGCCGCATCTGGCGCAGCACCGATTCGTAATCATCCTTGGCCATAAACCCGTCAAGCGGGCTGAAGCCGCCGATGGCCAGCATCTCGAGGTCGGAGAGTTCAAAGGGATTGAGCGGCAGGACGGGCAGTTCACGGGCTTGCGCCTCCAGGGCTGCGGCCTCATCGCCATCGACCAGGCGGTTGACCAGCCATCCGCCATGCGGTTCGTTCATCGATTCTTCCTTCTGCACGTTCCTTCGGAGCGTACGCAAAGCTGGGATTGGAAGGTATGACCTGCAACGCGCCTACCGTCACGCTCTGCGGGGACACGCTGTGAACAGGCAGTCTAGCACGAGGCGCCCGTGGCTTCAATCACGCGTGTCGAGACGTGTTAGATGTAACCGTTGAGGAGCCGTCGAGACATTTGAAAATGTAACCCGTCGCGCCGTTGGAGGTGTAACCCGATTCCAAGGGTCTGGAGGGGGGTTGCCATGAGCCACCGA
>Ga0315282_10002105_pt1 | contig 37048 bp, 21 predicted proteins | sample YL17G07_20_MG_FD_203693 | JGI IMG/M metagenome (GOLD analysis project Ga0315282, IMG submission 203693) | Sediment microbial communities from Yellowstone Lake, YNP, Wyoming, USA - YL17G07_20 | ecosystem: Environmental > Aquatic > Freshwater > Lake > Sediment | place: USA: Wyoming | collected... | reverse complement strand
CGTCCCGCTCGTACTTCAATTCCGCTACGGTAAAGAGCATGTCCGTGCTTCCGGGATGGCCGGAGACAAAGACGAGTTCGTTGTCACGAGCTCCGTTCCTTTCCCATTTAAAATAGTTGACCGTATTCAGCGGCCGACCGTTTTCGTAGACGCGGAAAAACGCGACGTCCAAATCATGGCGAGGATAGGTGAAGTTATCCCAATCCCCGCCGAAGTAGGCCGCCTGTCTTTCGGGTGCAAAAACGAGCCTGACATCGGTGTATCTCTTATAACGATAAAGCCAGTATTCCCCTCCGTAATACAGGGGGACCACGTTGGAACGCAGGCCCGTCTGCTTCAGGCTCTCCCTTTCGATTCTGGCGATTTCCGCTTCCCGGGCCTTCAAGGCCTGCCCACCGGTCAGGCCGGGTTTGACGGCGGCCGCAACCTGCCCGGTCACATCTTCCATTGAGATCAAGACGTTGAGCTCCAGGTCCGGGCTCTTTTGTTCTTCCTCGGGAGTGCTGGCATAGAACCCCCTGGCGACATAATCGTGTCCTGCGGAGGAGAGCTTTTCCAACTGGCCCAAGGCGACGTGATGGTTAGTCATGACCAGGCCGCGGGGACTGACAAAGGAGCCCGAACCTCCGTCGTTAAACCTGACGCTGGCCAGGCGCACATGATCGAGCCACTCTCTGGTCGGGGTGAAACCGTATTTCTCCTGAAGCAGCTTGGTCGGAGGATTGTCGAATGTCCACATACCTTCATCCGACGGTCTGGCGGCGGACGTCAGGGCTAAAAAAGAGCCGACGAACGCGGTGAGGAGGAGGACTCCAACAGACTTAGTTCTCATGTTCGACCTCCCTTATGGTGGATGTTTAGGCCTTTTATTTAAATATACCAATACCCTCGGACCATCGTCAAGGCGCTGCCCGCGCCGCCGTCGAGAGTTGACCGGGATTCATTCAAAATGATATTTTATAGTTGACGCTTTTTCTTGCTTTCCCAGGGAAAAAGGTAGGTGCTATGAAGAGATTTCTGACCGGATTTTTGGCTCTGTCTCTGTTCTTCTTCTTTTTTGGCGGAACCGGGGCCTGCCGACCGCGGGATCCCGCGCCCTTCCAGGACAAAGGAATTGGACCGATCAAAGCGCTGAAGCTGGGCCCGCTTGATCAGAAGCTGGCAAATGAGGGAAAGACAACTTTCGAGACAGTTTGCGTCTCTTGCCACAGTCTCGACAAGAGGATGGTGGGCCCGCCACTGGGAAAAGTCGCAAAAGAGCGGTCCCCTGAATTCATCATGAATTTACTTCTGAACACGGCTGAGATGGCCCAGAAAGACTCGATCATAAAGAAACTGATCACCGATTACAACGTGACGATGCCGCAGCCGAATATCAACGAACAGCAGGCCAGGGCCATTCTGGAGTATTTGAGGTCGCTCTAGGATAGGCGCGATCGAGAGTTCGTTGAGCTGACTTCCCTGAGGCGGCTGCAAGATTCGCCTTGTGGGAGTTGCCGAAAACGACGGCTCCGGCAAAACCGCGAGCCAGGAGGAGGCGTGAATATGGATGAGGAAGAATTTCCGCGTCGGGGATTTTTCAAATTGGTCATCGGCTTCCTTTCGGCGCTCTCGGCGATTGCCGTAGGTATCCCCTTTTTGGGCACGCTGATCGGGCCGGCTGTGCAGAAGAAAAAAGGGCATTTCGCCAGGGTCGCGTCCCTCGATTCCCTGCCCCTGGGCGAACCGGTCGAGGTCAAGTATCCGGACATGACCTCGGACGCCTACATCACTCAGATGACCATGAACATGGTCTGGGTCATCAAACGATCTCCCGCAGATGTGACCGTTTATTCGCCGATCTGCCCTCACCTGGGCTGCCAATTCAATTGGGACCCTCAGATTCGGCGCTTCGCCTGCCCCTGCCACGGCAGCATTTGGACGGTCGACGGCAAGGTGATCGGTGGGCCTTCACCGCGGCCGCTGGATGTTCTCCCGGCAAAAATCCAGAATGGCGAGCTTTACGTCGAGCTTCTCCGGTTCCAAACGGGCATCCCGCAGAAGGTCCCGGTCTAGGAGACTTCCATGTTTTCAAAGCTTGTTCGCTGGATCAACGACCGCTGGCCTCTCTCGGCGCTCATCAAGCTGGGACTGGAGGAGGAAATCCCGGGAGGAGCCAGCTATGCCTATATCTTCGGAAGCTCGGCACTCATCATGTTCACGGTCCAGGCCGCAACGGGGATCTGCCAGCTCTTTTATTATGTGCCCACTATCGACCACGCTTATAACAGCCTCAGCTATTTTCGGCTCTCCGTCCCCTTCGGCTGGCTGATCCACGGGATGCACTATTGGGGCGCCAATGCCATGCTCGTCTTGGTCTGGCTTCACCTGGCTCGGGTGTTTATCTGGGGGGCTTACAAGAAACCTAGGGAACTGACTTGGCTCATCGGAGTGTTTCTCCTCCTGACGACGCTCGGCATGAGCTTCACGGGAGCTCCTCTCCCCTGGGACGAGACGGGCTACTGGGCCACTGAAGTGGGGACCTCCATCGCCGGCACGGTCCCGATTCTGGGGGACTTTTTGAAGCGCCTGGCCAGAGGCTCGGAGTCCATGGGACAGCTCGCCCTCTCCCGCTTTTTCATACTGCACGTGGCCGTGCTCCCCGGCCTGCTTGCGACGCTCATTGGCGCTCATCTCATCGCTTTTCGAAAAATCGGAAGCGTCGGCCGCTGGAATGAAGAAAAGCGGAAACGAACCGGGCCGTTCTGGCCGGACCAAGTCATGTACGACGCGGTGGCCGGTGTCGTGTTTTTCCTCATCGTCGTGGCCCTCGCCAGTTTCGCCATCCCTCCTTTCTCGGGTCCCGCGGACCCGGTCGACACCTCTTTTGTGCCCAAGCCGGAGTGGAATTTCCTATTCCTCTACCAGGCCATTAAGGCCTTCCGGGGAGTGTTCGAACCGATCGGGACAGTGGGCCTCCCCATGGCCGCCACGATCATCATTCTCCTCGTGCCATTTCTTGACCGAAGGAAAGAACGTGATCCCTATAAACGGCCTTTCGCTATGGCCGTTCTTTTCGCGAGCATTGCCGGGCTCACGGCCCTGACCATTGCAGGGGCCAGGAGCAAACCCGGCGTCCAGCAATCCTCGGTCAGCGGGCCCCCAGCCACGGGCCCGGAGGGGACGGCCACGTTAAACCAGGGGGCTACGCTCTTTAAATCCCTGGGTTGCGTCGGCTGTCATTTGGTCAACGCCAATGGAGGCAAAGTCGGACCGGACCTCTCCGCTGAAGGCAAGAGAGGAAGGTCACGCGACTGGATCATCACCCAGATCCAAAACCCCAAGGAACATAATCCCAAGTCAACCATGCCCTCATTTTCGACCCTCACAACTTCTCAGTTGAAAAGCCTGGTCGATTTTCTGCTCAGCCTCGGGGCAAAGGGCTCGGCCGGTCAAGCGGCGGTTCCCGGCGCAACAAGCAATTCGGCCCAAATAATCCAGCCGGGAGAAATCGGCGCAGCAGCGCTCCCACTTCCGGGACAGAAGGCTCCCGGGATGATCGGGAATCCCGGGCACGGCGGCAAGCTCTACGTCGCGCTCTGCGAATCCTGCCACGGCCCCGAGGGCAAGGACAAAGTCCCCAACCCCGGCTCCGAGGACGGCACCGTTCCTCCCCTGAATCCCATCGACAAAGAATTCGTCAGCCCGGATCCGGAGGTGTTCGCGGCCAACATTGATAAATTCATTCAACACGGATCTACTCCGGCCGGTCCCAGTCCCGCTCTCAAGATGCAGGACTTCGGCGACTCGAACACTTTGACTCAACAGGAGATCGCCAATATCGAAGCCTATGTCCTTCAACTCAACGGAGTTGAGAGGGCCCAGATCATCCATCCCGGGCTTGCCCCGCCGCTCTTCTTCGGATTGACGATCGCCGTCTTCGGATTGGCAACGCTTTGGCTCCTGGGCGCAAGGTACAAGAGAAGAAAATCCCGGACGCCACAAATCCCGGAAGGGTCATGATTTGTTTCTTACGGGGACAAAAAAAACGGTTTCTTCTATTTTTTCTTCAGAGCGCCTTGAATTTTCTGAGCGATCTCGCTGATCGAGAAAGGTTTCAAGATGAATTCCCGGATCCCTCCAGCTTTTGCCTCTTCCTCGTGAATCAGCTCGGAAAACCCGGTGCACAAAATTATCGGAATGTCGGGCCGGATGCGCAACAGCTCGTGGGCGAGCTTCTCACCCGTCATAAGAGGCATCGTCTGGTCGGTGATGACGAGGTCAAAGGCTTCCGGCTGTGACCGGAACATCTCTAGGGCTTCGAGAGGGTAAGTGCGGGCAGCCACGCGATAACCGAGCCGTTCCAACATCGGCTTCACGCTCTGGATCAAGAACTCTTCGTCATCGATCAGCAGGACCCTCTCTTTGCCGGTCGGAATCTCGTTGGATGGAACGGTCCTGGTTTTGATCTCTTCGTTCAACCGCGGCAGGTAAACATCAAAGGTTGTCCCCTTCCCCACTTCACTTGTAACGTTGATGATCCCGCCGTGGCTCTTGATAATCCCGTGAACGACCGCGAGCCCCATCCCTGATCCCTCTCCGGGCTTCTTGGTGGTGAAGAAGGGATCGAAAGCCCTCTCCCTGACCTCACTCGTCATGCCGTGGCCGGTGTCGCTCACGCTCAACCTCAGGTAGGATCCGGGTTTCAGGTCTCGGTTCTGAGCGGCCACGGCCTCATCGACCTCCGTTTCGGCCAGGATCACATCCATCATACCTCCGTTTTGCCGCATAGCATACGCGGCGTTGCTGCCCAGGTTCATAAGCACTTGATGGATCTGGGTGGCGTCCGCCCGGACGATGGCCGATTCGGCTTCACAATGATCGCGAATCTCGATCGTCTTAGGGATAGAGGACCTCAGGAACTTGAGCGCCTCCCGGACGACGACGACAAGGTCGACCGGCTCCCGCTTCTGTTCCTTCTGACGGCTGAAGGTGATAACTTGTTTGACCAGGTCCTTCCCGCGGTTTGCCGCCTCGAGCACCAAATTGAGATAGTGCGAAATAGAACTCTCCGGGTCGGCATCAACAAGAGCCATTTCCGTGTTCAGGAGAATCGGCACGAGGATGTTGTTGAAATCGTGGGCGATCCCACCGGCGAGCGTGCCGAGCGCTTCCATCTTCTGGAGCTGGCGAATGTGCTCCTGGAGCTTGTGCTCCTTGGTGACATCTTGTTCCAGGCCGGCATAATTGATAATCCGGCCCGATTCGTCCCGCACCGGGGAAATCGTCACTTCGAGCTTTCGCTCACTCCCGTCCGCTATCTTCCTGGTCAGTCGCCCCTTCCAGGTAGCCCCCCGGCCCAGCGTTTCCTCGATCTTTCTTCGGAACGGCTCTTCCTCCAGGTCGAGTCTAAGGATGCTTCCGAATTGCCTCCCTAGGACTTCCCCTTCGGCCAATTGGTGAAGGTCCTCGAAAGCCCGGTTGGCGTACATAATGCTGCTATAAGCATCGGTTATCACGATGGCTTCACTGCTCTGTTCGACCGCGATCGCCAGGCGCAATCGCTCCTGTTCGGCCATCTTTCGCCTGGTGACGTTCACGAGGCTCAGCACAATACCGCCGGTGCTTCCATCAGCTTCTTTGACCGGCTGGACCATCCAGTCCCAATAGGTCATTCCGCGCTCGGGATGCTCAGCATAAACCAGGGGCTTTTCACACGCGAAATAGGGCTCGCCCGTTTCTATGACTTTCCTAAAAATCGCCTCGTTCTCCACATCGGGAAATAGGGCAAAGTGGTTTTTGCCCAGATAAAACTCCGGCGTCCTTTCATCAAACTCGGCATAAGCACGGTTGACCCGGATGAAGTTGAAATTCCTGTCCATGTGAGCGACGGAAAGGTCGATGCTCGAGAAAACCCTTTCCAAAAGTTCGTTCGCTTTGGCAAGCTCCGCCGTCCTTTGCCGGACCCGCGCCTCCAGCTCATCGCGCGACCTCCGGAGTTCCTCCGCCATTAGCTTGCGTTCCGTGATGTCCATGAATGCGGCGACAGCCCCATTCGGCTCTCCCCTCGAGTCGAATAATGGCGTGACGTTTCCCAGCACCGAGCGAATGGTGCCGTCGTCGAAATGGAAGTCCATGCCGTAATCTCTGAGTTCCTGACCCGACTCAGCCGTGCGCTGCACCGGCAACTCGTAAGGCGACAGTTCGGCCCCATCTTTGAACACTCGGTAATGGGCCAGACGCTCCGGCGTGGGTCCCGTCTTCGAAATGTTAATCCCTTCCGGCACTCTTAGAAAAGCCTCCGCTGTTCGGTTCCCGGAGATGGTTCGAGACTCCCTATCATGGGCGGTCCAGATCATGATCGGAGCCGCATCCATGACCGCCTGCAAACGCGCCGCCTGCTCTCGCGCGTGTTCTTCGCTCCGCCGCAGCGCCTCCTCTGCCTGCTTTCGATCGCTGATGTCCATGAAAACAACTGCGAACTGGCGCGGCGCAGGGCAATAGGCGAACACCTCAAAGTGCTTTTTGAGCGGCGCTGAATATTCTTCGAATTGGATGGGGTCTCCCGTGAGAGCGACCGCCCCATAGGCTTTGACCCAGCGGGGGCTCTCGCCAGAGAGCACTTCATTGTGCGTTTTGCCGATCACATCGTCTCGCGTCAGTCCTGTGAGCAGCTCAAAGCCGGGGTTGACTTCGAGGAAACGATAATCAATAGGCTCACCCTTATCATCGCAGATGATTTCGTGCAGGGCGAACCCCTCGTTCATGGCGAAAAACAGGGAGCGGTAGCGCTCTTCACTCTCCTTAAGCGCCTCTTCGGCCCTCCCGTGCGCGGATCGCAATCGCATCGAGGCTATTCCCTGTGCAAGGTCATCGGCCAATTCCATCAGCAGATCCACTTCGTCTTTAGAAAAGCCGTCCGGCACCCGGGAATAGACCATAACGGCGCCGAAAGCCTTCCCTTCGGATTGCAGAGGGAGAGCGATAGAAGAAGCATACCCCCGCTTGATCGCCTCCTCCCGCCAGGGCTTGAAATTTGGATCCGTCAGCATGTTTTGGCAAATGAACGGTTTCCCGGTCCGGATGGCTGTGCCCGTCGGGCCGCGACCCCGCTCCTTGTCGGTCCAGGTCAAATTGAGCGTGTCGAGATATCCCTTCTCAAAACCCGCATGGGCCACCGGACGGACCGTCTTCTTTTCATCCTCCTCGGCATAGCCAACCCAGACCATGGCGTGGCCGCAACCTTCCACAACAATCTTGCAGACGTCTTCTAGATAATCAAGCTCACTCTTAGCTCGCATCACAGCCTGACTGCTCATGCTTAAAGCCGCAAGTATTCGGTTGAGCTTCCGAAGTTGTTCCTCCTTCTGCTTGCGTTCGGTGATGTCCTGCCCCTGGGCAATCGTGGCCACGACGGTCTTCTCATCTGAGGCCAGAACATTCGCCGAATTCCAGAGAACAGTCCTCACGCTCCCGTCTATGTGGAGGATAGGAATTTCTATAACCTCCCAGCGTTCGCCTTGAGAAGTCGTCTTGTGTATGTGAGCTAAAGATTCCTCACGACTGTACTCAGGAAAGAGAATGTCGATTTCGTTGCCGAGCACTTCCTCCGCTTTGCGTCCGGTCATACGCTCAAAGGCATGATTGAAGCGCGCAATCCTGAACTGCGGATCCCAAACAATGATGGGTGCATTCGCGAAGTTGAACAGGTTTTCTAGATAGTCGCGAGTCTCCCGCAAGGCTTCCTCCGCCTGCTTGCGCTCCGTAATGTCGGAGAATATAGACGCAACCTGGCCGATACGGGGTGAGAAGTAGGAGTTCGCGTAGAAGCGTCCTGTCGCCCGCACGTAGCCCTCGACATAAGAGGACTTTCCTGTTTGTGCAACCCGGGAGACGACATCAAGCCAGTGCTGCTCAAGACCTGGGAATAGTTCGCTGGCCGTCTTGCCCACAACCTGTTCACGGCTTAGGCCAATGATCCGCTCATAAGCTGGATTCACATCGAGGAAGCGAAAATCCACTGATTCTCCGGAATCCTTTGATATAAGTTCCGCCTGGTAGAAGCCTTCCGTCATGTTGTCAAAGAGGGTGCGGTAACGCTCCTCGCTTTCCCGGAGCGCATCCCCCACCCGCTTGCGCTCCGTGATATCATGGCCATAAATTCGAAGCCGTTTGCCGTCCATGACCGATGAAATATGTTGCTCATACCATCGGTCGCCGATTTTCAACTCCCGAGTGACGGGCTTTTTTCTCGACCTGCCAAGACCCTTGGCCGCTTTCCCGATCCCCGACAGCCAGGAGTGGCCGAGGCCCGCCTCTGGGAGGTCGGGAAAGAGACGCTCGGCCGCGGGATTGATATAGTGCACATGCCCCCTTAAATCGACCTCCATGACCGGCTGTGGGTTGAGCTCGGGGAATGAAGCGAGCTCGGCCATGCGCTGCCCCTCGTCTTCGGCAATCTGGCGGGCGGATACGAGTTCCTCCGCCTGCCGGGTCAGCTCCTCCCCCGCCGACTGAAGCTCTTCGAGCGTCGTAGATACCTCTTCCAGAGTCTCCATGAACAATTCTTTGTGCTCCGCGGGCAAAGAGGCGACACGATGACTCAGCGTCTGCATCCGGCCACGGGTGGCCTTGATGTGGCTTCCAAATACGTCGTTTTTCATGCTCTTCTCCAGAGGCTAGGAATTCAGAAAAGTCTTCCTTCCTGTCTTTATCCCCTCTAGGCGGGAAGGTATACATCAACGCTTCATTTTAGCACTTTGAGATGATCGAACCAACCGGCCTCTGGAATCGCCCAGGTCATCTTGTCAATGACTCAGGCGAGGAGCGAGGGATGAAAAGCAACGGGCAATGAGCGGAAGGATATAATAAAATAGCTCTGTCTGTTTTTGACCAGGTAGACTATAGAGACGTCCTTTATTTCATTTCTTCCCAGAGGGCGAAAATGTTCCCCTCTGTGTCTTTGATCCGGGCGTAATATCCCCACTCGCCGTACTGCTCTTTTTCCGAAATGACTTTGCCTCCGGCCTTTTTGAGCTTATTCAAGGCCCGAGTGATGGAGGGGACCATGACCACCAGGGCAGGCTTCTCGTCTTTTTTACTCCTTCTGTACATCTCGCCGTTGATGGCGCCCTTCTCTTTGGGCACCCAATTCTTGTCCTCGGGAACCGTAGTCATCCAGTAAAAACCGTCCCAGTTCATGATCTTCCAGCCGAACATCGTTTTGTAAAACTCCGATGCCCTTTTGATGTTGTTGACGGGAACTTCGAACATAAAGACTTTATCCATTATGAACCTCCGATGGAAAACTATCCCTTAAGTTCAGGATAGCATTTCATTCCCAAAAAGACAACCGTAGGTCGCTGTTGCTTCTGGAAAAAAGGCCGCCTTAAAAGGCTTCGTTGGCGGTGAAGTACATTCCGGAACAGTTTTTCCCGTAGCCGAAATCCAGCCTGATCGTAGCCCCTTCCTGGGAGGAAACCTTGAACCGGATACCCCAACCGGCGGACAACTTAAAGGAGGCCAGCCTCAAATGACCGAGCGTGTCGGAGACGTCCCCCGCTCCGAGGAATGCCGCCAGGCCGAGCCTCCACCAGACCGGGAAACGGTATTCAGCCTGAAAGGCTGCCAGGATCTTGTCCCGAAAGCGGCCGGTGTAATACCCCCGCATAATGTTTTCGCCGCCGAGCCGGGGGAGCGACATGAACGGTGTTGGTCCTGCGGAAGCCTGGAAGACCGTGTTCACGGCCAGGACGTGGGAGGCCAAGACCGGAAAATATTTTCTAAAGTCCAGTTTCAGCTTGGTGTAATGGTAGTCGGAACCGATAAAGGAACCATGAAAAGAGAGCGCGAGCTGAAAAAAATTGCCGGTTCGCGGAGTGAAAATGTTGTCCCGGCTGTCCAATCTTGCCAGAAAATCCAGACTCGAAACCGTTCCGCCTCGGGTTCCGAAAATAGATCCGGAGATCAATTGCCCGGCCGGGTCGAATTTTAGGAAATCGAAATGATGGTATCCGTACTGGAGTCCGGCGAAGATATTTCTTTTCGTCCAGAGCCTCTTCTGGAGAGAGATCTCGAAGGTCGTCTGGCGGAACGTATATTCCTCCTCCATCTCGTCCGGCATGTTGTTGCCGATTCCATAAAAACTGGTCGGATATCTTTTGATTTCGAAGTTGCCGGTAAGAATATAGGTCTCTTTTTTAAGGTACAACTCGGGCTTCAGGTTGATCGTGTACTGCTTATTCTGGGTCAATTCGGCGACAAAGAACATGGAAGACGGGCGGCTTTTCCCCTTGCTCGCGCCAAATCGATAGGTCACGAGGCCGCCGAAACCTCCCCCCCATCCGGTTTCCGGAGTGTAATAAATAATCGGGAGGATGACGAAGCTGCTTTTTTTGGGAGCGATTTCGGCCGCCTCCTGGTCGTGAGCGGGAGATAACCCGGCCAGTGCAAGCAGGCCAGCCCCGAGGAGGGGAAAAAACCCTCGGCCTCGTCTTGAGGCTATTGCTTTCATGGCGTGATTTTAAAATAAACCGCTGATCGATTCACGCTATTTTTTTGTTTCCTTCAAAACGATAACTCCTGCTTTTCCCAGGACCCTCAGGTACTGCTCAACCATTTCGAGGCTCACCTCGACAGGGCTGAATTCGGCGCTCAGGGCGTTCCGGATGTCGAGGATACTTCTTCTCCCATCAACAAAGTTCAGCGCTTCCCAACGAACGGTGAATCCCGCCTTATTGATCAGGATTTTTTCCTGGATATCCTCATCGCCGAGGCTGCGCTCAAGAAACTGGAAGTCGGTCGAAAATTCCAGCCCGAGAAGCCGTGTGGGAACGAGCCGGACCAGCCTGGCTTCTTCAGCCTCTTGGGAAGGCCTGGCCTTCTTGATGTTCATTGACCGACAGAGATAAGAATAGTAGCTCTCAACGGAAGAAGAAAGAGAGCCTTGATTCCTCGAGAGAAGACCTTTCAATCCATCTTTTTCCGCGCTCGATAGTCCGATGTAGGTGCCGATCGAGAAAAGCGCGCCCTCCTCACGCTCAAATCCGCAACTCAGAATGTTCAGCGCCTCTTTATGATTTCGATGGACGTTCGTTTTGTCGGAGTGCGCCAAAAGCTCCAGGGCTCGCTTCTTGTCTCCGGCGAGCCGCTCCTCGCCCGCAGCCAGGACCGCTGAGGTGAGGGCCGGGATATCTTGGGGACCAACGTTAGCCATGTAGTACGCAGCCGCCGCTCCGAGCAGGGCGGCTCTCCCGAGTTGAGTGGGGTCGCACTTGTCCGGCCTGTCTTCTATCGAATGATAGAACGGGTCGGGAGCGCAATGGAAGAGGATGTGCGGAACAGAGAGCCAGCTTTCGTTATAGGGCCGGGGGTTGAAATGGATGACGTCGCAATAAAAAGGGTCTCTCGAGCCTGACGGGCTGGCCAGCAATTCGGAAAAAGAAGCCGTCGGCATCCTCTGTCCATAGCCGCTCTTGCCTTTGATGTATTCGGCCAGAACCCCCACGACATCGCTAAAAAAATGAGGCAAAGAATCAGGGGTGACGAGCACGTCAAGGACAGAGCCGCACTGCCGGTGCCCTTCTCCAACCATGTCCATGTCGATCACAGCCTTGAACCTGGATTTCGACTCTGGATATTTTTCGAGGTAGGCAAAAGTCCCCAGACCCTCCGGCTCCCAAAAAAACCGAATCGACCGCCGCGGAACAGGGATTTTTCCGCTTTTTATGAGCGCGTTCAGAGCCCGGGCGGCTTCGAGGATGCAGGCGCTTCCGCTGGAATTGTCGTTCGCCCCCTGCATATAATAAAATTCGAAAAGATGCGCCAGGAGAAGGACCTCGTCTCCGGGCCGCTCCCTTCCCGGAATAACCGCAGAAACAACATCCAGTTTCCCCGGATAGAGCTTGGTTTCGACATGAGCCCGGACGACGACCTTCTTGCCTTCCAGAAGAAGACGGCGAAGTTGATGTCCCTGCCGCGGAGAAACCATAAAACCGAAGGTGTATTTTTCAGGGCTTTTTCGGAGCAACTGGCCGAAGGCTCCCCAGCTTACGTTGTCGGGGTCGTCGTCGGGGTACAAAGAACGATAATCGATGATTCCCACAGCGCCCCTGAGATGCACGGCCTCACGATTGACTTGGCCTTCATACCCTGAGGACAGGACAATTTTCCCCTTGACGTCTTTTCCCTCGTAGTCGCCGGCAGAGATTCCTTCCCCGACGTCGACGACTTCTGCTCGAATATCAGCGCTCCTGCTGTCTTGGATGAGGCAAAGGGGGACCTTGTCCAGGCTGGTGAGCTTTTGCGCCTGGGGCTCCACCAGCCAGAGCTCAGCCGTGAGAGGCGCCCAATTTTGTATTTCCCAGGGGAAGTATTCGATTTGAGATTTCTCAAGCCCATATTCTTTGGCTTTTCCCAGGACGTACCCGGCTTCGTAAAACGTCCCGGTGTACTCGTTTTCGGTCCTGAGGCGCGGCCATCCGGCTAAGGCGACCACGTTTTTGAAAGCTTCGTCACCGGCGACCTCATCAGCCAGGAGCTTGAGGAGCTCTTGGGAGAGCAACGTCTCTTTTTGACAAACGCCCGTCCGGATGAACGAGGCGAGTATGACAAAGAAAAAGAGGAGCTTCTTTGCTTTGGGAAAAGACATGTTGCCGCCTCCATTAAGAAATTGGGGAAGGAAGAAAGGATTCTATAGTCCTTAGGTTGCCGGGGTCAAGAAGATAAAAAGGAGAAAGCTTGACATCGCGCTGCGCGATGACCTACCATTTCCTAACAAATCGGCTGAGGTGCAAAATGCGAAGATTATGTTTCCTCGTTTCAATCCTTTTGTCAGTCGTGGCGCTGGAATCGCAAGCACCCCCAACACTTTCACCCGGCATAAAACCCTTTGTCACAATCGACGCGCCGGTCTTTATTCTGACCCACGTGCGCGTCATTGATGGGACCGGCGCTCCGGCTCGCGAAGACCAGGCCATCATCGTTTCGGCAGGGAAAATCCAGGCCATCGGGGACGCGGCCGCTACACCGGCGCCTCCGGGAGCCAAAGTCATAGAGGCGCGCGATTATACGGTCATCCCCGGGCTGTTCGGAATGCACGATCACCTCATCTATCCCGCCGGGCCCGGGCATTACAATACGCTGGAATACAGCGGGCCACGGCTCTACCTGGCCTGCGGTGTCACGACCATTCGAACGACCGGGAGCCTGGAACCGCACACGGAAATCAATTTGAAGCGGGCCATCGATCAAGGCCGAGTGCCCGGCCCGAGAATGCACGTCACGAGCCCCTTCCTTGAGGGGCAGGGAGCATTTACGCTGCAGATGCACGAACTCACTGGGCCTGAGGATGCACAAAGGAACGTCCAGTATTGGGCGGATCAAGGCGTTGACAATTTTAAGGTCTATATGAACATCACCCGAGCCGAGCTCATGGCGGTCATTGAAGAAGTCCATAAGCGGGGCCTGAAAGTCACGGGTCATCTGTGCTCGATCGGTTTCCGCGAAGCCGCGGAACTGGGGATCGATGACCTTGAGCACGGAATGCTGGTGGATTCGGAGTTCGTGTCCGGGAAAAAGCCGGACACATGCCCTGCATCGCGGGAGGTGAGGGATATCCTTCTGAAGCTGGACGTCGCCAGCGCCCAGATCCAGGAGACCATCCGCGATCTGATCGCCCACAAGGTGGCCGTGACCTCAACGCTCCCGGTTTTTGAAACGTCGGTGGCGGGCCGGCCACCCCTCCAGCAGCCCGTCCTCGACGTCATGGCGCCCGAGGCCCGAATCGCCTACCTCACGCAAAGGGCGCGCATCGGCGAGATCAAGGATTCCCCCATGTCTATACTTCTCAAAAAGGAGATGGATTTCGAACGGGAGTTCGTGAAAAATGGAGGTCTGCTTCTCGCCGGGCCGGACCCGACCGGCTACGGCGGGGTGGTTCCTGGATTCGGCGATTTACGGGAAGTTGAGTTGCTCGTCGAGGCCGGATTTACTCCGCTCGAGGCCATCAAGATTGCTACCTATAACGGAGCACTATACCTGGGCGAAGCGGACCGGATCGGGACCCTGGCGGCCGGTAAGCTGGCCGACATGGTGTTAATCAAGGGAAACCCGGCTTTGGAAATTGCCGATATCGAAAAGATCGAAATGGTTTTCAAGGACGGAATCGGCTACGACTCCGCGAAGTTAATCGAGGCCGCGCGGGGGAGCGTAGGCATACGCTGAAGAGGGTTGAATAAAATTAGATGAGGAGGGTGGAAATCCACCCCTGGTCTCGAAAGAAACCCGATCTCTGAGTTAGTTCAGCGCTTAATACCGGCCTCTGCCGCCGCCACCGCCGCCACCAAAACCGCCGCGACCGCGACCGCCGCCACTGCCGAACCCGCCGCTCCGCGGTCTGTCGGTGCGGGGACGGGCTTCGTTGGCGGTGATTGTCCGGCCCTTGAGCTCTTTTCCGTTCATACCGGCGATCGCCGCGTCGGCTTCCGCCTTGTTCGGCATCTCGACGAACCCAAACCCTCTGGAATCGCCGCTGAACTTGTCCTTGATGATCGAAGCTGAGGCAACTTCGCCGAACGCGACGAAAGCGTCGCGCAGCTCGGCTTCGCTCAGGTCTCGGGATAGATTCCCTACGTAGATATTCATACTCTACTCCTTTAAAAGAAGATGAATTCCGGGGGCACCTTGCTTAATTCAAGGGAATCAAGCCTTATGTCCCTTGCAAATAAAGGAGAGGAGTATGACCGACAAGGGCCCGTGCCCCCCTTCCTTCATTTTTCATGGCCATTATAACATAAAACAAAACTCATAGCTTGCTGTGTTCCTGTTCTGTGTTTGATTTTCCGCTGCGCCTGGTCTGACTATTCGCCAGCGACCGGCTCGCCGCCGGGCGGTGAGGGCGCCTTCTCTTTGATGAGACGCCGCTGCCTTTTTTCCTCTTGCTTTTTCTGGCGCAGAAGCTCTTTGCTTCTCTTGGAGCTCTTGTAAGCCCGATTGCTTTTGGCCAAGGTTCCTATTCTCCTCTTACGATTTTATCATATCACAAATCGGCCCGGGTCAACAGGATATCTTCGTTTTGTGGTAATGTGAACTCAGATCTCGTGAAACGGCCTGAAACCAAAGGGGGCCCCGGAGAGTAACGGACCCGTGAATGTGTGAAGAGATCGAGTCCTCAACCAAAGAAGCCGAGGGCCGCAAGGACTAGTCCAGCTTTCCCGCGGTGTTATTTGTCTTTTTTAACCGGCGCCGCAGGACCTGTCGCCTTGATCGGGTACGGCGGTTTGTGGAGCGGCGGGGGCATGTTCTTAAGTCCCTCCAAGGCTAGCTCGATCGCCTTCTCGAGCTGGGGATCGCGGCCCTGGACCTCGAGGTCCGGCCTCTGCTCGACCGTGACGTCCGGGTCAACGCCGTAGTTCTCGACGACCCAGCCGCCGCCCGGGTTCGGCTCCCAGAAGGCCCAGCCCGGCGCCGTGGCGTAACTTCCATCCATCATCGCCGGCAGCCCACCCATGCCGATGATGCCACCCCAGGTCCGGGTCCCGACCAGTGGCCCGATCTTTTCCTTCTTGAAATAGTATGGGAAGAGGTCGCCGCCCGAGCCGGCCCGCTCGTTGACGAGCATGATCTTGGGCCCGAAGTAGGCCGACTGGGGAAAGAATTCTTTTCCCTCGCGCGGGGCCAGCGCCAGGAGCGGCCGCCGGCCGAGCTTCTCGGTATAAAAGTCCGGAGACCAACCTCCGTGGTTGTAGCGTTCGTCCACGATCAGGCCGTCTTTGCCCAGCTGTGCAGCAAAGTACTTATCGAACATGATAACGCCCTCAACCGAGGTATCGGGCACGTGCATATAAGCGACCCGACCGCCAGTGGCTTTATCGACCTTGAGCCGGTTGTTCTCAACCCAGTTAAGATAGCGGAGGTCCGCCTCGCTCCCGATCGGTTTAACGAGGATTTCCCAGGCCCCGAGCGCCTCAGGCTTGCTATTGATTTTCAGCGTGATCACTTTATCGGCCAAGTTCTGGAAATAAGCGTACGGTTCGCGATCGGAGCGAATCGGTTGTGCTTCAACGGCGATGAGATAATCCCCTTCCTTAACCTTCAGGCCCGGCTCGGTGAGCGGCGATCGTGCGCCCTCGGACCAATTCTCTCCTGGATAAATCTTCTTGATGCGGAAGAATCCGCCCTCGGGCTCGAGGTCGGCTCCGAGGAGGCCCACGTTGATCCGCTTGCGCTCGGGCATATCCCCGCCCCCAGCGTAGGTGTGCGAAGTGTCGAGCTCGGCGATCATTTCCCCAATGATGTAGTTGAGGTCACTTCGATGAGCGACCCAGGGCAGGAGCGCTTCATAGCGCTTGCCGATCGCCGCCCAGTCGGCGCCGCCCATTCCGGGGTCCCAGTAGAAATCCCGCTCGACCCTCCACGCCTCGCGCAGAAGCTCCGGCCACTCCTCCTTGGGGTCGGAGCGAACCTGAATGACTGCGGTGTCCAGCTTGCCGTCGCCGACTTTCTTCCCTGGAGCGGCGTCGATGATACCCAGCACCCCCTCTGATGCGTAGAGCAACTTGTTTCCTTCCTTATCAACCTCATAGGCAAAAACGCCCTGGAGAAGGAGCTTGTCTTCGCGCTTCTTGACGTCGAAGAGATGGAGGGAGTCCATGGGCTCGGGTCCCGGAGTGGCCATCTGCGCGTTTTCCATGCCCGACGCGAGATAAAAAATCTTGTCCTTGCGGACGAGGAGGTGGTGGTACATTCCGGCAGGAACGGGCACTTGAGAGACGCGGCCCGCGAGGCCCTGGAGATCGATCTGAATCGGCTTCACGACCGGTTTTTCCTCGGCCGGTTTCTCGCCCGGCTTCGCGGTTGACGAGGGAGCGGCCTTTTCCCCTTTTTTCTCTTCGGCCTTTTTCTCTTCAGCTTTCTTCTCGGGTTCCTTCTCTTCATCGCTCTGAACGCCGAACGGCGCCGCTTCCCCGGCTTTCAGGGTTAGAGCGAAGATCCCTGTCCTGTTGTGGTAGCCGAACCTCATCTCGAGCGAGCTCAGGATTGGGTAAAAAAAGCGCCCGGATATGAAGTAGAGATATTTTCCCTCCGGATCGAAAACGGGGTCTCCGTCTCCATAAAAGCCCGTGCTCACCTGAAAAGCCTGTTTCTTTTCGAGGGAATGGAGATGAATGGCGCTCCTGCCGCTTGCGCTGAGCGGCTTTGTGTAGGCGAGCCAGAGACTGTCCGGTGACCACGATGCCCCGAGCTGAGTGTCATATTGGGAAGAGTCCACAAGCACAGGCTGTTTTGCTTCGACGTCGACGTACCAGAGACGCAGCAGCTTGTCTGAAAAGGCAATTTTCTTCGAATCCGGAGACCAGGCGGGACTATAAAGGTATCGCGTGTCGGCGCCGTGTGAGGTGATCTGGATCGCGTCGCCGCCCATCTGTGGCTGAACATAGAGCTCGTACTCGCCGCTCCGGTCCGAAAGGTAAGCGACCAGCTTGCCGTCGGGAGACCAGACCGGATTCAGCTCATGGGCTGCCGGGGTCGCGCTGAGGTTGCGCGGGCTTCCGTGTTCGGCCGGAAGTGTGAAAACCTCGCCCCGGGCCTCGACCAAGGCCCGGGCGCCGCTCGGCGAGATGTCAATCCAGTTGATGCGGCCCCCGGTCGGCTTGAACTCGGGCCTCGCCGCCACATCATCACTCGCGACATAAACCGGGATGTTGCGGGCCTCGTTTGTTTTCAGGTCATACGCATAGAGGAGACCGCCGTTCTCATAGATGATGGCTTCTGTCCCCAGGCTCGGCCACTTGATGTCGTAATCCTTGTAATGCGTAAGTTGCGAGGTCTTTTTTGTCGCGAGATCGATGCGGTAGAGGTTCATGACCCCGTCGCGGTCGGAGATAAAATAGACGGCGTTGCCGGACCACATCGGGAACATGTCCATGGCTTCAGTCGTCGGCAGCGCCTCATATGTCTTTTTCTCCAGGTCCCAAATGGCGATCGGGCTTTTCCAGCCCCCGCGGTATCGCTTCCAGGTGCGGAACTCCTGGGAGGTGTAATTGAAGGCGATGCGCCGGCCGTCGGGAGCGAAGCTCACGAGGGAGGCCCGAGGCAGGTTGAGCATCTCCGGCATTCCGCCCTCGGGCCGGATCAGGAACAGGCGGTCGAAATCGGGCAGATCGCTCGCCCGGTTGGAGCGAAACAGAACCCGGCCGTCGGGAGACCAGCCCAAGACCATGTCGTTCGACGGGTGGTAGGTGAGACGCAGAGGTTCTCCGCCGCCTGAAGGGATCACATAGACATCGCTGTTGCCGTCGTACTGGCCGGTGAAGGCGATCCACTTTCCGTCGGGTGAGAACTTCGGGTAGAGTTCATCCCCGGGATGGGACGTGAGGCGGCTCGCCCGGCCTCCATTCGTCGCGGCGGTCCAGAGATCGCCGGCATAAACGAAGACAACCTGGTCGCGCCAAATGTGAGGATAGCGCAGTAACCGTGTTGGACCGGGGGGTGCTGTCTGCGCCCATCCGGAAGCAGACAAAAGCAAAAGTCCCAATGTTGCCAGAGAAATCCAGCGGACAGCTTTCATCGCATCTCTCCTTGTATTGAATGGCAAAAACGATCGCGTTTATCTTTCCAGGCCGGCTTTGCTGTGCCGGCGACGGCCCGGAATCGACGGCTGAGAGGAAAACCAGCGGCGCACAGACTAAGCGGATCATTATCTTTATTATACGATGGATCCACGAGGAAGGTTGCTCTCTAAATAACTCCGGGACATTGGATGCTCAAAGGATGGGACAATTGGGGGACAAGAAAACGCAACCTTTGAGGTGTTCAGCCCGTCACAATATGGAGAATGGTCTGCCGCGATTATGATATTATCCTACTTGATATGTATCCCATTCCACGGAGGAGGCATCTGATGCGAAAATCCAGAGGTTTCATCAATCTCGTGAAGATGGCCGGGGCGGTATTAGCCTCCGTCACGCTGGTCACAGCCATTCCCGGGCCGAAATCTGATATCCAGCCCCGGATCGCCCGGGTCGAGAAAGGGCTTCTCTCTCCTGTCCCGATCAAGGGTGAGCCCGGGATGAACATCCTGGAGAGAATGAAATTCTACAACGTTCCGGGCGTGAGTGTCGCCGTAATTTCGGGCTTCCGGGTTGATTGGGCGAAAGGATACGGCGTCATGGACGCGGAGACAAAGGCGCCCGTTACCGATAAGACGCTGTTCGTCGCCGGCTCCGTGAGCAAGCCGGTCGCGGCCATGGGAGCTTTGAGGCTCGTGAAGGAAGGCAAGATATCATTGGACGCAAATATCAATGACTTCCTCCGGTCCTGGAAGCTCCCTGAAAACGAATTTACCAGGACCAAGAAAGTGACCCTCCGCGGCATTCTGAGTCACAGCGCCGGAGTCACCGTCCATGGATTCAGAGGGTATGCGGCCGGAGAGCCGCTTCCGACAATGCAACAGATATTGGATGGAGAGTCCCCGGCCAATTCCGGCCCTATCCATGTCGATCTGGAACCGGGCAAGCAGTGGCGCTATTCGGGCGGGGGAATCACGATCATGCAACAGGCCCTCATGGATGTCGAGCGGAGGCCTTTCCCCGGAATCCTTCGCGAGAAAGTCCTGGCTCCTCTCGGCATGACGATGAGTACATATGAGCAGACGTTCACCCCGGAACGACTTAAGTTGGCCGCTTCCGGCCATTACGCGGACGGCCGTCTTGTTGAAGGCAAGCGGTTCATCTATCCCGAGATGGCGGCCGCAGGACTCTGGACAACCCCAACGGACCTTGCCAAGTTTGCGATCGAAGTCCAGCTCGCTATTGACGGAAAGTCCAACAAAGTCCTCTCAAAGGACATGGTTCGGCTTATGGTCACCCCGCACATTAGAATCTCAGACGAAGGAGATATGGCGCTCGGATTCTTTTTGGAGAAGGGGGATCAATACTTCGGCCACGGCGGCCAGGACATTGGATTCATTTGCCAGTTCATCGCCAGCGTTGACGGTGGTTATGGCGCGGTGGTCATGACGAACTCTGACGGACGGTCCGACGTTCTGATCGGGGAAATCCTGCGGGCCATCGCCCAAGAGTACGGTTGGAAGGGCTATGTCCCTGAACCTGTGCAGGTCATCATGCTCCCTCAGGACAAGTTGCGGCTCTTTGAAGGGCGTTATTTGCTCGATTCCGACAACGTCCTCACGGTCAAGCTCGAGGAGAGTGAGCTGAAAGGCAAAGAGACCGGATTACAGTTCTCATTTGCCCTCCTGCCCGTGGCGCCAGCTGAGTTTATCAGGAGAGATCGGGCCGTCAGGTACAGCTTCGCCGGCCAGGGCGGACTGACAATCCGCTCGGGAAGCAGGGAGCAAAAGGTGGGGCGTCTCGCCGCCGGAGTCAGCGTGCCGCTCGAATGCCTCCTGGAGGGCCGCTACGAAGAAGCCGCGACGCTCTACCGGAAGCTCCGCGCGTCAAACGCTAAGGACCCCGCCGTGGAGGAGAGCCGCCTGAACGGCATGGGCTATCAGCTCATGCAGCGGAAAATGCTCGACGCCGCTCTCACGCTGTTCAAGCTCAATGTCGAGTTCAATCCCGAATCCTGGAACGCTTACGACAGCCTGGCTGAGGGCTACATGACGAAGGGCGAGAATGATCAGGCGATAAAAAACTATGAAAAATCGCTGCAGCTCAACCCGAAGAACGTGAACGGGGCAAAGATGCTCGAGAAGCTAAAGAAGAAAGGCGAGGAACTGCGGGAGGCGGCGTAACGGAGCCATTGGCGACGATCGTGAGCCGCGCGCCATCCTCGATAAAGTCATAGAGCTCACGTATATCAGGGTTGAACAGCGCCACACAGCCGTCTGTCCAATCCTGGTACTCCCGCACCTTTGCCGGATCAGCGTCGCCGGGCACGAGCCCGCTCCTGCGCGCACCCGGGGATTTCCTTTGGGATTGGGCGAGCTCCGAGGCATATTCCGGGGGCTGGCCGTGGATCAGGAGGTCACCGCCGAGCTTCGTGTTCTGGGGAGGGCATTTACCTTCCTTGAGGGCGGCGACGGTGGCCTCGAAATCCTTGGGAGTGATCAAACCTCCCTTGAGACCCTGCCGCGTGTCTTCGAGGTTCGGGTAGGAGATCCACAAGGCCAGATAGAACTGGGAGCGCGAATGGGCACAGATGAAATATTCGCCCTCCGGAGCCCTCCGGTCGCCCGGACGCAACTTGGGACCATGGGGATTCAGCCCGAGCTGGACCCGGTAAGCCTTGACCATTCTCCGGTGGACCCACAGCTCGAGTCTCCTCTGCGCCTTGTTGACCAGCAGCCTTGCGTTTTTGAGCTTCCCCTTCTCGAGGGTAAGGCGATACTCCTTGACGAGTTCGGCAAGCGAGCGCTCAGGCCCAAAGACATCCGGGTTATAAAGGGCGATAGTGATGTCCCACGGACCGACGCGCTCGGAGGGATGGGCCGGAGCAGGCAGCGCGGCCGGGGTGCGCGGGCCGACGGCGCACGACGCAAGGAGCAGCACGAAAGCGGCCGCGGCTGCGAGTTCGGAACACTTGGCCCCGCGCAGCAAGGGATAATTTTTATTCCAAGACCGAGTCTCCATGTTTCTAATGGCCCCCATCATCCCTCGGTCTACCATAAATTAATTATAGTTCATGGGGCGGGCACCATCAAGCCGGGGCTGATATTCGGTTTGACAATCTGCTCGTCCTGGTTTAGGATTTTTATGAAGGGGAAGGGATAATACAAATGAAAATCGGAATCCTTGGCACGGGCATGGTCGGCCGTTCTCACGCCGAAAAACTCGCCGTTTTGCGACACGAGGTTATGATGGGAACAAGAGACGTGGCCAAGACGCTCGCCATGAGCGAGCCGGACGCCATCGGCAATCCGCCCTTCAGTGTCTGGCACAAGGATCACACCGGTGTCAAGCTCGGCGCTTTGGCCGAGGCTGCGGTCCATGGGGAGATTATCTTCAACGCCCTTAACGGTGAAGCGGCCGTCGAAGCGCTCAAGAAATTGGAATCGGTTCTGGACGCCAAAACTCTTATCGACATCACAAATCCGCTTGATTTCTCGAAGGGCATGCCGCCCTCGCTTATCGTTTCCAATACGGACTCACTGGGCGAGCAGATTCAACGCGCCCTCCCGAGAGCGAAAGTGGTCAAAACCCTAAACACGGTAAACGCCCTTCTCCAGGTGAATCCGCGCCAACTCGCCGACGGCGACCATGATATCTTCGTCAGCGGAAATGATGTCTCTGCCAAAGCCCAGGTCATCCGGATCCTCAAGGACTCGTATGGTTGGAAGAACATCATCGACCTGGGCGACATCACCACGGCGCGCGGTGCGGAAATGCTGCTGCCGATGTGGGTGCGGCTCTGGAATACCCTGCAAACGCCGCTGTTTAACTTTAGGATTGTCAAGTAGAGGGCTATATATTCTCGAACTTCAGGTGCCCACCTTCTTAGAGAGAACGGAACCCTCTGCTTTCCGATCTCAATCGCGTGCTCCCCGGGCGGGAGAGGAAATGTGTTGGCGAGATTGCTCACATCAACTACCAGCTCACCCATTTTATCGTGAATCTTGTGCACTGAGAGTTTAGCCCTCACAATTCTCACGCTGGAGACTCCCGCCGGGAGCTCCAAGGTCGAACGAAGAGAGATGACCGTTTCAACCTTCCGTCCAGTTTAGGCGTTGACGATTTTATGGCCTGGCCGAAGCAGTCGAGCTGGCTTTTGGTCGATTCGTCGGCTCCGAGGCAAATGCCCTTGCCCGGGCCGAAACTTTTTTTTAAGATTCCAGTATATATCAAAGAGGGAAGGGATTTATCGTATTGATGCGGCTGTATGTCTCGCGCTCGCAGGAAACGAGGCAGATAAAATCATATATCAAACGGAGAGGAGGTTGAATCATGCGACGGGGCACGTTTTATAAGCTCGGCGTGGTGGGCCTTCTGGCGGGTCTCTTCGGGCTCGCGGCCCCTGCGGCTTCTCAAGATCTCGGTGCAAAAATCGACTCTTACCTGAAGCCCTTCGTTGAGGCGAACAATTTTACTGGTGTCGTGTATATTTCACGCGGAGGCAGCGTCCTCTTTCAAAAGGGCTACGGAATGGCGAATTACGAACTGGATGTCCCCAACGGCCCCGAGACCCGCTTCCACATCGCTTCTATCTCCAAGGCGTTTACGGCCGCTGCGATCCTCCTCCTCGAGGAACACGGCAAGCTCTCCACCTTGGACTCCGTATCCAAGCACCTCCCCGGTTATCCTAACGGCGACAAGATCCGGCTCGAACATCTGTTGACGCACAGCTCCGGCATACCGAATGTCAACAATTTTCCCGAATACGGGCGCGAATCCTTTTTCCCTCACTCCACGGCCGCCGTCGTGGCCATGTTCCGGGATAAGCCCCTTGAATTCGAGCCAGGGACGCGCTTCAACTACAGCAACTCGAATTATAACGTCCTGGCCTTGATCATCGAAACCGTGTCTGGACAGAGCTACGGTGAATTTCTCAAAGCGAATATCTTCGACCCTCTCGGTCTTCTTTCCACCATCCACGACGGCGACGCTTCGGCACTGATCAGAAATCGGGCGACGGGCATGGAGCCCCAGGGTTTGCGCGGCTTGAAGCTCGCCCCGCAGATAGATTGGTCGATAAAGACCGGCAACGGCTCGCTTGTCACCACTGCTTCCGACCTCGCCAAGTTCGCGCGGGCAATCTTCGAAGGCCAGCTGCTTCGCCCGGTTTCTCTCGCCAAGGTCATGAAAGCCAGCCAGTTATTTCCCTACGGCTGGACCGACCGGGAACGTTCCCACCGCAAGATCAAGGGCTTCGGTGGCCGCAGCCCCGGATTCGTCTCGAGCCTGGACTACGTCCTCGACGACGGGACGTGTATCGTCGTCCTCAGCAACAGCTATTCCCCGGTCACGCAAGATCCGATCGCTCCCGCGGTCAACGCCATCGTCTTCGGCGAATCTCCACGCTCGGAGCCGACGGCGCCGGTCCGTCCGGAGGCCGGCGAGCTCTCCGCCCTGGCTGGACGGTACCAAATGCCCGAAGATTATTTTGTGCCCGGGATCGTTTTGACCCTCGAAGATCGCGGCGACTACCTCGAGGCGCACTGGAGCAACGGGGCGACGACGGTTATTTATCCCGTGGGCGGCGGCCAATATCTCGACCGATCCTATTGGGTACAGGTCACTCTCACCCGGGACGCCGATGGCCGAGTGACGGGCTTTCTATATAATGCAGGTCGGGAATTCAAAGCGCGGCGGCTATCTTGAGGCGGGATGCCTTCGGGGTCGGACCGAACTAAGCGTCTCATTTTAAAAAAGATAGTGATCGATCTTGGCTTAAATCTGCCCCTAAAACGGTGTTTTTGGGGACAAAAACGTCACTTTAAGATAAACTTGAAATATCCTAAAACGAAAATTTGACGGCCAAAATTAACGCCTAACGGCCATATTTGACCCCAGAAATCGGATTAGTTTTATTATTATCAATTAGTTCGATAGGCCCGACCCTAATATAAAGCTAATATAAAGTCTCCGTGCTCGAGAGGTTTCTTCCCAAAATCAAGTTCTGCCTGACCTTCACCCTGTTTTTTATCGCGGTCGTCGTGACCATCGAGCTCATCAGAAACCTGATCTTCAACGGACGGAAAAAACTGGCCGAACGATTCATGGGGCTCTCCGCCGGTCTTCGAGATTGACGACCCTCCTCCCCTATGCTAATTTGATCCAATGATCAAACGTCGAACCGGAGCTGCTCCGCGAATCCGCGACCTGTTTTCCGCCACCTGCTTCCTGTGCGCTCTGGCAGGAATCATGGTTACAAATGCGCTTATCTCTAAGAATGCGTCGGCCCAAGAAAGCCGCCGAGCGGACGTCATCATTCCAAATGTTGATGATGACAATGGAGACGGGATTCCCGACTGCAACGCGGCAACCTTGAGCGGCGCCATCGATGACGACATTCTCCGAGTGCTCATCAACCCAGGCCGCGCCCTCCCCGAAGGAGCCACGGTCAGATTCGATATCGCTGAACCGTGGACCCGCTTCGCCCGCGCATACATACGAGGCCGCTCAAGCGACGGTTTCCATCTCATCCAGGGACGAGTCCGAGTGAGTCCGGACGAAGCCAAGACAAACGGAATCAAGATCGGCATCGAAGCGACGGACTTCGCCGATGAGGGGCGGCCGCCGGCTCTCGCCATGAAAATCCATTTTGAGACAAAGGAAGGCCGCCCACTCTACGAAGAAACGCTCAATTGCACCGTCGCCCCATTCTTAGTCTCCTGCTGCCTCGATCCCGCGGATGTCGTCCACGTTGTCAAGACCGAGCTCACGGAGAGGTTCGTGAACGACCTCGCGCCGCTCGTCAAGACGGCAAGAGCCCGGCTCGAGACCTTTGCTGACGCCTCGCTGCCGGCCAATGATATTTGGATTCAGGACGCGACGGAGATCGGCTGGGCAACCGACGGAGAGCGCGTGATGCACGTCGCGCTTCACGGGAATCGCGGCAAGAAGCTCGACGATCTGTTCGCCAAGAGATTTCCGGGTAAAGATACCGGCGTGATTCAAAAAGGAAATGACCGGGGCAAGTCGGCCGAGTGGATCGATTGGTTCGGAAACCTGGAGGCAAGCCCACCGGTGAAGGTTCATGGCAATGAGTTTAGGAACGGCCGAATCTATGTGGGCACGCAGGGCGAGCGCTCTATGCATCCCGGCGTGGTTAAGTTTCTCGAGGCGCAGGGCGCCCAGGCGCCCGTGCTGTGGATCGATACCTCATGGCTCGTGATCGGGCACGTCGACGAGATTGTTTCGTGGGTTCCATCCAAGCTGGGCACACCGTATCGAATGTTGATACCGTCGCCGCGGCTCGCCGTCGAAATTTTAAAGGAAGCCGAGAAAGACGCGCCGGGCGGTATTCTGAACCGGGGCACGAAGCGTGAGCACGACCTGCCCGGCGAATACGAACGGCAGGTGGCCGACGCATTGAATGATAAGGATCTGATGGCGGCGCAAGAGCTCGTGCAGAAGAAAATCGACGGGGTTCGCCGAACGCTCCAAGACGGGCTCGGTGTCGCCGACGACGATATCATCGAAATTCCGGTCCTTTTCAATTCGTCTTCGAAGTATTTTCGCGGACGCCACTACGCTGAGACGACCGACATGGTGAATTGTCTGTTGATCGGAAACACCGTGATCGTCCCCGATCCGCACGGTCCTCTCTTGGCTGGAAAAGATGTTTTGTTACAGGCTGTAAAGGACCGTCTCGAACCGCTCGGCTGCCGGGTGCTCGAGGTCGACAATTTTTATCCTTATCACCGGCACGGTGGCGAAGTGCACTGCGGTACGAATGCGACTCGCCAGCCGGCGGTCGGCCGATAAGGGGCGAACCGAAAAATCCGTCCCGTTCTTCACTTCCTGAAAAACTTGAGATGCCGCACCCTTCCCGAGTAGGCGCTTATCCCGTTGACATGGCCTTTTTTATCGCGTGTGAAACGGATCACGGTTCCGCCCCAGCTTCCACCGACCAAAAACCCGTCCTCATAGGTCGGCTCGAGCGCCGCGGCGGGTTCGGGTCGGTGGCGGATGGTCAGTTTGCCGTCCTTGATGGCGACGATGTAGAAAACCTCAAGTTCCTCGCTCCAATATTTCCCCTCATACTCGGCAAGCTTCTGGGGCGTGGGCATCGCCGGTTCTACCCTTGTGTAGAATGAAGGAGGATACCCTTCGGCCGTCTGCCGCACGACGAGCGGTTTTTTCTCGCCGCCGCCTTCAAAGAGGTATTCGGACCCACCCTCGACCAGAAAGCGGCCCGGCTCGATCGGCACGAGCTCGCGAACCCGGCCCTCTCCCATGATGAGCTTGCCTTCCTTGAGAGTCAGCCGGATAACGGCGTCGGTTTTCAAGTTGCGATAAAGGCCGGCCTTCGTCCGGAGCTCTTCTTCCGTCATCTTGATCGGTGAGGGCTTGGGCTTATCTTTAATGGCCCCGGCGAGGACAACGTCGATGACTTTGTGACCGAGCTCACTCGAGTTGGCGCCGCCGAAATTGCTCAGGAGGGCGATGGCCACCTTCTGTTCGGGATAGCGGGCAAGAAAGGCGCGGTAGCCGGCCGTGGACCCGCTGTGGCTCACTTCGCGAAGCCCCTTGTACTCCCCCACTCCTAATCCGAGGGCATAGCCGATGGGTGCACCGTCATTGAGCTTCGCCGGGATCTCCATCTCGTCCAGGGAGGCGCGTCCTATGACGCTGGGATCCCAGAAGTTCTCGGACCAGATCAGGAGATCGCCCACCGTTGTCAGCAGCCCGCCGTTCCCGTAGACGTTGGTGAAAGACATGTTCTGATGAAACTTCCGGTCCTCGCCCCAGGAATAGGCCGTGGTCCTTCCTTCGACGATCTTCGTGAAGTCATCCCGCCATTGCGTGCTCTTCATGCCAAGAAGGCGGAAAATTCGCTCTTGGCTAAAATCGGCCAACGACTTTCCGCTGGCCCTCAGGACCACCCAAGCCAATAAGGAGTATCCCGTGTTGCTGTAAAGGTACTCATCGCCGGGAGCGAAGTTCAGCTCTCTTTGACGATTGACCAAGTCGAGAATCTCATCCAGCGTATGAACGGCGCTGCCCGGCGGCCGTCCAGCAGCGCTCAGCAACCCCCATTGGTCCCTGATGCCGCTGGTGTGAGTCAGGAGATGTCGGATGGTGATCGTGGGTCCGAACACGGGGACCTCGGGAACGAACTTCCGGACATCGTCAGTCAGGGCAAGCTTCCCCTCCTGACACAGGATCTGGATGGCACCGGCGGTGAATTGCTTGGACACCGAGCCCGCCTCAAAAACGGACTCGGGCGTGATCGGGATGTTGTATTCCAGGTTGGCCAGGCCATAGCCCCGGGTGTAGATAACCTTTCCCTCCCTCCAAACTCCCAGCGCACAGCCGGGCGTCGCTGTTTTGTCATACTCGGCAAAGACCTTGTCGATCGCTGCCGTCAAGGCCGGCTCGATAACGCTGACGCCGAGTTGCCCAGTCGCGCCGAAACCGGCTTGAAAGACGAGAGTCACCGCCAATAGCCAGAGAACTAGACTCCTCGCCTTAATCCGAAGCTGTCTTTCCGGCATCTGAACCTCCGATATTAGGAGAATTTGATTTCCCAATTTGATGACCAAATGAGCACGCATGGCCAAAATCCTCTTTCCACATCCTCAGGGATACTAGAACGTGATGTGCAAAGATGTCAAGTTGAGCAAAGAGGAACCAAGCAGCTTTTCGTTTTTTGTGCAATGAATCTTCGCATTGTTCAGTAAAATCGATGTTTTTCGGCCAAAAAATGTTTATGTTAGACGCATTTTTCACCAAAAAAGCATGGTATCTCTTTTATTCTTTTGCACTTAGTTCGGTCCGACCCCGGCAAAAAGAGTTATTTTTTCTCGATCTGCAGATTTAAATCGAGGAGAGGGGCAAGCTCACTCTTTAGATATTTCCCGAGAAACTCTTCAACAAGAGAGCGGATTAATTGGGTTGTGAGTAGGGCGCGCTCAAAGGCGCTTTGGTCCGGCGGCGATTCGCGGGAGAAACGGCTGTCAAGGAGGTGCGTATCGGTAAAACTCATGTGGTCGGCTTCCCCTATCACGACATAGTAAGTATTCAATTCACTCCCAACGTACTCACGCGCTCGAGTTTCGGGATTCGACGCATGTTCCTCTGTCGCCATGAAAAGAAACGGCTTGTTCAGTTCGACGGGGCGAACATCATCGTTCATTCCGGGATAGGTGGACCCGTCCAGGTTGACGCCGGCAAGAATGCGAGGCTCCTTTTTCGTGGCCAGTGCTGCGGTTGTCCCGCCCATGGAATGACCCACGATTCCAACCTTTGACAAATTCATGTGGCCGTGCCAAAAATTATCATGCAAATTCATCTCCTGGAGTTGGTCGATGACAAATTGGACATCCGGCACCAACACATCTTCCGCGAACTTGCCAATCGCGACACCCTGGGTTCTCCGATCCGCCTCAGCCGCCCAATAGGGAGTGAACCTGGCTTCATGCCCGTCCGGAAACACTGCGATCAATGAATCGGGCGGGTGATTGGGAGCGACCACGATAAAGCCGGTACTCGCCAGTCCCTCAGCAAGTACCGTATAGATAGCCGGGACGGCCCCCGAGCCGTGCTCCAGAAGCACAATTGGGAAGGGACCGCCCTCGGCAAAGGGCGCTAGAAGTCTGGCGTGAGTGCGCACCTGACGCGCGAAACTCGGTTGCAGATTCCAATTCTCAGCGACCGCATCCGCGGTCCTCTCGTCCATGTACGGCGCAAACGCAGCCTTTCCCTCTACGGCCGGATACCACATGGTTATGATTAGGTCACGGCCATGGTGCCGGTCGCTCAGCGCAATAGCCTTAGTTCCTACGGGATGGCAGCCATTGGGGACCGGCAGATCAAATCCTGGTTGGGCTTCCTCTGAGCCTCGAACCGCAGACGCGAACAATAGCAACAGGATTACAGAAAGTGCGGGCGTGGCAGCATTTTTTAAGAATAAAGAGATGCGTCTGAACATGTGTCTCATCGACCCTCCCTAAAATAGAACTCGTATGTCGAGATAGTCATGAGCAAATAAGGTACCCTGAGGATAGCCTTGCTCCTCTCCTTGTTAGGACGCTTCGGCTAGGAAAAGGTTGTTGATAAGATCCTAAAATTGACTCTAAAATTGGGGTCGGACCGGACGATCTGATTTATTATTTGCTGATTAGACTCGGATCAAGGCTTTTTTAGGCGTTTAAAACGCGTTTTTTGGTCCAAAAAACATCGTGATAAGATGTTCGCTGGTCTCTGAGCTCGTGAATCCCAAGGTCAGCAACTCAGGCTAAAGCAACCCCAGCCACCAAATCGCCCTTGGCACAGTGGATCATCGCATCATTCAATAAAATCGGCGTTTTTCTCCCCAGAAATGGTCAAATAAGACACTTTTTTCGCCAAAAAAAGGTGCTATCTCGCTGACTCTTTTATATTTAGTTTGGTCCGACCCCAATCTCTACAAAGTAATTTTAAACCAGCTCTGGATTCCGGCTCAAACTTTTATCGATCCCCAGTCCCAGGGAAGAATCATGTTTTTGTCCTGATCAGCATGATGTTCCTGAAAGTCGGAATGATTCCCCTGAAGTCGACCGCCTCCCCTTCGAAGGTGAAAAAGAGCCCCGGCAGATGCTCGCGGCACCGGGCACCGTTAAAACTCAGGTAGCCGTCCGCAATCATCACCCTGAAAAGAGAACCGAAAGATCTACCCCAGGCCAAGGATCTGTAGGACCCAAGGAACGACTTCCATTCCGGCTTGTCCGGCCCCGATTTGTCGGAAGAGCTCTCCGGTTTGTGGAAATCATAATACAAGCATCTGCCTGTGAGCCTGTTGAGGTGAATGAGAGTCCCCGGCTGATCGGGGAGGCAAGGTTTGACCCGAAGCTCTGAATTGTTGCCGAACAACCCCATGATTTCCCCCTGATCCGAATAAATGGTGAGCGGATAAAAGTCCTTGTCTATGGAAATCCCTAACACCCCGTCCTTCAGGCCAATCGAGATGTTGTTCCCATAAAAGCCGACAATTTTTTTTATTATTTCATCACCAGGGGCGAGAAGATCTTCCGGTTTGACAGCCGGCCTTTCCGGCCACGGCTTTGTGGGGCCCATCTTTTTCTCGATCAGCTCATTGACGACGGCTGTGACCCGGCTTCCGTCGACTGCGCTTTCTTCCGAATTGGTCAGCGTCACCACTCCCAGCTTCAACTCCGGGTACATGGCCATGAAGCATATAAAACCGTAGCCCCCGCCTCCGTGTTGAACATAAGAGGTTTGACTGACGCCGTCTGAGTCAAGGCCGAGGCCATACCCATATCTCTGACGCTTCTCCGGAAACGCCGGTCTGTGCATCTCCTCGACCAGCTCTTTTTTCAATATCTGCTTTCCGTTTGCGCTGCCTTTATTTATGTGGAACATGAGGTATTGGGCCATATCGAGAATATTGGTATAGACTCCTCCTGCGGGAAACATCGGGATCTCAACCGGTATGCCGCCATAGACAACTCGAAGTGGTGAAACATGGCCGATCGCCCGGTCCTCCGCCTTACGGATCTCCTCGGGGTCGCAGGTGCTGTCGCTCATCCCAAGCGGGATAAAGATCTTCTCGCGGATATACTTCGCAAACGGCAGCCCCGTTCTTTTTTCCAGGATGCAGCCGGCGAGGTCGATCCCAAGGTTTGAGTAGCTGTACCGATACCCTACCGGATAGCGAAGCCATGTATCGGAGATACTCAGAATGTGCTCATCAAAAGTGTGCGGACGGCTATCGTAGTTGCCTCCCACGGGCGCCTCATGGGTGAACCCCGCTCGATGGGCGAGGAGATGGCGCAGGGTCATTTTCCTTTCTGGGTGTTCTTCGAACCGGCTGTGGACTGTAAACTCTGGAAGATACTCCGTGATCGGAGCATCTAAGTTCAGGAGACTATCCTGGACCGCGGTTAGAATTCCGAGGGCCGTGAAGCTCTTTGACACCGACTGGATGCTGAGAAGAGTCCGCGGCGTGACCGGCTTTTCTTTCGTCCGGGTGGTGTGGCCATAAACTTCCTGCCACAAAATGCTCTTATCATCAACGACGGCCACCGCCACCCCCGGGACATCCCTTTCCTTAAGCCATCAGGGTATTTTGACCTGGAGTTCCTTGATAACGGAGGCGGCCAGAGAATCCTGACCCGGAGACTGTGATGCGCCGCTCGAGGCGATTCGTGGCTTCTCAAATGCCAGGCAAATTGCGGCCATCAGCGCGGCCATGAAAATGAAATTGCGCTTGCTCTTTGGAACACTCACGAATTGACTCTCCTACGACGATTTGTTTCTTTGATTCCGGGTGCTTTATGGGTCAATCTTGCCCAACACGAAAATGCTAATCATACCTAGTCCGGATGTCAACTTTGCGAGGACAATAAGGAGTGGTCAAAGGCCTCGCGTCCGCCTCTGGTTTGAGAGCTTGATTTTGCCACGGAAAAGAATCAACTTAGGTGATATCAAGCCAATAAATAATCTAACAAAATTGGGGTCGGACCGAATTATATCATTTATTGTCTACAAGTTAGATTCAGATTGAGGCCTTTTTCGGTGCTTAAAACGCAGTTTTTGCCCCCAAAAAAAGCCGTTTAAGCTAGTCTCAATCCATGAACGTCATTGTTCCGCGACCAGGGACCGTTTCCCTTTGCCTCACCCCGTCAGGTGATCATGGGCTCATTTTCGCAATGAATCCCTGATTTAAAGTCGGCACTGATTTCCGCAAGCGTTGGAAAAATAGAAAATAACAATTGACCAGCCCTGCCTTGTAAAGTTTCAGAGTCCTTGAGGACTGGTTAGCTCAATCCATCACCAAGAACACACGCCTTGCCAATTAAACAGATCGCCAGCCTGCCACCCGGCGACCTTCAGCCCTCCGCAAAAGGGAGCCTTTTACCGCCCCAAATGCCGCAAGAGAAAAGCGATCGTTTCTTTCCAGGAATCGATACCCCCCGCGGCGTTGGCCTTGTCTGCGCCGCCGTTGATAGGCGCTGTATTGGCCGTAATCAAATAAGGAAGAAAGGACGAGTGTCCCGCGGCTTCGTGGCTGACATGCTTGACCTCGTAGGGGAAACGGACGCTTTGAAGCTTGGCCACGATCTCCCGACAGAACTTATCGGCCGGCCAGGTCTGGTCTTCCGTGCCGGAGACGAGGAGGATCGGCGCTTTAATTTTTTCTACTGGAATCCTGGCCTGCTGAATCAGCGCGGGATCGCTCTGGGCCAAAGAACGGAGGTGGGACGCAATGTAAGAATTGATCTCCCCTTTCTTTTCCTTCTCTTTCTCCTCCGCCTGATAGGCAAACGGGACAAAGGGAAGAGCGCGACCGTCGAGTGACCAGGAAGATACCGGCACATAATCCGCGGAAAAGAATTTCTGGCTGAGTCCTTCCCAGACGTGCGCCGCCGGAGTCCAGGCGACGACGGCTTGAAAATCCTCGTAATGAGAAGCCAGGAGGAGGGCAAGCTCGCCGCCCTTGGAGCCCCCCGCGACTCCCAAACGACCGGCCTTGATCATCGGCTGTTCCTTCATCCAGGCCACAGCCCGGTGGAAATATTCGAGAGGGATTTCCACCAGTTCGTCGGGAAGGCCCGGATAATTAAAATACGCTAAGGTCAAAGCTGCAAATCCTTGCGAGGCAAAAGCCTGGGCCAGCCATTCATACAGTCCACCGTTACTCCCTCCGAGGATGAGGACGCCGGGGAAGGGGCCGCCCCCAGCGGGATGATAGAGGAAGCCGCGCATTCCGTCCTTATCCAAGGGGATCCGGACTAGGCCTTGCCCCGGCATCTGATAGACGCGACGGAGACGGGCAGAAGCGGTTTCTCCCGAAGCGGCTTGGGCTAAGAAATCCACTGTCCAACCATCAACCTCATCGTTGGCAAAGGAAGGCAGCCGCTTTCCTTGGGAATCCGGAGGCTTCATAGACCAAAGCAGCCCGAGAATATCAACCCCGGAGTAGTTTCCCGACGCAGGGGCTTGCACCGAGACATCGACGGCCCCCAGGCCGGACGCGACGAATACGGCGGAGGACTGCCACAGTCTCCTGCGCTTGTCGGTCGCTTGGGCTTTGACCGTCACCTCTTCAGCGGGTTTTAGCCCCGAAATCGTGAGGGAGAATGGAGTCCCCATGAGCGCCACAACCGGTTGAACTTGAATGGTGAAAGACTCGGAGATAGGTGATATCCGGCTGGGGCACTCAGATCTGGGGTCGGCGAGGCTGATCAATCCCAAAAGGAGCCCATAAAACACAAAGACGGATGAGTTCCTGAGGACACGGTTTTTTCGCATGGCTCTCGATGTCTCCTCTTTCACAGAACTTAAAATGCAACGTCCTGATCTAATTGACGAGGTGGAACGACCTTTGGTTGCCAAGAACACTTCTTTGCTTACCCGGATGCGGCCCATCCTATAACAAATATCGGAATGCCGTCAGGATTCTCAGATTATTTCTGTTTCTCTAAACTCTGGAACACCAATTCCAGCCATCGCGGCACGGTCATAAACCCTTTCGCCCAGGGAGCGAATCGATCCGGAAGACCGGCAGCCTTCACCTGCTCGAGGGTTTTCCCGGCTTGCATTTGTTTCCGGACTATGTCGGCGGAGTCGGCGAGCATTTGACGAAAGGACTTGAGCTCGGCCGGACCGGCCACGGAGCCGTGCCCCGGGATGATTTTCGCGTCCGGAGGCAAGCCGGCCAGGATGGCATCCAGATGACGCACCCAGCTGTCAATGTCCCCACCATTGGCCACGTCCATGAACGGGAACGTCCCGTTGAAGAACATATCCCCCATGTGCACAACTTTAAGCGCGTCGAAAAAGACTACGGTATCGCCGTCGGTGTGGGCTCGTGGATAATGGACAAGCCGTATGGTTTCTCCTCCTGCATAAACCGTCAGCTTATCGGCGAAAGTGATGTTTGGCAGTGCGCCGGCCGGCAAGGCTTTGATTTGTCGTCCGAGGAGTGCTTGATCTTTTGCCAGCAGTGACCTCACGTTTTCTTGGGCGATAACGGCGGCGCCCGGTCCGAAAGCTTTATTGCCGTCGGTGTGATCCAAATGCCAGTGCGTGTTGATCAAGACCCGGATGTGGCTGCCACCCGCCAGGCCTTTGATGGCATCCCAGATTCGACCTGCGATCGGTTCCTCCATCGCATCGATCATGAAGACTCCGGCGGGATCAGCGACGACTCCGATGTTGCCGCCGCCGCCCATAAGCACATAGACAGGTCCAGCCACCGGCGTCATGGTTATCTTTGGCTGGGTTTGCTGTGCGGGAAGAGAAATCAGACTCATAGAGAGCACAAAAATCCATAGAATGCGTTTCATGGGATCGCCTCCTCATTCACCTCCATCAAATCGCCAAATCCAAGGACTGTGATATCCTCGGGAATGTCCTTTTTTGCGGTCGCTTGAGAGCCTGTCCCGTCCGAGCCCTAAAGCCATAGTCGCTTGAACGAAAAAATTGTATTTCCCAATAGCGATCGATGTCAAGGAAAAGCAGAACACTTCAAACAAGAGCAATAAAAAAGGGCAGACTTCGGGGTCATCGAAATCTGTCCTTGGTTTCTAAAGCTTGGGCTTGCTAGGCGAACCGATCAATACCGGCCGCGACTGCCGCCGAAGCCGCGCGAATCACCGGAGAACTTATCTTTGATGATCGCCGCGCTCTGGACCGCACCGAAGGCCTCGAAGGCTTCTTTGACTTTCAGTTCGGGATGACCCAGGAGGAGAGCTCCCTGGCCAAAATAGTTAAAAAGCAATGCGGGGAAGGCATAAACCGGCTGAAGGGCGAGTAAGATGCGGGGCTCGTGCCTATATCGCCATAAACCACACCCAGGACGCCGAGGGCGAGCAAATGAATCGTAATCGCCGACGGTATATGCTACACTAGGATGTCATTATTGGCCTCCCTTCGATTGAGATTAATTGCGAAATTCACCATTTCGGATTGCCCTCTTTCGACCACCGCCATTGGTTCATTTTCAAAAACGTTTCCTAACATAAGAAGGAGACCTCAAATTTGCAGGTGAACAGCAGGACCATTCGCGGGACCTTGCTCCATTGGAAGGCACGTCTCCGTGGAAACGGCTTGACAAAAAAATTCGCCGCTACCGAGCCACCGCTGCGATCGGAACTGTTCAGCAGCGACCAGATGAAGCAGCATGGCAAGGCCCTGGCGGAATCGCACCAATTGGGGTCGGAAGGCGCTCCAGACCGGCTTCTGACACGGCTCGCCGAGAATGAAGGCGTTCTGATTAGAACCAGTAACCTCCTAACGACCGCAATAAAGGCGAACCGCCGGATTGCACCGGCTGGGGAATGGCTGCTCGACAACTTCTATCTGATCGAAGAACAGATTCGCACGGCCAGGCGACACTTGCCCAAGGGTTATAGCCGGGAACTGCCGCGCTTGCTGAACGGCCCATCGGCCGGGCTTCCGCGCGTGTACGACATTGCGCTGGAGATTATCTCGCACGGCGATGGACGGGTGGATCCGGAAAATCTCAGCCGTTTCGTCGCCGCCTACCAGACGGTGACCGCCCTTAAGTTAGGCGAATTGTGGGCCATCCCGATCATGCTGCGCCTGGCCCTGATCGAGAATCTCCGACGCGTTGGCGTCCGGATCGCCGCCGACCGGACCGACCGAAACCGCGCCGACTACTGGGCGGACCAGATGACGGAGACCGCCGAGAAAGACCCGAAGAGCCTGATTCTCGTGATCGCGGATATGGCGCGGTCGGGCCCTCCGCTGGTGAGTTCATTTGTCTCCGAATTTACGCGCCGGCTGCAGGGACAGAGTCCCTCTTTGGCCTTGCCGCTCACCTGGATTGAGCAGCGCCTCTCCGAGTCCGGCCTGACGATTGAGCAGTTGGTGCAATCGGAGAACCGACAACAGGCCGCCGATCAGGTTTCCATAAGCAACAGCATCGGCAGCCTTCGATTTCTGGGGGCGATGGACTGGCGCGAGTTCGTCGAGACGATGAGCGTTGTCGAGCAGACCCTGCGTGAGGATCCTGGCGGAGTCTACGACAAGATGGATTTCGCCACCCGGGATCGCTACCGTCACGTGGTGGAAAAGATCGCGAAGAGCAGCCGGCTATCCGAAAGCGAAGTGGCCCGCCAAGCGATCCAATTGACCCGCGAGGGCGCGGCCAAGAAAGGCGGTGACCATCTATCGGCCCATGTTGGGTTCTACCTGATCGACAAGGGATTGCCGCAGCTCGAACGATTGGCGGAGGTACGTCTAACTACCCTTGAGGCTCTTCAGCGATTGAGCCGTCAGTTTCCTTTGCTCTTCTATCTGGGCATGATCACGCTGTTTACGGCTATTTTCACCGGGAGCTTGTTAGCCAAGGCGCAAGCCGGCGGGTACCGGGATTGGGTTCTCGCACTGATAGGTATCCCCTTGCTGCTGGGTGCAAGTCATCTGGCGGTGGCGCTGGTGAATTGGCTGGCGACGCTGCTGGCGACGCCGCACCTGCT
>Ga0315282_10002104_pt1 | contig 37069 bp, 35 predicted proteins | sample YL17G07_20_MG_FD_203693 | JGI IMG/M metagenome (GOLD analysis project Ga0315282, IMG submission 203693) | Sediment microbial communities from Yellowstone Lake, YNP, Wyoming, USA - YL17G07_20 | ecosystem: Environmental > Aquatic > Freshwater > Lake > Sediment | place: USA: Wyoming | collected... | reverse complement strand
TTAGACCTAGAATCCCCATATACTTCGGCGCAACGGAAGAACGCGGGATAAGACTCGCCGCGAAAATTGCGGACGGCATCATACTGAATGGATATACGTCCAAATCCCACGCTAGAAGCGTCAAGGATTTGCTCTCTCGTGAACGAGCAGATCACCTACACCTGTTGGGTAACGTCATGGTCTCGATAGATGACGACCAGGAAGCTGCAATTGAAGGCGCTAGACAGCTTGCTTATACGTACTTCACATCAATCCCAACGATAGCAAACGCGAACGGAATTTCGCACGATTTCATTGAAGAACTGAAAAGTCTTGAAAGAAAAACAGGAATTGATGATGCCATGGAACATCTGCCCGATCATATGATCACTGATGCGGTGGCGACTGGCACACCTGAGCAGTGCAGAAAATGGATACGCGATTATTCGCAAAGTGGATTACAGGAAGTGCTGATAGCGCGGATTCATGGGGACACCAGGCGGATGATTCGTGAGATATCAGAATTGAATACCGACTGACGTCGCCACCGTTATTCCACGCAAATCAGAGTACACGGGCGGGTATGAATGGCGTCCGCCAGTCCTTGTACCAGCCCAGAATCTTGCACCCAGAATCAGTTATCAACACCGTATCCTTTGACCTTATTATCTCCTTCCGCGACCCGTAGACAACGGGGTCGAGTACTATGATCATTCCTGGTTCCAGTGGTGTGTTGTCAGATTCGCACACGTAAGGAGGTTCATGAGTAGTTACTCCTACCCCGTGGCCGAAACCAAGCTCCTCTATGAGGTCGATCCCTCTTCTCTTCGCCTCTTCTGAGATTATTCTAGCTATCTCGCTGCATTTGACTCCCGGCCTCATGGCGTCAACTGCTACTGTTCTCAGGGCTACGAGGCCGTCGTAGGCTGTCTTCTGCTCCGGACTTGGTTCACCCATCATTACCATTCTGGCCGCATCGCTCCAATAACCTTCGATGGAACTACGCATCTCAATTCTAAGGGTTTCATGCTCTCTGAGCTCCTTCTCTCCTCCGCCAATACCGAAGAATGGTGCATACGGCCAAAATTGTTTCGAATTTTCTCCAGAAGCTATCGATGAAAGTTGATGATACCCTAAAGTTTCGAGCCCGCGCTCTATGCAATGGACGCGAACTTCTTCTGAAAATGCCATTTCTGTTCTTGGAGCCGTTATGATGATGTGATGGGTGGCGCCTTGTATGCCATGGTCTGTTCGGTATGCAACATCTGAGAGAAGTTGCACTTCTTCTTGTGTTTTGTTCATTCTCAGTTCGCTGAGTAAACCGTCACAGTTCTGTAGCCTCAATTCACCTAATGTATCTCGAAGGTTCTCGAATAGTACGGTTGGGCAGCGTCCCATATCTATGCCAATAATGCCGCCCGCCCTGACCTTACGGACTATTTCCTTCAGCGCGTCAGTGGCAGCTTTTACATTGTCTCCACTTTCGATGTATGAGTGGACTTGCTTGATCCAGCTAAGTTTTCGAATTGTTGATTCCCACTGTGACGGGCAGATGCATTCAGGCTCTCCTTTTTTTGGCCAAAAGACAGCGACATAGCGGTCAAGGGCGTTATGGAGAAACGGAAGCGGGGCTCCGGTAAGATATTGGAAGTTATCGGCACCCACAACCACTATTCCATCGAATTCGGTTGCAGCTAGTTTCCTGTTTACTTTTTCAGCGACTCTAAGGTCCAATTCATTTCATCTCCTTAATGCGTAGAACGAACGCCTGTAACTGCGTAGAGTTTGTCCCAGCTCCGATACCAGCTTAGAAGTCTTGACCCACGTTCCACGATTTCATAAGTGTCTTTGGAGTGGATTAGTTCCTTACGTGGACCAAACGTGTAAATGTCTAGCGCGATTACCATGCCGGGTTTGAGGATTGTATTGTCGCTGTAGTCAAGATATGGTGGTTCTCGGTCACTAACGCCCACTCCATGTCCGACGCCAACACCTTCCCAGAATTTGATGCGCTCCTTCTTCGAAGACAGTATCACTGCATCGAAGACATCCTTCGATTTCTTGCCTGGAAGGAGTGTTTCGATTGCTGCGTCTTTCAATGTCATGTTGTCGTGATAGGCTGAAGACTGTTCTGTTGATGGTTGGCCAATCACTGCCATTCGACCCGCATTCGACCAATATCCGCGGTTATGATTCGTGACGTCCATGCGTACAAGCTCTCCACCACGAAGCATCTCCAACTGCAAGGGAGGAGCATAGAACGATTGCGCCCCCGCGCCCTGCATAGTTGCAAGATGTCCTACGCCAGAACCGCCAAATTCGTACACGTGAACTCTAACTCGTTCTGAGAATTCTGAGATCGCATATCCTGGTACATCAACGGTTCCTTCTAAATGGTTAAGCGCTGAAATTATCCCACTCTCAGAATGTTTAGCAGCAACTTCAAGCATGTCCACCTCGTCCTTCGTTTTCTCAATGCGCAGCGCCTTAAGCTGCTCATCGCAGGGTATCCACTCAACGTTAGGTAGCTTACGCTTCATTAGGTCAAAGAGGGAGGTAGTGATCCGGGACTTATCAACTGCCAGTTTCTTGTCAGTGAGTCTCAATCCTGACAAGACTTGTGTTAGAGATTCAATCACAGCTTGTGGAGGGAGGTTCTTGTTCTCATCATAGGTACTGATTTTGCCTTTCCATCCTTGCTGGACGATGCTGTCGGACCAATCGAAAGGGCAAATTATGTTCTCATGTTTGTCCGCAGTTTTTACGACCAACGCCTGTCGGTTCGGATAGTTGCTAGCGAACGGCAGGACAACACCGGTAAGATATGTGAAGTTGTCTGACCCGACAGCGATAATTCCGTCGTAGTTCTCTAGTGCAACTCGAATCTTATCTGTTAATTCGGGTAATCTTATTCCCTCATTTTCCCGGAATGATTTCAGCTAGACAACCAGGCTAAGCAATGCCATTCTCACCGTTACGCCGTTGGCAGCTTCACGGAAGTAAGCTGCGTGCGGTGTTTTGTCAACCTCGGGGTATATTGCGAAGCCACTTGCCCCGCTTCTGGGTAAGTCATGCATGATTATCATATCTCGTTTAGACCCTTTCAGCTTGTCGAGAGTAATTCTCCATGATTCAGCGAACTTGAGGGCGTCAACTTTCTCTTGTTCCAGCAGCTGTTCCGGTTTCTTACCCTTGTATGTTCCTCCATCAACAACGAAGCATACGTCGGCTTCTTTCAATGCCTCTTCCAGAGGTACGTTACGGTACTTCGCCTTGTTTTCTTTGATGTACTTCAGGTACTTCTCTGTTGGAGCTCCACCCTCGGGATTAGCAAACAGGAGTTCAACGTCATACTTGGCTAAACCGTAGATGCGCGCGTGCGAAGTTCTTTCGTATCTTATGTTACCTGTTAATGCGATCTTCAATCCATTGATTCTCCCTTTCTCCTTCTTGACTGTGTAGATATCCAGCAATCCTTGCGTGGGATGTTCGATATCTTCAGGTGGTACTCTGAAGCCCGCATTAATCACGGGTATACTGGCGACATCAGCAGCAACATATGGGTAGTAGTCGAGGCCTGTTTGAGGTGACCTCATGACAATCACGTCCGCGTAATCCTCAACCATTCTTATGGTGTCCTCGAAAGTTTCGCCTCTAGTTGGGTCGCCAAATCTTGTAACCGATGCATCAGCCCAACCTACGACCCCGCCGCCCAGTCTCAACATGGCAGTTTCAAAACTGAGTCTTGTCCTCGTACTCGTCTCGAAGAAGAGCGACGCCATTATCTTGCCCTTTAGAGTGTCGTAGCTTTTTCTAGGGTCAAGTTTATCCGCGGTGTCAAAGATCAGCTCTATCTCTTCTTGCGTCATGCTCTTGAGGGAAAGGATGTCCCTGCCTTTCAATGAATTCTCCAATACTCTCACGACCTCCATTCGCCGGCGTTTGTGCCACGATGTATTGGTGTAACGAATTTTCCGGTGCTAGGCTTACCTACAACCTGACCGTCCCGCATAACTTCAACGCCATTGACCAAGGTTGCGACCGGCATTCCTTTCACTTCAACTCCATTGTAGACTAAAGCTATTGCCTTCGCTTTCGTATAGAACTCTTCGGCGCGCAATTTTCTTTTCTTCTTAGGATCAACAATGACTAGGTCCGCATCGGATCCAACTCGCACCACGCCTTTTTTGGGATATAATCCGAAGATCTTGGCGACCTTTTCGGATACTGCTCTCGTCAGTGTTTCCAAAGATATTCTCCCTTCGTTTACGTGAGTTAACATGACAGGCAGAAAAGCGTCAAGGCAAGGTGTTCCCATGGACGCTTTCCAGATGTTCTTGAGTCCAGCCTCTTTCCAGTCCTTAGTAAACGGTCCATGGTCGCTGGTCACAATATCGATCGTGCCATCATTCAATCCCTTCCAGAGCTCGTTGCGATCCTGAACGGTTCTGATAGGGGGATTAATCTTCGCGTAAGCGCCATATTGGTTGACCTGTTCGGCAGTGAAGGTTACATAGTGCGGCCAAGTCTCTGCAGTCAACCGTTGCCCGTTTGCTTTCGCTCGCCGGACGACATCAACAGCTTCTTGAGCACATACATGACAGATGTGGATACGGGCTCCTGCCGCATTCGCGAGCATGGCTGCACGAGAAATCCCTTCTGATTCTGTTATGCCCGGCCGGGCTTCCAGATATGCAGCAAGGTCCATCTTTCCCTCTGACTCAAGCTTCTTCGACAAGTATTGGTAGATCTGCCAGTTCTCCGCATGCACACACGACGGTATTCCGGTTGGTGCGATCGTTTTGAATACCTCAAAAAACGATCCGTCATCGGTGACAAAAAGGCCCCACATGTCCTTCTCTCGTCCTGGAGAGGGCTGTGGCATGAAAGTCTTGAATGCGACAGCGCCCTCGGCAGCCATTCTCGGGATTTCCTCAAGATTTTGACTACCGGCACCACCGTAGAGTCCAAAGTTAACAACAGCGTCGCGTTCGGCTTCCTTTCTTTTTTCCGCAAAAGCCTTCGCAGTTGAAGTTGGTGGGAGAGTTTGGGGCATCTCGAGTATCGTAGTGATTCCACCAGCGGCAGCTGCCATGGTTCCGGTTGTGAAATCCTCCCAATCAGAACGCCCCATCGCGTGAACGTGGCAATGACCATCTATCGCGCCCGGCATAATCAGATTACCATGCAAGTCCTGAACCTTGTCAGCTTCCGGTAAGTTCCCGTTTCTTGCTATCGCCACAATTTGACCTGAATCTATGGCCAAACCTCCTACAAATATCCCATCACCTGTAACGATCTTAGCGTCCTTGAGGACTAAATCAACTAAGGCCAACGTCCATGTTCCTCGCGGTTCTGAGAAAGGCAGTGAAAACAGGTATTAGAGTTTATGCCACACTACTTGGAAGGAATAGGTTTCGGCGTCAACAGAGGGTTCCTGAGACATCAGAGCTTACTGTCTACGACTCCCAGAAATCGCTCGAATTACTTAATAAACAAATCGCGTTATTCTTGCCCCAGTGTTTCGAAAATGTTTCGACATATAGACGACACCAAACCTGTAGAAACCAGCAAAGGAATTTTCGAGAGAGTTCTCCTTGCACCTGAAGATACAAAACACCACAACTTAACCGTGAAGCACTTTACTTTGACCAATGGAGCAACAGTTAGCTTCCCAGACCAGGACAGAGAGTATCAGCATTACGTTGTGAGCGGCTGCGCCTTGATGGGTGGAGCATATCTTCACAGCGAAAGTGCAATGTTCGTGCCAGGCAATAAGTCTCCGCACAAGATTAGTCAAGCTGGAGAAACAGAACTCAGACTCATGACACACATTTACAAAGCACCAAAACCGTACTTCCGATGGGCTAAGGCAAGGACTTTCCACCTATACAACGCACAGTATACAAGCCTCCGACCAGCGGTGATTAGTCAACAGCTCATTACCGAGGAGCAACATGCAGTTAGTGGAGCCTACCGCATGCACGCAATTGATGTTCAGACAAATGCGCCTATGAACGAGTTAGGGACACACACCAATCCAGAGGAAACAATGTACTTTCTGCGTGGTGAAGGCGAAGTCTTATCAGAGGGGCAAAGGAAGAAAGTTCGACCCGGGTCTTTCGTCTACACGCCGCTCGATGTGGAGCATAATATCTACAATACCAGTCAAACCATACCTCTGCAATACTTCGTGCTCGAATACATTGAGCATGACAAAGCTTGGGCCGAAAGAGGATACAATTCGCCACCATTGACGCACCAGAAATCTTAATCTCGTTTTTTCTCTCCCGGTATTTTTTTGATTGGCACGGATAAGTTCGAGTATCAAGTCAGACATGTAACTGTTCGGCCAAGAAAACCCGATTGATCATCGCCACTCTACCCTTTCCGCAATTTGCTCGGAATTGCATGTGTGTGACAGTTGACCTTGTGCGACAAAGTCACCGGGCTGTGTCGCATGAAAAGGGATAGAGGCCCAGTGCGAACGCAATCTGGGCGATGCATTGATGAGGTTTGGTCTTCTACTCCAGACCTTCTAGTGTTCCATCCAGTGAGAGAATTTGCATTATGAAATCTCCGGGTCTGACGGGTGGATATGTGCGAATGTACATGACAACGCTTCTCATTGGTGATCGGAGCTCGTTTACCGTGTCCCCAAAGGCATCCCTGATGGTTGCCAGCAATTGGTCTTTGGCGACTTTTTGTCCAGCTTTCACAGCGGGATAATATATCCCTCCTGTAGGTGCTGTAATCGTCTTTATGTCGTCAGTGAAGTTTGGTAGTTTCTTTGGTTCCGGCATGAGGTTGGCTTTTCCCTCAATCATACCCAAATGTCGCATGAAGTTTAGAACGCCACTCTTGTGGAACGTCACAGCCTCCTCCTGAATGAACCCAGCTGATCCAGCTTCGGATACAATATACGGTATTCCGTTTTTCGGATATTCATTTCCTGTGTATTGCGATCGCGGGTCCTTGGTGACGACCAATCTCGCGTCCGGAAAGCAGCGTGCCAAGGTTACCGTCATCTTGTCCACTTTCTCATCTCCGACCTGTGGAAATAGTACAGCATGATAGTTGATCCATTCACTTGGTTCACCGCCATGAAGATCGATCACATATTGGCATTGTTTCCTCATGGTGGTGTAGACTAGGTTTACGAATCTCGCAGTATGAGTGCCGTCAGGGTCACCGGGAATCTGAGTGGCACTGTTGAATAACCCAGGCCACTCTAGAGGGTTGAATCGCTCTTGGATTCCTTCAAAAGCTGGAACGTTCACAATCGGGAAAATCACAAGGCCCCCAGTCAGCTTCTTCGGATCTATTTCGCGTGACAGCTCAATAGCTGCCTGAATGCTGCTAAACTCTGCTGCGTGGACTCCTCCTGTGATTCCTAGGATTGGTCCATCTTTCTGGCCATTGATGAGTACCACAGGAATCCTAACCACGGATCCCACGCCTGCGCTGAAACTAACAAATCCACGACTTTTTGACCCTTGCTCTGCTTCTATCTTGTCACAAACAAGCTTCATGGATTCCACAGACTTCCGGTAAGAGAGCACGAGCAGCTAAAAAACGTTCGGAATGGTCTTGCTGTGTTGTCATTTAGACATGCGTAAATGTACCTTGCCATCATTCCGCTAATCTCCAGACGAAATGCCACACCAGAATGATCTCAATTGAACCGAATAGCCAGTATTCTTCCTAGCGGATACAACAGTAGAATGAAACAGCTCTTCCTACTGGTCTTCCTGAATGAATCTGGAAGGATTCCTATCTCAATTTACCTGCCCCTTTTCTTGATCGAAAAGTTCAACAGCCCTTACATTCTCGTCGGTCTTGCCCTAACGCTCTCCACATCTGCGTCTGCACTGTTCCAGATGATAGGAGGGATTCTGGCTGATTCTCTCGGACGGAAAAGAACGATTCTTCTCAGTGCTGGAGTGAGGATATTTACACTCTCTGGGCTAACGATCATCTCGATTGTAGGCAGCTCAGTGGGGGCTTTCCTTGCTCTGTACATATCGACTGAGGCTTTGAATGGCCTCTTTCAGACCGCCACAAGCGCTATGGTAGCAGACCTAGTTGAACCACGCAAACGCGTCGAGGCATACGGGATCTATCACATCAGCATAAATGTCGCATTCACGCTAGGAGCTCTGGTCGGCGGCTTTCCCATCGCGTTCACACTTCTCTTCGTCTTCTGGCTCCTTTGCATGATTGCAGACGTCATGATCGTTGTTCCATATCTCAAAGAGAGTCGGGGAGGTAGTAGAAGTAGATTCAGCTTGTGGTCTTTGGTAGCTGGAGTGAAGGACCGTCATCTCCTTGCGTTCGGTCTAGTTACCTTGGGAGCTGGTCTAGTTGCTAATCAGATGGGCCCGACACTGGTACTATACGCAACAGGCAGTCTTGGAGTTACAAGGGAACAACTCGGTATCCTATACACTCTTAATGGAGCTCTGGTTATCCTTCTCCAATATCCGATCTCACGTCTTTTGCTCAGATATTCATACTCAAAGACACTTGCAGTGGCTTCCATCCTCAGAGCCGCAGGTTTCCTCATGATTGCAGGATTGAGTGGCTTTGGTTTGCTGCAGGTTGTTATTGTCGCTCTTACATTGGGAGAGATTTTGCAGACCCCTACAGGAGCATCCTACGCTGCTGTCTTGGCGACTGAAACAAACAGAGGAGAATACCTGGGATTCTATAACTGGATGTGGAGCTCAGGAATGGCCCTAAGTCCGATTGTGGGAAGCTATTTCCTAAGCATTCTGGCACCAAGCGCCTTCCGTGCTTGGTATGTCATATCTCTGATCGGTGTCGCATGTTCCGTTGTCTACATGTGGCTCGGGAACGTGACAAGAAAGCGTCTACCAAGGCTCGCGGGCATCTTGTAAGTGAGCTCGACTTTCTGCTTCTCGAGGCTAGTTCGATAGCAAATCGGTCAAGTTGATTCTTGCCATGAGTTCATCGAGCTCACTTGCACTTTCAGGGTCAAGTTTCGTCGCGGGTTCGCGAACGACAGCGGTCGCTATTGCGCCTCTTCTTCTAAGGATCTCCTTTCTGATTGCTAAGCTGAGTAATGGCTGAGCTTCGAATTTTATCAGCGGCAAGACACGGTAAAACAGCTCTCTTGCAGATTCTTTCTTGCCTTGAGACATGTTTTCGTATACCTTCACCAATACTTCGGGATAAGCAAAACCCGTCATAACACCGCACGCGCCTCTTGATAGTTCCTCGAAAGCGTAGAGACCTCCGAATCCTCCAAAAATCTTCATTTTGTCGCCAGCCAGTTTTCGTATCTTCGTAATTTTGTTTGGAGACGGAGCGTCCTCAATTTTGGCATATTCTACTCCTTCAATCTGAGAGAGACGAGCAAGGAATTCGGGCGAGAAGTGAAAACCGTAGGTCACTGGTTCATCTTGAACCACAATTGGGATATCTACTGCGTGAGCGATGTCATTGTAGTAGTTGAAAATCGCATCTTCATTCGGCTTAGCAAGTCGAGGAGGAGCAACCATGATGGAATCCGCCCCAAGTTCCTCAGCCTCCTTACTGTACATGATAGCGAGTTCCGTACCAGTTGCTCCCGTTCCGGAAACCACTGGAATGCGGCCATTCACCTGATCGACAACGGTTTTGGTGACCTCGCGTTTTTCGGGTTCGGATAACCGCATGACCTCACCCAATATTCCCAATAACGTAATTCCATGAACGCCTGCCTTTATTTCGAATTCAACCAGTTTCCTTAGGCTGTCGAAATCCACTTTCCGCTGAGTATCGAATGGTGTTGCTAGAATTGCGGAAATTCCCTTCATGACTGTACCCATCGCACACCACCCCGAGCTTTCAGCTTGGCATAATTGAGATGTTTAATAGGTTTATGATACTCGCGGAGGCAGGCATTGGTTTCAATTCAATCTAGTTTAGAGGCCCTCAACACTTCGGGCATCGGAATTACGGAGAGAATTCGTAGACAAGGTATTGGAAATTGTCATTCTCAGTGTTGTGGACACTATGGACTATGTGCGGTCCTGTGTATACTGCTGATCCGGGCTTCACAGCAAATCTCTTCTCGTTGATCTTCACGAATCCTTTCCCGCGGAGCACATAGAGAAATTCCTCCTCGTGCTCGTGCGAACCCAAAGTTGCCTTAGGTGTTAACGTCTCAAGATCTACACCGACCGTTCCAGATGCTCCCGAAGCGATTAGTAAATCAGGACTGAAGATTGTGCGACTGATGAAACCAACCAATTCGTGAACTTGGAACTGTGACGCGGCAACTATCAATGCTTTGCCCTTCCTCGCTGGCGCTTTGCAGCGTGTGAATAGACATCTAAACGGTCCGTCTCCAGTATTCACTATGCAATGTCTCGTGTCCACAGGAATCCACGCAGCGGTGTCTGGGTCGAAAGGGTGCCGTGTCTGACTCGAATGCTTCAGCAGCGCAATTGTGCCACGACCCGACAGCAGGTAATAGGTACACTCATTTTCGCCGTTACGAATCTGAAGAGAGGCATCTTCATTGAATACTAATAACCCTAAGCTTGCGTTTCCGTTCACCGTCTGCTCTCGTCCAAATATCTCGTACTCCGTGATCCCGCTACTCACCTTGTGTGGAGCCAGCTGTGATAGATCTACGATCAATGGATACTCACTATCCTCGTGATGTCTACACGTCTAAGGTTAGATTAAACATCTTGGAATTGCTGCGTTAATTCGTTGGCGAACAAACTTCAGTTCAATCCATAGTTGGCCGCGGAACCCGTTTCGGTCTGATTCCCAGAATCAGCAGAGCACTAACGAGTTGAACAATTGAACCTACAATGAAGATTAGAACAGGACTGAACGCACTCCAAACGAATCCGAAAATGATTGGCCCGATGATTGTTCCCAAGTCTTCTGACGAGCCGTACAATCCCACGTGCGTGCCGTATCGTGAATTTGGCGCAATCTCAGGAATCATGGCCAAGAGAAGTGAGGTCGCTGAAAGCCCCACAGAAACGGCCATCGATACCAGGAATAACCAGGACTGGGTGCCGGCCACTAAGAAAAAGAGAAACATGACCGAGGACGATCCAAACCCGACCACCACTACTAGTTTTCTCCCGAATCTGTCCGACAGCCATCCGAACAGAGGGATCGCTACCAGCTGAGCAGCAGCAGTGGCACTTAGAAGAGTGCCCACTTCGAAGGCAGACATGCCTATTTGCTGTGAAGCGTAAAGCGGCAGGAATGATCTCATCAGTGGAAACGTCATCAGTGTGAACACAGTTGAGAGAAACAATAACCATACGGAACGCTCTTTCAAGATTGCTCTGTGACTTGGCGTAGCCCGTTGTGTCGTTCGTCTCCCGGTTTTGGGAAATGTCAATACCACGACACAAGCCAGGACCAATGCCATTGCGGAGGACGCGTAAAATGAACAACCGAAGGAACAGTACTCTGCCAGGTAAGAACCAACCAGTGGTCCTATTATCCGTCCCAAAGCTCCAAACGCCCACAGCAGGCTAACCATCAACCCAACGGACTCAGGGGGAGCTTCACCTGATACGTAGGATCGCGTTATGGGACTCAAGACAACACAAATCGCACCCCAAATGAACTGCAGCACGAAGAAATATGTAACCGGAAACGGGATTGCATAGAGCGGCAGAATAATGCTCATCGCAATTGTGGAAAAGAGCATTAGGTGTTTACCGTTGACACGGTCTGACAAGGTGCCCCAAATCCACTCGAAAAGGAACATTCCAAGTGCTGATGACGTAACCAACAGACTCCAATCAATAATCCCGATTCCAAGAGAGTGAATATACAGAGGCATCACGGGACCGCTGATGGAAACACTTTGCAGAGTGCTTGAGAGCAACATTATCATGTATACAGGCAACATGCTGCGGAGGTTAGAGTTCAAGCGCTTTCCACCGTTTGATTCTCGAATTGGGGGCAAGGTCGTTATGTTTGGATTTGCGTATGGTATCACCAATATGCCGGGTAGATCAAGAAAGGCGTAGTCACGAGAAAAAAGGATAGTTGATGCGTCTGGAGATCAAGGCTCTTGTCTACGGTCTTTCGACGCTCGGAACGCCTTTTCAAGATGACCCATGGCCTCATCGATGTGCTGCTCTTGTATTGTCAACGGTGGTACGAACCGGAGAACATTGTGTTGAGCACCCACTGATCCCACCACCAATCCTTCTTTCAGAGCGAATTCGATCGTTTTCGTTGCCAGTTGAGTTGCCGGCTTCCTAGTCCTTTCGTCCTTGACGAGGTCGAAACCCAGCATAAGTCCCTTCCCTCTGATCTGGCCAGGCAGCTGTAAGTCCTCTTGTAGATCTTGGAGACGCTTCAGCAGATAGTGTCCCATCTTCTCAGCATGTTGAACCAGTTTTTCTTCGCGGACAATGCGAAGGGTCTCAAGAGCAACCGCACACCCTAACAACTGTCCATCCTTGCTCATGCCTACGCTATTTTCACGACCCCATTTCTCAGCAAGGTCATTCTCGGCGACTAGCAAGGTGAGTGGGATATTACCGCTGAGAGCTTTTCCGATGCACAAGACGTCTGGCCACACTCCCCAATGCTCCAGTGCAAACATGCGCCCGGTCTTTCCTATTCCTGTCATTACTTCATCTGAAATCAGTGGTATTTCGTAATCCTTGCAAATCTTGGCAAGTTCTTGGAAATATCCGTCGGGGGGGACAATATTCCCACCATAGCTCAACACAGGTTCAACCATTATTCCTGCAACCTGAGATGGGGAAATGACGGTCTGTAGTAACCTTTCCAGAAATGCGAGGCTAGCCTTTCCAGCATCCGAGCCTTCACCAGACCAAGGTCTATAGGAATCTGGGAATGGCATGTAGAAGAAGCCAGGAAGTTGGAAGAATCTTGCAATTGTATGACTGCCCATTTCTCGTAGCGTTGGCGAAGCACTAAGAGCACCAGGAGTGGCCCCATGATGTGCCTCGTAGTAGCTGATTATGATAGGTCGGTTTGTGGCGAAACGTGTGAGTCGAATTGCGCGCTCCATTATATCGGACCCACTGTGCCCAAAAGCCACCTTTCCGTTGGCTAGTTTCGAAGGGACCCACTGCTTAACCTCTTCGATGAGGTCATTGCGCAGATCGTAGACGCCCAACGCTATGTCGCATTGATCTAAGCCTTCTCTGGCTTGTTTTACTGCAGCCTCCACAACTCTGGGATGTGAGTACCCAACAGCGCTGACGCCTCCTGCAGTAAAATCGATGAAACGCCTTCCAGCGATGTCCTCAAGAAAGACATCGTACGCACGTTTCATAACTATAGCCGATTCGCGGTACACGGCCCGGCATAGATTCTCGTGCTCTCTAGAGAGGATTCTTGACATTTCCTGAGTCAACAGAATTCAACCTAGGCATTAGTTACTCGACTGCCTCTTAATGGCTGCCTCTGCAAACGCTGCTTCACATCGACCGCTTCACAAGGGTAAATTGAAACCGAAATGTGGAACAATCTCTAGGTGCACGGAGGAGAACCATGAACAAGAGTTAAGTTGATGAGCTTCAACCCCTAGAAGGTGGTCGTTCGTCTCTGCGACTGAAAATGTACGTACTTCGTCGCGTGCTCCTGTTGATTCCTGTCTTGTTAGGCCTTACGATAATTACTTTCACCCTGTCGTTTCGTTCCAGGCCAGTTCGCTGCAGACGCTGCGATGGAGGCCATAGATGCTGGTCTTCGCCTTGTAGTCGTGGTCGCCGAAGCCATTCCGCTCTCTGACGCTGTCAAAATGCTCGCTCTTGCCTCAGAGAGGAAGACGGCTGTCCTGGGACCGGATACGGCGGGCATAATCTCTCCAGGAAGGTCTAAACTTGGCGTCCAACCGCACAGGTTATTCCTTGAAGGGCGCGTCGGAATAATATCAAGGAGCGGCGCCCTTTCCTACGAGACCGCGAAGACACTCACCGAGAATAGAATGGGCCAATCTACCGTTGTGGGCTTGGGTGGTGGGCCGGTTTGGGGATTTACCTATCGCGATGCCCTGGAAATGTTCAAGAACGATCCTGAAACGGACGCCGTTGTGATACTCGGCGAGATCGGTGGGCATATGGAGGAAGAAGCCGCGGAGTACATCAGCAACGGATTCCCCAAACCTGTTGTAGCATTAATCGTAGGACGATCCGCCCCGCCAGGTCAGAAGATGGGCCATGCCGGCGCGATAGTTCAAGCGGGAAGAGGCTCAGCTCAAGAGAAGATTGCTGCCCTGAGAAAAGCTGGGGCTCTCATAGCCAGCTCACCAAGAGAGATACCCGATCTAATTCGCGGAGCTTTAAACTCCTAACTAGTTCTTGTCCTAGGCTGCTATTACGAATAGATGGTATTCAAACCTGATAATATTTACCAAAGGCTAAATTGACTGCAAGAGACGCGACCGACTAGAAGGCGGTAGCAATCACACCTGATCGAACAGTAACGGCGTCAGTTGCGCTGGATAAGTCGCAACGGTCAAAAAAGCGGTTCAAGGTCAAAATCGATGAGAAACTCTGCAAAGGATGCTACTTCTGCGTTCGCTTCTGCCCGATGGGAGTGTTCGTTAGATCATCGGTAATCGGGGAACTGGGATACAACCTAGCTCAGGTTGACCTTCCTGAGAAATGCAACGGCTGCAAGGCCTGCCTTCTCTACTGCCCGGATTTCGCAATCGCGGTTGAAGAAGACAAAGAAGGGGACAGCAAAGAATGACGCAGACATATGCGAACCTCCGGTTCATGTTGGGTAATCATGCAATAGTTGAAGGCGCGATCGCCGCTGGCTGCCGTTTCTACGCCGGTTACCCAATCACACCTGCCAACGAAATCTCAGAGCGTATGGCTCAGCGGATGCCTGAAGTTGGCGGGCGATTCATTCAGATGGAGGATGAACTCGGCTCGATTTACTCAGTCTGCGGAGCCTCTCTGGCTGGAAAGAAGGCGATGACTGCAACTGCCAGCGCGGGTTACAACTACATGCAGGAAGGAATCGAGTACGCCGTCGCGGCTGAGATACCAATTGTAATTGTGGATGTTATGCGTCAGAGGGGCGAGAACTTTCCCACCCAGTCCGATGTCATGCAAGCCAGGTATGGGGCTGCCGGCGACCATGAGATGATCGTTCTGACTCCGTCATCAGTGCAGGAGCTTTTCGATCTCACGTTTGAAGCGTTCAACTTAGCTGAACGTTTTCGAAACCCTGTCATCGTCCTCTCAGAGGCCACTATTAGCCTAATGCGTGAAGGAATCAGAATTCCTCAACCAAATGAGCTGAGAGTTGTGAGCAGGAAGAAACCGACTGTGCCTCCTGCGGAGTTCATGCCCTTTAGAGGCGAGGAAGATCTAGTTCCCCGAATGTCGGAGTTCGGTGACGAGTACAAAGTCCTCTACACGCACAATCCTCACGACGAATGGGGACGTATCGCATGGACACCAAAGCTGTACGAGGATCTTTACGATCGCATAACCAGAAAAATCGCGGATAAGGCCGACGAGATAGCAATGTACGACGCCCAGATGACCGATGACGCTGACATTGTGGTCGTCGCGTACGGGAGCGAGACCAGAGGGTGCACCGAAGCAGTGAGGATGGCGAGGAGTTCTGGGATAAGAACCGGAATGCTGAAGCTGAAGAACATATGGCCTGTCCCAGCGAAAGCGATGTTGGATTCGACGCGTAAGGCTAAGACAGTTCTTGTGCCAGAGATGAACACTGGAAGGTACTTCCATGTCGTGAGGGAAGTTCTTGGCGGAAATGTCAACACAGTGTCGGTGCCTAAGAACCAGGGGAGGATTCACTCGCCGGAGGAAATCCTCGAGGAGATCAAGAGGGCCAGCTAATGGAGAATCCCAATCTGAAGTACATCCGCGGTAAGCGTCTTCCCACCATGTTCTGCCCGGGCTGCGGTTGCGGGCAGATCCTCAACGCTCTATTATACGCCATAGATGAGCTGAAGCTCGACACGAACAAGATGGTCGCGATCGGCGGAGTCGGTTGTAGCTCACGAATTCCTGCTTACCTCGACATGTACGCGATTCATGGAATACACGGGCGCAATCTTGCCTATGCAACTGGCGTGAAGTTGGCTAAACCGGAACTGAAGGTGGTGGTTTTGACGGGCGATGGTGACTGCGGAGCGATAGGCGGCAACCACCTAATCCACGCAGCCCGACGAAACCTGGACGTGACCGTCATCATGGATAACAACGGCACATACGCCATGACAGGTGGGCAAATGGGCCCAACAACCGAGACTGGTCGTTACAGTACGACGAGCCCGCGAGGCAATCTCGAGAAACCGTTCGACATCTGTAAACTCGTTGAGACTGCTGGCGGGACGTATGTTGCAAGATGGACAACGGCACATCCGGTTGCCCTCATACGCGCAATCAAAGAAGGGCTCTCACATAGAGGGTTCTCTTTCATCGAGGTTGTAGCACAATGCCCGACCATATACGGACGTTACTCGCTTGGCATATCCGACCCGGTCGGGACGATCGAGTACCTCAGAAACAACTCGGTCACCAAGGAACAAGCCTCAAAGATGACAACCGAGCAACTCGTCGGCAAGATCGTAGTGGGGAAGTTCGTGGATAAGCAACTGTCCACGCTTGAAGATGCATACAGAGAGATGGAAGTGAAAGTTGCAGCCGAAATGAGGTGACATCAATGTCCGAAGAAAGAGAAACCGTTAAGATAGCTGGTTTCGGCGGGCAAGGCGTCGTCCTAGCGTCAGTAATACTTGGACGCGCAGCCATTCTGGATGGAAAATACGCGGCGCAGTCAGCCTCCTACGGCTCTGAGTCACGGGGCGGTGAGTGCAAAGCAGAGGTTGTTGTTTCTAGGAGACCGATAGACTACCCCTTGGTCGATAAGGTGCAAACGCTCGTAGTGATGTCTCAACCGGCCCTCTCGAAATATGTGAACGACCTGCTGGCGGGAGGAACGATGTTAGTAGACCCCGACATGATCAAGAGAATGCCTGAGCGCAGTGACGTGAACGTTATCAGGATACCGGCGGCGAGGACTGCGGACGGCTTGGGTCGGCGTATCTTCGAGAACATTGTAATGCTGGGGGCATTGCAGGCCAAGACGCAGGTAGTATCCTATGATTCACTTCTTGCTTCGATCCGGGAGAACGTTCCCCCGAAGACCATGGATTCGAACCTTAAGGCGGCTGAGGAAGGCGCCAAGCTAGTATCCCGCGGGGCCGTATGACTTGTATGCGACCGGCCTAAAATGCGTCAGCTGTAGTGCAACCTACAACAAGAATGAGAGCATTTCAGTCTGCACAAAATGCCAAGGCCTTCTTGAGGTTGAATACGATTACAACCTAATGCAGAACAACTTCAAGAAGAGCGATCTGACCGGCAGGACGCGGGCAGGACTATGGAGGTATGCGAAAGCTCTCCCCGTTAACCCCGATTCCATAGTTACCTTGGGAGAGGGCTACACACCGCTTGTTGAGACAAGGAAGCTTGTCGACGGCTTGAGATTAATGGCTAAACTGGACTACATTACGCCCACCAGCTCGTTCAAGGACAGAGGAGCCACAGTAGTCATCTCGAAGGCGAATGAACTCAAAGTCAACACTGTTGCAATCGACTCCACGGGCAATGCTGCGGCAGCGGTTTCGACCTATGCAGCGAAAGCAGGGATACCATGCTACGTCTTCGTCCCAGCATCCACAGAAACCGAAAAGATCGTCCAGATGACATCGACCGGTGCGACCGTTGTCAAAGTGAAAGGAACACGGAAAGACACCCATGACGTGATCGAAGCTGCCTACAGAAAATACGGTTGGTACTACTGCGGCTTCATGGTCAGCCCGTATGCAATCGAAGGAACGAAGACAACGGCCTACGAGATTTGCGAGCAACTGGATTGGAAACCCCCGGACTGGATAGTGTTTCCTGTTGGAACGGGTAGTGGCATAGTCGGTTGCGCAAAGGGCCTTCAAGAGCTGTTCAAGCTCGGATGGATAGGTCGAGTACCGAGACTCGCTTGCATACAAGCCGAGGGTTGTGCACCCATATCCGACGCCTACAAGAAAGGCGCAAGCGACATCATCCCCGTGACAGCGCCGAAGACTGTGGCGGAGGGGCTTGCGGTTGGCGCTCCTCCAAAAGGGCGTTTGGTTCTTGAAGCGCTCAAGAAGACTAAGGGCATAGCCGAAGTCGTAAGCGATACTGAGACACTTGAATGGGCAAGAGCTCTTGCCACGAAAGAGGGCTTATTCGTGGAGATCTCTGCGGCGCCTTCAATAGCGGGCGTCATCAAACTGATGAAAATGGGAATAATTGACAAGGGCGATACCGTGGTCTGTGAGCTTACCGGAACCGGGCTCAAGAGCCATGAAGAGCATGCCAAAATGGCGCGGAAACCGTTCGAGATTGAACCAAATCTGGATTCATTGGTTAAGGTTCTCAACGTGTAGCTCGCTCACGGGACCGTGAGATAACCAAATCAGATATGCCACCGAAACCAGTGGATATACTCTGTCGAACAAGAGAACGCTTAGAGTAGACGATTCTTGCGAGTTGAGACAAGTTTCAGCACCGCAGGTATTCCCTGGAAACAGAGTTGCGTTCTCAGTCACCGATCCAGTTTGCTCTGAGAACAAATACGTTACCCAACTCTTTCTAGCAGACCTCTACGAAAACGTTTACAAACTGATGAACGAGGGAACGGACAACAGAAACCCTGTGTGGTCGCCTTCAGGAAGCGAAATTGCCTTTGCCCCATCATGTACGCCCTCCGAAGCTCCTAAGTCAAGAAGTAGAATAACGAGTAAGTCGAATTATCGGCCCGCCATTCGAACAACTATCTGTGGCTTTGACTTCTGGTTATTCACATAGCGAACGATCCCTTCGGCCATTTCATCCATCCGGTTCAACCCACCAATCAGGCTCACCAGAACAACTCTGACGTTCCCTGCGTTCGCGGCCGTCGTCAGGGTCTTCTCCATGAGTTCAGGAGTGGCCTCACCTCCCATTTCACAATATACGCGGATCTTGCCTCCCGCGTCATGAATCAAATCCAATGTGAGCATACCTGTGCCAGCACCATCTGATAGGACACCAATCTCTCCCTCCATCTCAATGTAGGTGGGAATTCCAAGCTCCTTTGCGCGAAGTCGTCGATATGCGAGACCTTCTTTCCCGTCATATGGCACTACAGGCATCTCATCAATCACTTCCTTTTGGCGAAAGAGGCTCTTATCGTCTAGAGTTAGTTTGGCATCTACTGCAACCATGTCACCGTTGCATAGTAAGCCAACCCGATTGACCTCCACCAACTCTGCATCGTGTTCGCGAAAAACATTCCAGAGCCTGTTGACCGCGACCACCGCACCGAAGACGTCCCTTGATTTCTTGCTGGGAACGAGTGTTACGACTGCCGCTTCCTTCAATTTCCGGTTGTCTTCATAGGCTGAGGCTTGTTCCTTTGATGGCTCGCCGATCACCGCCATTCGTCCTGTGTTCGACCAATATCCGCGGTTATGATTCGTCACATCCATCCGTACGAGCTCTCCAGGACGAAACATCTCAAACTGCAAAGGAGGAGAATAGTAGGTTTGCCCTCCAGCGCCCTGCATTGTTGCGAGGTATCCTACGCCTGATCCACCGAATTCATACACGTGAACCCTGACTCGTTCTGAGAATTCTGAGATAGCATATCCCGGCACGTCCACTGTTCCTTCCAAATGGTTGAGCGCAGAAACTATCCCACTCGCAGAATGCTTTGCGGCAACCTCAAGCATGTCCACCTCTTCTTTGGTTTTCTCGATGCGTAGTGATTTGAGCGTTTCATCGCATGCCACCCACTCGACATTGGGCAGCTTCTGCTTCATGGTTTCAAAAAGGCTAGTGGGAATCCTGGACTTATCGACAGCTAGTTTCTTGTCAGTAAGTCTCATCTCCGATAGGACATCGGTCAGAGACTGAACCACGCCATGCGGGGGCAGATTCTTGTTCTCATCATAGGTGTGAACTCCAGCCTTCCAGCCTTGTTGCGTGACGCTGTCGGACCAGTCATAAGGACAGATTATGTTCTCATGGCCGTCGACAGCTCTAACAATCAACGCAGGTCGGTCAGGGTAGTTGGTGGGGAAAGGCAGGACAACGCCCGTCAGATAAGTGAAGTTGTCCGACCCGCCAATAACAATTCCATCGTAGTCCTTGAGTGCAGTTCGTATCTTGCTTTTCAATTCGAAAACCCCTATCCCTTCCTGTCTACAAGAATGACTCAGGTTGAGTCAGACAACGAGGCTGAGCAACGCCATTCGAACTGTTACACCGTTGGCTGCTTCCCTGAAGTAAACTGCTCGGGGCGTCTTGTCAACCTCAGGGTAAATAGCGAAACCACCTGCGCCGCTTCTGGGCAAATCATGCATTATTATCATATCTGGTTTGGAATCCTTCAGTTTGTCGACAGTTATTCTCCAAGATTCAGCAAATTTGAGGGCATCAGCTTTCTCTTGTTCCAGTAGTTGTTCTGGTTTTTTGCCCTTGTACGCTCCTCCGTCAACGACGAAGCATACGTCCGCTTCCTTCAACGCTTCTTCCAAGGACACGTGACAATACTTCGCTCTGTTTTCTTTGATATAGTTGAGGTATTTCTCGGTTGGAGCTCCACTTTCAGGATTGGCAAAGAGAAATTCAACATCGTATTTGGCTAAACCGTAGATACGCGCATGTGAAGTCCTTTCGTATCTTATGTTCCCCGTCATAGCAATCTTGAGTCCATCGATCCTTCCTTTCTCCTTCTTGACCGTGTAAAGGTCCAGAAGTCCTTGCGTTGGGTGCTCGATATCTTCTGGAGGCAGTCGATATCCCGCGTTGATTACGGGTATTTGTGCGACTTCTGCGGCGACGTATGGGTAGTAGTCGAGTCCTGTCTGTGGTGCTCGCATGACTATGAGATCGGCATAGCCTTCAATCATTCTGATGGTGTCCTCAAATGTCTCGCCCCTCGTAGGGTCGCCGAACCTTGTTACTGAAGCATCAGCCCAACCTATGACACCGCCACCGAGCCTATGCATCGCGGATTCAAAGCTGAGTCTCGTTCTGGTGCTCGTCTCGAAAAAGAGGGCGGCCATAATCCTGCCCTTTAGAGTATCATAGCTCTTACGCGGGTCCAATTTGTCAGCAGTGTCAAAGACCAGCTCCATCTCTTTGCGTGTCATATCCTTCAAGGAAATTATATCTCGGCCTTTCAGAGTATTTTCAACCATTGTCAAGACCCAAGTCCTAAGCCACGGTTACGGCTATTATACGCGTTGGGCGGAGAAAACCTCCCCGTCCCAGGTTTGCCAATGACCTGGCCTTCCCGCATGACTTCAACGCCGTTCACCAGCGTTGCAACCGGCATCCCTTCAACCTCGATCCCATTGTACATGAGAGCAATTTCTTTAGCCTTGGTGTAGAATTTCTCAGCGCTTAACTTCTCTTTCTTGTTTGGGTCTACGATAACCAAATCCGCGTCAGATCCAACCTGCAAGATCCCCTTCCTAGGATATAGATCAAAGATCTTTGCCACGTTCTCAGATGCCACTTTGGCAAGGGTCTGCAAGGAGATCAACCCGCGGTTGACGTGGGTCAGCATTAGAGGTAGAAAGGTGTCAAGGACTGGCGCGCCCATTGAAGCTTTCCAGATGTTGTCGAGTCCTCTCTCCTTCCAATCCTTCGCAAAAGGTCCGTGATCGCTCGCCACAACATCTATGGTACCATCAATCAAAGCCTTCCAGAGCGCAGCGCGATCTTCATCAGTTCTGATAGGGGGATTGATCTTCGCGTAAGCTCCATACTTATCGATCTGATCAGCCGTGAAGGTAACATAGTGAGGGCAAGTCTCCGCCGTTAATCGTTGGCCGTTCTGTTTCGCTCGCCGAATTACCTCAACAGCCTCCCTAGCACAAACGTGAACAATGTGAATGCGGGCACCTGCGGCTTCGGCGAGCATAGCTGCTCTCGAAATTCCTTCAGCTTCCGTAATGCCCGGTCTAGATTCCAAATAGGCAGCGAGGTCCACCTTGCCTTCCGACTCAAGCTTCTTTGCCAAGTATTGGTGTATTTGCCAGTTTTCTGCGTGAACGCACGAAGGCAGTCCCGTTCGCGCGATTGCTTTGAGGGCTTCTAGAAATGAGCCATCGTCTGTGACATAGAGCCCCCACATGTCCTCCTCTCGGCCTGGAGAGGGCTGGGGCATGAAAGTTTTGAACGCGATTGCACCTTCTGCCGCCAGTTTGGAAATCTCCTCAAGGTTCTGGCTCCCGGCACCACCGTAGAGTCCGAAGTTTACAACCGCGTCGCGTTCAGCTTGTCTCCGCTTGTCCGCGAAGGCCTTAGCAGTTGCAGTCGGCGGGAGAGTCTGGGGCATCTCTAGGACGGTAGTGACTCCGCCTGCAGCCGCAGCCATCGTTCCAGTTGTAAAATCTTCCCAGTCAGATCTCCCCATCGCATGACAGTGACAATGAGCGTCTATCGCACCTGGCATCACTAGATTACCATGTAAGTCCAGAACGCGATCAGCCTGCGGTAAATTCCCGTTCTTTCCGATCACGACTATTTGACCTGAATCTACGCCCAGGCCTCCTTCGTAAACGCCTTGAGTAGTTATGATCTTGGCGTTCTTGAGAACCAAATCAACTACGGTCAAGATTTGCGCCGCTTTTATGGTTCTTGCAAAGCACTTCTAATATTAGAAGTTATGCTGAATTTCCACTTCGGAGAGTTGCAGTTCCCTGCGCTGAATCTCGCTAATACTTGATAATTCTCTGATAGGCAATTTCTCGAATTGTTTAACACACGAACCGCCGCTGTGAAATCATGACGTTTAAGAAATGTTTCGACACATTGACGATCTCAAAGCTGTGGAAAACAGTAAAGGAGTTTTCGAGAGAGTTTTGCTGAGACCTGAAGACATCGCATCACAATGTACTTCCTGCGCGTCGAAGGTGAGGCTCAGTCCGGAAACGAAAGGAAGAAAGTTCGACTGAGATCCTTCGTCTACACGTCACTCGACGTTTAGCATAACATAATCAACACGGATCAAACCGTGCCTCTACAATACTTCGTGCTTGAGTATATAGAACATGACAAAGCTTGGACTGAGAGAGGCTACAACGCGCCGCCCTCAACACATCAAAAGTCCTAACTTTCTTCTCTCTATTTCCTTTTTCTTTTCGCGCGTCGCAGTAGCTCCTTAAACTACTTTCGATTCTAGCATAATCTATAATACAGGAGCACGCTAGCAATAATCAAGCTACCGATAACTTAAGCGGCCTTTTTTCCGACCTACTTTGATTCAGAGTCAGACAACTCGTCGCCAATTGCTTGAGATGAATGGCGCGTTAACCCGGAAATAGGCGCGCATTTCACCAAGGAAGGAAATGACCGCTAAAAAGCAAAAGATGCTGCACGAAAAGAATTCGGCGAGATTGCACAGATGAAGAATGACCATGAGAAGAAATTCCCATCAAGAAATGAGCTCCAATTGGCTCGGATTCTACGCGAGTTGAAGAAAAACAAAAAGAGGCGAAGAGATCCAGCAGCGTTCAGAAATGTACGCTTATGGCCTCGTCGCCAACGTTAACCGCAGGATTGTGTAGTTGGAGGTGTACGCGCCCCGTGGCTGGAGCGTGAATCGTTTCAATCTCCTCGCCCCAGAAATCCGTCACTTTTCCGACTATCTGGCCGTTTTTCAGGAGATCACCAGGTTTGACGTTTGTATGGAATAGACCACTCTTAGTAAAATATGCTGACGCACTTGAAGTCCAAATCTCCTGTTTCTGCCCTTCTATCGTGCATGGTTGTCCTCGAATTGTTTCAGGCTTCCCTTCGAGCATTCCGAGGTGACGCATAACGTTGATGGATCCGTCATAAACAGCCCCTGACTCTTCTGGTGAGAGCCTATCGCCCGAACAGAGTTCGAAGAGCCCTCCTGCGATTTTACGTTTTGCTGCTTCCATTCCCATCGCGCCGGGATAGGATGATTTGAGTAGGTATGTCAAGCTGGTGGCTTTGGCGATCGCTTCGGATTTCTTCTCGGTCTCATCCTCGGTTTTGTAGTATATGAACGACCATACCTCAGATTCATGAATGTCGCCACCGTGGCAGTCTAGAAAATAGTTCGCTTTCATCAAGATCTCATTGAACAGCTTGTACGCCATTAGATCGCTTATTGTGCCATCGGTTCTTCCGGGGTAAATCCCTTGAATGTTCTTCCCGTCTATTGGGTTGAGGTAAGTCCTTTCGAAGAACCCTGGAACGTTAACACACGGAACTGTGATGTATGTACCTTTCAATTCCTCCGGCTTTATCGCGTTGGATAGCCTAACGATTGCATCTATACCGGAGTATTCCGTAGGGTGACAACCTGCTGTCTGCACTAACGTTGGTCCTTCCCTGATGCCTCTAATCACGGTGAAGGGTATGAGGACATAGTGCCTGATATGTCCCCCCGACTGGTAGTACGGTCCCACTCTCAGGTAGTTTCTAACTTTGCTTCCCGGCTTGATTGTCGTTCCAGCGATCTTGAATTCTGAATTCAATTTCTCTTTCACTTTCGTCCGTATTCGTCTGGAGGTTTGCGGGAGGAGCTGTATGAGTATATAGGGTTTATCTTTTCAGAATTGACACGAGCTGCCCACATGTGTCAGTGATAGAAAGACGCTCACCAGCCCGTTGGCTCGCCTATTTGCAGGAGATTGAACAAGTTGTCTCCTGGAAAGACTACGCGCTTTGGGAACATTGTATGAACAACACCGTCAAAAGGCGATGTCACTTTGCACAACTCGCTGCCATCAAGATTGGTGATTCTTCCGAGAACTTCACCTTTCTTGGGCAAGTCTCCTTGGTCGACCTTTGCCTGGAAAATGCCAGCAACCGGTGCCTTAACACGGTACCACCTCATGTCAAGGAATCTTTGGTACTTGGGCTTTGAAAGTGAGCCTTTCAGCATGCCGAGATGTTTCAGGAGATTCTTGACACCATCAACATGCAACATGACGTAGTCTTCTAACGGCTGCGTTCTATATCCTAACCCGCTTTCGGTTATGATTGAAGGAATTTCCCGTTTCAGTGTCTCATAGATTAGAGTTTTCGGCCCTGTGTGTTGAATTTCTGGTGTCCCAGGCAGAACATATTCGTACCCAATGACTTTCGCCATTTCTTCAGAGATCTTGTCAATTTCCTTACTAATTCCTTTGCAAAAGATGGTGTGGACAAGGTGGGATTCGTTCAGGTCACCGCCTCGAAGATCGACGTGGTAGTTTGACCCGAGTATGATCTCATTGAAGAGCTTGTAGGCCACAATCTGGGTTAACGTTCCATTGATGTCGCCCGGGAATGCGTAGTACATGCTTAGTCCGTCCATAAGACCGACAGATTGGGTCAGACTAAACCAGGGAGAACGAAATTGGAACACGGGCATGTAGACTACTGGAACGATAACCAATCGGCCACCGAGCTCTTTAGGATCGGTCCCTTGGTATAGCCGCGAAGCAGCCTCAACACCAGCGTACTCGGTGGGAGCACAACCTGCCGTTACTGTGAACGTAGGCCCGGTCGCAGATCCATTAACTACCCCAACAGGAATGTCAACCTTACCAGTCGAAATTGTATTTACGACATTGATGTATCCGAATCTCTTCTGTCCTCTTTCAACAGCAAAGGGATCAAAACTTTCAGTCGTCATGTTCGAGACTCCTAGAAGAGCATGTGCTTCTTGACTTCGATATATGTCTATCAGAAGAATGACATCCGCAAGTCATTGATGCAAAGCAGCCTTGTCAAAGCTGCTGCCCCTTTGCTTGCTGTTGTGACAGTTTGAAAATGGATTCGAATTCTGTCGAAAAGTCATCGTCCTTTAGCAATTTCTCTCAATGTGGCCAGAAACTTGTATATTTCAGCTTCGGTATTGTAGAAGTGAGGAGAGACTCTGATTCCACCAATGTTTTTCTGACGACGGGGCGAAACCCAAATTCTCTTCTTAAGCAGCATTTGGCTGATACCTGCAGCATCTTCGACGTTGAAAGTCACTATTCCACCTCTAGCTCTTTTCTCGCGAGGCGAGATAACGTCGAATCCCAAGCTGTCCAATCCCTCTATTATAACATCTGTAAGATAGAGTATTCGACGTTCGATGGTATTTATTCCTACGTTGAGCAGCATTTTTAGCGACAATCCCGCGCCGAGAAAAGGGATTGGGCTCATCGACCCTGGAGCATACCGTTTGGCACCGTCCTGAAGGTCTATCGCCTTTGGGTTGAAGCTGCAAAATGGAGGACCTGTATTCTTCACACCGTTAAAGCCGACAAACGGTGAGGCAAGTTTCTTTATGAGATCTTCGCGAACATAAAGAAAGCCCGCGCCGGAGGGGCCCAATAACCACTTGTAGAAAGCGCACGCCAGAGCGTCGATCCCCATCTGTTTCACCCGAATCGAGATTGCACCCGCGGATTGCGCGGCATCTACGAACAGAAGTCCACCGTGTTTGTGAACGATCTCAGATATTCGCTTAAGATCAGGTCGAAATCCGTTGATCCAGTTAACGTGCGAGACAGCAACGGCGACAGTTCTGTCATCAATGAGTTTCTCTAATTTTGAGACATCAAGTCTTGGACCGTGACACCATCGAATCTGAATACCCTTTGATCTCTGATTTAACCACGGATACAGGTTTCCCGGGAATTCAAGCTCCCATAGTACAATATTCGTGCCTCGCTTGAATGGAAAACTGTTAGCGGCTACATTGATTCCATACGAGGTGTTGGGGGTGTAACAGATCTCGGTTGAAGTTCCGCCGATCAATTTCGCAATAAGAGAGCGAGGGCATCCTTGTTCGATGAATCGACTTGTGTCAAGTGCCTGAAAGTTTTCTCTTAGATAAGAGCTCATACATTGAGTTACGGATCTAAGCATAGGCGACGTTTCAGCATGATTCATGAATACGCCTAAACGGGTAAGAGGGATTTCACGCCTGAATTTCGTGATTTCTTCTTGTAGTGCCATTTCAGATATCTCAGCGAAAATCGATAGAATGCCCTTTTCCTTGGTTTTCCTGCTTCAAACGGCTTGCCTGCTTAAATTTCTGAATTTCGACCACGTAACCCTCTGGATCTTCGAGTAAGAACATTCTGATTCCAAGCTCATCGTTATCGCGAGGTTGAGTCAGAATATGCAGGCCTTTTCGCTGCACGTATCGAAACCATTCGTCCACGTCTGGAACAACAAAGGTCAGCATAACCGGTTTTGTTGAGGATACTCTGTGGTATCCATGTTTCTCATCCACGACACCGACATATGCGTTCTCTGCGGCTTTGAAGATCTTGGCCCATCCTTGGTCAACAGCTAGCTCAAATCCCATTATGTTCCTGTAGAATTCAGTTGCTTTGTCAATGTCTCTATAGTAGAGGAAAGTGATAACCTGCCTCACTTTTCTCATTTTTCACACCCGCGGCGTCCAACGCTGCCAGCAGAAAATTCGTTTTGACTCATACCCTGCGTTAACAACAGGAACCGCTACCTGATCTCAAAATCAGGAGGAGTTTTATAGGTGAGCGTCTTGCTCTGTGAAAGATGCATCTGCACAAGAGTCATGCACACGTGCAGTCCTGCTACTGCAGGATCTATGACGGGAAGTTGCAGCTCTTGCTCGAGTCCCGATCTCAAACCGGAAAACGCTGAACATCCCATAACGATTAGTTCGGCACTTGATTCCTTAAGCGCCTGTCTGCATTTTGTTATCATCGAATCTCTTGCGCCCTCGCGATCGTCGATAATGTCAAGTACAGTCAATCCGATCTGGATAACGGCATATTGATAATCGGGAGTACCAAGTTTCTTGAGATACCGAATCTGCCGTGGAACGGCGGTATCGCAGTCCGAGATCACGAGAAACTTTGTGGCCAATATCCTAGCCAACGCATAGGACGCCTCAGCCATGCCAACTACGGGGATTTTCACAAGTTCTTTTGCTGCTTCTATTCCTGGGTCTCCGAAACAAGCTATAACTACTCCGTCGTATCCCTGCTTCTCTGCGCTAACAACAAGTTTGTGGACTTCAATCGCAGCAAGATCATAGTGGTAGTATGATTCAAGCCCTACTGGCCCCCTCTCAGGATTGATGACGTCAACCATCAAATTGCCAGTTTGGTATGGGAGAAGTGCAGAGGCAATGACCTTTGTGTTTTCAGGATTAGTATTTGGGTTTATCACGAGTATTCTCATCAGAACGCATCCTTCCCAACGAGACTAAGCCGTCTCGCTTTTCAATGAGCATGTCAAACTATAGCTTTGCGACTCATTCCCAGAATAGAGAACCGTACTGCAGATGATCTGTCCTGGGAAAGCTGATAGTCTGTTACTCGATCTCTTTGAACCAGTTTTCTGGATACCCTTGAGCGTTAGAGTCAGCTGGGTTCTCAGATGGCAACGATAGATCTATTCCCAGTATCTCTGTGATGAAGACTTCGCACACGCCTTTGACAATCGAGCCTTTGAGGAGGTGCCCTCCCATTGTGGGGACGCCCCCAATTACAAAATGGATTGGAGCAAAGGATCGTCTCTGCCATTCTCCTGTGTTATGCTAATCATTTCACCCATCGCCAGAATCATACTCAGATTCTGCACGGTTGCGGATGATTCGTTATGCCAGTTTGTGGAGTTTGTCGTATCAGGCGCCCAAATTAGGAATCTGGCCGGTTGGAGGCCCTGTATGAAGGCTGCGTGAATTTTGGCAAAACGGATCTTATGATCCTGAGCGAATCTCTGTATTGCTAGGACAACGTCAGCTCCTGTGGTTAATCTAAGAATGAACTCTCTACCAGGGCGGACCTTGACTACATGATACTCGCTAGAGTTGCTAGCGTCCGTTTCCCACTTCTGTTTCATATCCAATGACCTAGAGCGTATCCATAAGATGACATTCTTACTGTTACTCCGTTTGCTGCTTCGGAAATACGGCTGCACGTCCTGTTCTGTCGACCATCGATTTTCCCCTTCTCCTTTTTCACTGTGTACATGTCGAGCAATCCTTGAGCGGGATGTTCAATATCTTCAGGTGGCACTCTGAAGCCTGCTTTAATCACAGGAATACTGGCGAGCTCTGCAGCAACATATGGGTAATAGTCTAGACCCGTCTGCGGGGATCGCATCACTATCACATCCGCGTAGTCCTCTACCCTTCTTATGGTGTCTTCGAAGGTTTCACCGCGTGTTGGATCCCCAAACCTTGCGACTGAGGCGTCAGCCCAACCTACGACTCCGCCACCAAGTCTCAACATTGCACTCTCAAACCTGAGTCTTGTCCTAATACTCGTCTCGAGGAAAAGAGTGCCATTCTCTTACCATGAAGAGTAGAGTAGCTTTTTCTCGGATCGAGCTTGTCCGCAGTGCTGAAAATCAGCTCCATCTCTTGCCTTGTCATGTTTTTGAGAGAAAGCACGTCTTTACCTTTCAATGAGTTCTCCAATACTCCTTCCGCCTCCGGTCACTAGCATCTGTGCTAGAATTATGAAATGGTGCAACGAATCGTCCGGTGTCGGGCTTGCCTGCGATTTGACCGTTTTTCATCACTTCAACTCCGTTGACAAGGGTTGCGACAGGTGCTCCCATCACTCGACTCCATTGTAGACCAACGCGATTGCCTTCGCCTTCGTGTAGAACTCGTCAGCGCGGAGCTTCTTTCTGTTCTTGGGATCAACGATTACAAGGTCCGCGTCGGAACCAACTCTTATCACGCCTTTCTTAGGGTACAAGCCGAAGATCTTCGCAACGCTTTCAGAGACTAGCCTTACCAGTGTCTGTAAAGTTGTTTTTCCCTCGTTCACGTGAGTCAACATAACTGGCAGAAAGGCATCGAGACAACGGGTGCCCATAGACGCTTTCCAGATGTTCTTCAGCCCTGCTTCCTTCCAGTCTTTAGTAAACGGTCCGTGATCACTTGAAACAATATCCAACGTTCCATCATTCAAGCCTTTCCAGAGCTCATGGTGGTCCTCGCTGGTTGTGATCGGTGGATTGATCTTTGCATAAGCTCCGTACTTGTTGACCTGTTCCGCGGTGAAAGTAACATAATGCGGACAGGTTTCAGTTTTGCTTGTATGTGGTAGTAGTCTGGAGTCTGGGGTAGTCTGGGTGTGCGGAAGAGAACCATGAACAAGAGTTAAGTTGATGAGCTTCAACCCCTAGAAGGTGGTTGTTCGTCTCTGCGACTGAAAATCTACGTACTTCGTCGCGTGCTCTTGTTGATTCCCGTTTTGCTAGGCCTTACGGTCATTACCTTCACCCTGTCGAATGTTGTGACGGATCCGACCAGTGCATGGACTACGGATCGGACCCCACCGGCAGTTGTTGAACAGATACGCCAAGCGCATCATTTTGATCAACCATTTGTCATCCAATACTACTACTACTTATCTGACCTATTTCACGGCGACTGGGGTCTGTCGCATTCGCAATCAGACGAACCCGTATTGAGTGTGATTAGTCGGACATTTCCTGCAACAATTGAGTTGGCCACTTTTGCCACGATAATTCAGATTGCTGTGGGATTGCCATTGGGAATCATTTCAGCAGTTAAGAAAGACAAAGCGCTAGACCACGGTTCCCGGCTACTCGCCTTAAGCGGAGCGTCATTCCCTGTGTTCTGGTTGGCTTTGATGATGCAGTACGTGTTTTTTTACACCCTGAAATTGCATGGTCTACCCTACCTTCCGTCCGCAGGTCAAGTGGATTCGCTCGTTGCAATCAACCATCCACTGAAGACAGTTACGGGTTTCGTCATACTCGACAGCCTCCTGACTTGGAACATTCCAGTCTTCAAGGATGCCTTGACTCACATAATTCTGCCAGCGATCTGTGACGGCTTCACGGGGCTTGGGCTCATAACTAGAATAACACGTTCAAGCATGCTCGAAGTATTAAGGCAAGACTATGTTACATTGGCGCGCGCAAAAGGGCTTACCGAACGAGCAGTAGTCTACAAACATGCACTAAAGAACGCGATCAATCCTTCAATTACAATAATCGGCACGAGCTTCGGATTCATACTGGCAGGAGCTCCACTGACCGAGACGGTATTCTCCTGGCCTGGAATGGGTAAGTGGGCCGCATACGCAATAGTTTCACTCGACCGCGCCTCGATTATGGGATTTGTATTAGTTACAGGGGTGATCTACGTTGTTGTGAATCTGCTCGTTGATGTTCTCTACTCCGTGATCGATCCGAGAGTCAGGTATCGGTGAGTGAATTGAAAGCACCTGAATTGACGCTACCCAAGAAATATGAGTCGAACATACGCGAATTGCGATATTCAGTATATCTGTTGAAACATAGTGCACTGGCCGTGTTCGGCATATCGATCGTGGCCACCATAATAGTCGTCGCACTCCTCGCGCCGTATGTCGCTCCCTACGCACCTGAGGCTCGCGTTTGGGAAGATAAACTGCAACCTCCGACTTTTCAGCACCTTTTCGGGACGGATGATCGAGGAGGCGACGTTTTCAGTAGAGTCCTATATGGATACCGGCTCGATCTTGCCATGTCCACGAGTGTCGTGATTTTTGCCGCCACACTTGGCACTGTCCTTGGATCTGTGGCAGGGTTTTTCCAGAGAATGGATGAACTGCTGATGCGGGTTACAGATGTTTTCTTGGCCGTTCCGAGTCTGATTCTTGCGATGGCGTTTGGAGCGGTGCTAGGTAGAACTCCGACAAATCTGGTTATTGCGTTAGCAATCACGTGGTGGCCTGTTTATTCTCGGCTCGTTCGTGGTCAAGTCTTGGTTGAGAAACAGAAACTGTATGTCGAAGCGGCTAGAGCTTCTGGTGGTGGGGCTGCTCGTATACTCTTTAGACATGTTCTGCCTAACTCGATTTATCCGATACTTGTGAACGCCACGCTCGATCTAGGCGCGGTAATATTGACCACCGCCTCACTTAGCTTCCTAGGCTTCGGAGTTGAACCTGGATCAGCCGAATTGGGTCGAATGGTCGCTGACGGAAGAGCATACGTCTTTACGCATCCATGGATTATTGGATTTCCAGGTCTAGCCATCTTGATTGCTTCCCTAGGTCTAAACTTGGTCGGTGACGGCCTCCGAGATGTCCTAGATCCGAGATTGAGACGATAGGAACTCAAGATTGAATTAGTGTTGCGAGGAAAGGATATTGCTCGTTCCGGACGGAGCTCGTGATCCATGAAAGTCGAATCTTTGAGTTGTGTATTGTTAGACGTCCCTACGAAATCAACTTGGCGATTTCAATCCCTGATTGTTGATTCGAGTTCAAATTGCTTTGGTAAGTTACCTAGAGGGATCTCGAACGGCCTCTGATAATTCAACCGCAGAATATGCAATTGTAGATGGACATGCCCATCTGGGTCCACGCGAAATTGGTGACGAGTACGCGGCTATGGGGAACGTCTATTCTGCGGAGCATTTGATCCAAAGCCTGAATTCAAACGGGGTCAGGATGGCGACCGTTTTTGCTATGCGTCGCCTTGACGACTACGATGAAGCCAATCAATACATCTTCTTGTCTGCCAAGAAATATCCAGACAGAATCATACCCTTTGCGCGTTACAATCCTTGGCTTGAAGGCAGTGCTCGGTCGTTCGAGAAAGCGATTGAAACCGGTGTTGTAAGAGGTCTAAAACTACACCCGGGCGACGACCTTTTCGATCCTGACGATGCCATGGTTCATCCATTCTTCGAGCTCGCTGAAAAAGCCCGGATTCCAGTCGTCCTACACACCGGGGGAAGCGCCAAGCCCACGATGGTGGGTCTAGCTGCGGATCGTTTCCCCCAAGTCAACTTTGTGCTTCTCCACCTTGGCGACTTTCATGACCATGTATTCGTCACAAAGAAGTGCGAAAACGTGTTCATAGAGACGTCTCAGTGCCTCTACCTGCATAGGATAGCTCGTCGAGTTGTAGACAAAGTTGGAGCGCACAAAGTGATCTGGGGCACAGACGTTCCATATCACTTTCAGGAAATTGAAAAACGGAAGATAGAGTTGGCGGGCTTGAAGGAAGATGAGCTGCGGCTCATAATGGGTGCAAACATACTCAGGCTCTTGAGTAAGAAATAGTTGGTTTCGGATAGGCTGAGTATCTGTCAAGTCACAAACTGATGCCTTACTGGCTGAATCGGAAAAAAGGAAGTTATGGTTAAGCGACGCGTGAAACGCTGCTTAACCACTTTGATGGAATTGCGGTTGCTAGGGCGATATATTGAGAGGTCAGTCCTAAGTATGGTTGGATCGCGACGTTTACTTGTGGTGTGGTGTCAGCCTTCCAGACGTAGTACGCGCGCGAGTATCCACCGTGGACACCGCCGTCGCCGTCCCCTGATAGGGCGTAACAGACAGAGCGGCCTGCGCACGAGTCGCCTGGGAGGACCCAGTCTCTTTCAGCGAATATTGCCACTGGTTGCGCGATGTCGAGGTATGGCATCTTTCGTAGCATTTCCAATTGTATTTCTCGGTATAGTGCTGCTCTCTCGTTGGGGTCAAGTGAAGATGCGGCCTTGTTCACCATGGCGATAATGGTTTGGTTGTCTCCGAACATAGCGTTCCGAGCTCTGAAACCTGCATAAGTTGCAAAGTTGCCGACAAATGGTGCTGGGTCGTCAATGTCTTGGAGCCATCCTCCAGTCGATATCGGTATATCGAATAGATGATAGCGTGTCAGGTATGTCGGGTTATCGATTTCATCTATCTTTACTTCAATGTTCGCAAGATTCTTGAGATTCTCCTTCAATAGCAAGGCAACAGATTCTGTAGCAGGATCGCCGGTGGTTATTGTCAATGTGATTGTTCCGGTGTAGCCTACTTGTTGGAAGAGCTCTTTTGCCTTGTCAGGGTCGTATGTATAGTAATTGACCAGGTCTGGCTGGTAACCTAACATTCCTTCAGGTATTATTCCGCCCAGTTTAGTTCCGAATCCGTTCATTGCTTGCTTCATGAACTGGTCATATGGGAATGCGTATGCGAGTGCCTGTCGGAAGCGAACGTCATCTAGTGGTTTGATTCGCGGGTTCAGTGTTGCCTCATCTATCTGAAGGGTTTTCGCTGTCCATACTCTGATTCCTGGTTTCAGTGGGACGATCTTTCCCTCGTTTAGCCATGCGTTCTTGTCGATGATGTCGAAGGCGTTATTTGCTGGAAGTTGGATACCGTCGGTTGTGCCTGCGAAGAGGTCAAGTTCTCGAGTACCGATCTCTGGGACATATTTGTAGATGATGCGCTTGAGCTTGGCCGGTCCGGTGTTGTCTGGCCCGCCCCAGTAGTCGTCATACCGTTGCATAACTACCTGGACTTTTGGCGTGACTTCAACGACTTGGAATGGTCCGGTCCCGGGTGGTGGATTGGTTCTTGTATATTCGCATTCGGTTCCGGGCGTTACTCCGGGGGTTTGTGGGGTCCCGTCACAATGTTGAATGATCCACGTAGGTGAAGCGAAGCTAACCCCAGCTGTTTCAAAGGCGAGCGTCGCAAGGGCAGCGGCGTAAGGATGTTCAAGAGTTATCTGAACCGTGTATGGGTCGATAACCTTAACGCCACCCGCGGCCAGATAGGCATTCACTTCAGTCTGATTATTGACGTGGACTGTATTTGCGCTGAAGTACCTTGGGCCACCTTTGATGGCCATCGTTTCTTGAGCTGCTATCATGTACTCTGGGCCGTCGGCGTGGTTGATCAGAATGTCACGGTCAATGTTGAATTTGACTGAACTTGCGTTGAATGCGGTTCCATCCTGGAACGTGATTCCTGTTCTTAGGTGGAAGGTGTAGACCAAGCCGTCTGACGAAATGTCAGGCATGCTTGAGGCTAGCCAAGGAACGAACTTCTGCATGTTGAATCCGTCAGTTTTCAGTAGCTGTTCGTAGACGTTTGAGAACACGTTGTTGCCGCCATAGTCCCATGTATATGCTGGGTCATAACCACCTGGACCTGGTTCCCTAGCAGATTCTTCGATAAGGGAGTCTGTATTAGGAACGGCCACCCCGGACGCTGAGGTTGCAGATGATGATGTTGTTGACGTGGAGGGAGTCGGTGACTGCATTGCGAGGTAACTGCCTCCGGCAATGATAGCAATCAGAACTACTGCGGCAGCGATGATTTTATTGCGTTTAGATGTTGCGCTCAAATTTCATTTCCCCAATTTTTTCTGTGCTTAACGCACCGAACGAGTTATCAGTCTGTTGCCGAAATAAACCTTTGCTATTGCAAGTCCGAATATTGTTCTAGTGGACTGAACATATCATCTGACACATTCGTCGTCTAAGATTGAGGCAATTGCAGTGTCTCATAGCGATTAATAGATTTGCTAAAGGGATGCGCCGCTATGTTCAAATCAGGAAATGAACAACGCTCCCAATAGCCTGAGAGTGTCGTAATCGTTCACAGCCGCACCTTCACTCGAAACGATTCGCCGAGGAACGAAGTTCCTAGGTTCTGTCGATGTCGAGTATCGCAATGATGTTACTCGTCTGCCAGTGGCTGTAGTCAGCGGCAAGAAAGATGGGCCTTGCATATACATCGGAGCAGCCACTCATGGTGATGAAATCAATGGTGTCGCCGTCTGTCAGCGACTAATCAGTAACTTGGTTCCGGAAAATGTTCGCGGGTGCGTCGTGATTGTCCCCGTGCAGAATCCCATGGGATTTCTCGCGCGGCAGAGGACAAATCCTCTTGACGGATTGGAGAACGATTCCGTCTACCCGGGACGATCAGATGGTTCGTTAACTGAACGCATAGCGCACGTGCTGTATTCGCACTACGCGTCCAAGTGTAAGTACGTCGTCGACATACATACTGCGACAACTGGTGGACGTAATCTGCCACACGTGTACGTGCCATCTGTTGTGCAAGATTCAGCACTGATCGATTCGTATGAACTGGCACTTGCTTTCCAACCAGACCTTATCGTTAGAGTGGAACACGGAGTCGATTACGGATTTGATTTGACGCACTTGTCCCCGTTTGTAGCGGCAAGGAACAGCCGTGGGGGAATCTACGTTGAGCTTGGAGAAGGAAACCGTTTGGAAGAGTTGCTTGTTAAGCGAGGATATGAGGGTCTGCTGAATGTTCTTGTACACATTGGATGCCTGACGAAGTCCTACCAAAGGACTGTAGAGAGGCGTGTCCGCGTCGTCACACGTGTATCATACGTGAAGGCGCAAGCGACGGGTCTGTTGAAGCTAAAGACAGGCCTTGGTTTCGATGTGACACCTGGTGATCAGATAGCTGAGGTCATTGACCCACTAGGGGATGTGAAGTCATATGCTACGTCAGTGGGCGGCTTTGTCTTTCGTGTTCAGACCTATGGACTCGCGAAACCTGGCGACAACTTAGTCTCCATAGGTCACAATCCGTGAAACATGGAAATTCGGAGATTAGCAGTGCTTGCATGTTCACCGGACGTTTCTTGGGAAATGGTCGACAAGCGAAAGTCGATATAAATCATCTCGTCTGTCCATCCCTAGCGTGAAACTTCCGCTTGCTCGGTAGTCCAATATGTGATTCATGTTAAGTTCGCTGAATATGACTTCTTCTGAGCTCGGTTTTGCTTTGGCCAGAATACGGCCGAATGGGTCAACTATGCAGCTCTCGCCAGCATACTCGAAGCCAGTCACCTCATCCTTTCCTACTAGACATGAGGATAGAACAAAGATACCCCCTTCCATGGCCCTCGCAAGCGGATAGCAATTGCTGAAGACCTCGTAGCCGATCGATGTTGCCCAGAGCTGACATTGTATCTGTTCTCCCATCAAATCAAGAATCCTTGTGTATTCCGGAAAGAGACAATCGTAGCAAATGGCAAGCCCAAACTTGGCCACACTGGTAGGGAATACTTTAACGTCATTGATGTCACCTTTCTTCCAGTATGCTAGTTCGAGGCTTCCAATGTGGAGTTTTCTGTGCTTTCCGACGATCGACCCATCATTCCCGATGATGGCGGCGGTGTTGTAAATTGTTCCCACAAGTTTGGGATCAGACTCAGCAAAGCCGCAGACTATTACTATGTTCCTCTCCTTCGCTTTCTTGCAGAGTTTCTCGATGGAGGGTCCA
>Ga0315282_10002103_pt1 | contig 37070 bp, 33 predicted proteins | sample YL17G07_20_MG_FD_203693 | JGI IMG/M metagenome (GOLD analysis project Ga0315282, IMG submission 203693) | Sediment microbial communities from Yellowstone Lake, YNP, Wyoming, USA - YL17G07_20 | ecosystem: Environmental > Aquatic > Freshwater > Lake > Sediment | place: USA: Wyoming | collected... | reverse complement strand
ATGGATCTTCACGATCGATGCCGACGAGAGAGTGCCGCCCGAGCTGAAGGAGGAGATCCTGAGGACACTGGCCGAGCCCGCCGCATCAGCGTACTACGTGCCGAGGAAATCCTATTTCCTGGGCAGATGGATCCGGCACGGCGGATGGTGGCCCGATTACGTGCTCAGGCTCTTTCGCAAAGAGGCAGGCCGATACAGCCCGCACCTGGCACACGCTCAGGTCGTCACGACGGAGCGGACCGAGCGGCTCCGCAACGCCCTGCTCCACGACCCGTTTGAGAGCCTGCACGAGTACGTGGCGAAAATCAACAGCCGGACCAGCCTCATGGCCCGCGAAAAAAACGGGACGGCGTCGGTGCTGAAGTGTTTCGTCTGGGCAACGGCGAAGTTCTTCCGGACCTACGTTTTTCGGCTCGGATTCCTCGACGGCGGCGAGGGACTCGTCCTGGCCATCCTGGCCTCTCACTATGCCTTTCTCAAGCACACGAAGACCTGGGAGGCAAACCGCCGAAAGCCATGAGAATCGTCCACATCAACAGCGAATCATCGTGGGGCGGCGGCGAGGCACAGACCTGCCATCTGATCTGCGGGCTGCAAGGCCGTGGCATCGAGAACGCCCTGATCGCCCCGCCCGGCTCGCAAATTGCCCGACGAATCGCGGAGAAGGGCGTTCGGGTGATCGAGCAGTCGATGCACGGCGAGTGGGACGTAGTCGCCGTCGTCAGGCTGACTCGAATCCTGCGGGACCTGCGCCCTGATGTGCTTCAACTGCATACCTCGCACGCCCACACTCTGGGACTGCTGGCCGGCCGGCTCGCGGGGGTCAAAAGCATTGTCGCCACGCGGCGGATGGACCTTGCCATCAAAGGTCCGCTGGCCGCTCTGAAATACCGCCGCGTCGACCGGGTCGTCGCGATTTCGGAGATCGTTCAAAGCATGCTTTTGGCGGCCGGCGTTCCGCAACACAGGGTTACGCTCATATACAGTGCGGTGGACTGCCCAGAGCCTTACCCGCAGGGCGATCTGCGGGCAGAGCTGGGCTTGGACTCGCAGACCTCCGTAATCGGGACCGCTGCCACGCTGACCAAGCGAAAAGGACATAAGTACCTTTTTGAGGCCGTCCGGACGCTCAAGGAGCGTTTCCCCCGCCTCCGCCTGCTGGTCGCCGGCGAAGGGCCGCAAGAAAGCGAGCTTCGCGAGCTGGCGGCTCGCCTGGGCCTGGATAAAGAGATTATCTTCCTCGGCTTTCGCAGGGACATCCCGCAACTGCTGAATACGCTCGACGTCTTCGTGCTGGCCTCGCTGAAGGAAGGTCTTGGCGTGGCTTTGCTCGAAGCCGCCTGCGCCGGGCGACCCATTGTCGCAACGAATGTGGGGGGCATTCCGGAAATCGTCAAAGACGGCCAAACCGGGCTCCTGATGCCCCCCGCCGACAGCCGGTCCCTGGCGGAAAAACTTACGTACCTGATCGAGCATCCCGAGCAGGCACGGAACCTGGGCAGTAACGCCAGCGCGTTCGTCCGGGACAGGTTCTCCGTCAAGACCATGGTGGAAAGTTACATCCGGCTCTATCAGGCGCTCGTCAAATAACTAGGACGGACGAGCCGGGAGACGCCAGATCACATGCTTGCCGCCGACGCCTCGACCGGATACAATCACCCGAGGCATCCCGGAATTGATGAAAGGCCGCGACCGGTGCCCGAATTGCAGGCGGGCTTGCCTGGCGGTAGTCTCCAGCGCCGGGGTAGAGACATGTGATATGGAGATCGGTGTGTCTGAGCCAGCCACAAAGCCGAAACGCGTCTTTTTCCTGATTGGAGAATGCTCCGGGCTGCGGCGTCTGGTCCGTAACGAGACCACCCTCCCGGAGGGGGCACCGTCCGTGTACCTGCCCTGGCTTGGATACAAGAAGCGCGGTTATGAAGTCGACGTCTTCTACGTAGGCCGGTTCAAGCAGGAGGGCCGCGTGCTCTTCGAAGGGTGCGTCATCCATACGATTCCGCGGCCGTGGCTGAGTCAAGTCCTGACCAAGTTGCCGAGCAGGAATCTGAAGATGCATCTGCGTGTGGCCTTCGAGAACAGCGCCCTGTGCCGGTCGGCGGCGCGGGTAGCACAGACGCGACCGCCGCGGGTCGTCTACTCGCTGCGGCCGGTGTACATGTGCGCCGCCCGGCGGCTCGCCGACGATCACAGAGCTTGTCTGATCAAGCGGGTATTTGGCACCGTGCTGCTGTATCCGGAACTGACCGGCCACAAAAGACAGCGCACCTTTGCAGAGCACTTGGCCGAGAAGAAGGGCTTGTGCAGTCCCGCGGATATGACCATCATCACGAATGACGGCTCGAATGGGGCCCAGGTGGCCGAGATTCTCGGCATCCCGACCGAGCGGTGCCGCGTGTGGTTCAATGGAATCGACAAGACCTGGACGCCCGCGCCGGAAGCTTCGGCCACCTATCGGTCGAGAATCGGGTTGCTGCCGGAGCACTTCGTGCTCCTGAGCCTCAGCCGCCTTCAGTGGACCAAGCGACAAGACCGGGTGGTTCGCGCCATGGAACTGGTCGTGAGAGAGGTCCCGAACGCCCGCTTGGTGTTTGCCGGCGAGGGCGGCTCCCGGGCCTTGCTCCAGAAAGCGGTCGCAGACGCGAGTCTGACGCCCTACGTGAAGTTCGTTGGGGCCGTTCCTCACAAAGACGTGCAAACCATCATGGGTATGGCGGATGTCTTCCTGCAGATGAATGACTACTCCAACCTGGGCAATACCCTGCTGGAGGCGATGGTTTGCGGACGCACCATCATCACCTGGGATGTCGGCGGCACGTCACAGGTGATTACCGACAATGAGACCGGCCGTTTGCTGCCGGACCCGGAGCCGGACACCGTCGCCCGAGCAATCCTGGAGCTGATAAAAGACCGCGAAAAAGCTCGACGCCTGGGTCAAAATGCACGCCGGTTCGTGGAGGAGAAACTGCCGACCTGGGATGAACGCGTGAACATGGAGATCGACCTCGTCGAAGACCTCTGCGCCCGTCGGGCGGCCGCCCATGCCGGCGCAGCCGCGGTCGTGCCGCCTGCTTGATCGCGATATCGCCTCGCGCAGGACGGTTGAACTGGACTTGCAGAATCAGGAGTTTCGCGGTTGGCCGGACAGGATTGTGTCACCTGTGGGATGGGACCACTCCAGGGGAAAGGAAGTGCTTTGAAAGTCCTGCTGATTGGGGTCGGGCGCTTCGTGCGTATCCTGGCGGAAGGATTGATGCGGCGCGGCGCCGACGCCTCGCACGTCGATTCCATCGACTGGCGGCACCTGGATCCGATTCGTCGGCTCCGCATGCTGCGGTCTCACGACCTCGTGCATTTCTACTGGGGCCGCCGGGTGAGGTTGGAGGAGATTCTGGCCTGCCGCCTGAGCGGGACTCGCGTCATCTACACATTCGTTGGCTCCGACGTGCTGCGTCTCCAGGAGGGCGCGGGCTGGAAGCGCGTTCGCGCGCGGCTGGCCCTGCGTCGAGTCGATTGCGTCACGGCCGTGGCGCCGTGGCTGTCCGAGGAGTTAAAGGCCCTTGGCATCGACAGCCGTGTCATGCCGTTCGCCTTCGTTCGGAAGCCCGCCGCCATCGCCCCGCTGCCCGAGCGATTCACCGTCCTCACCTACATCCCGATCAAGAGAGAATCATTCTACGGGTGGGATCTCATCCATCGGCTGGCCCTCGAATTCCCCGAGATCGCCTTCTCCATCGTTGGCCATGACGGGACCTCGCTGCCACAGTTGCCGAACGTGCGCTACCACGGCTGGGTGGAGGCCTTCGAGCCTCTGGCCGACCAAGCGAGTGTCTTCCTGCGCCTGATGCGCCACGACGGCCTGGCGCGGACCGTCCTCGAATCGCTCGCCTGTTGCCGCCACGTGCTGTGGACGTACTCCTATCCATTCTGCCGCCAGGTCAAGGACTACGACACGTTGCGCAGCCAGTTGTGCGACTTGCGGCAGCACCCGTCGCTCAACGAGGCCGGCGGCTGCTACGTCTGGGAACGCTTCGCGCAGGACCGCATCATGTCGGACTGCCTCGATTTGTACCGGAGCGTGCTGGACCGGAAGCCCCCGAGCGAATCACAGAATCAGGCGGATGACCAAATATGCCGACAGCAGAACGATCCGTGACAATTCGTGGCATCGCCGCCTGGGTGCGGGGCCAGCCGCATCTGGAGAACGCGACCCTCGTCTTCCTCGTCCTCTCCGCGGCCACCAGCGTCCTCGGCGTCAGTCCTATGGAAGTCGCCTATGGCCTCGCCTTCGCCTGCTGGTGTCTGCTGGTGCTCTCCGGCAGATTTACGAAGGCGTGGCGCTCCAGTCCTCTCCTCGTGCCGGGGCTCGTGTTCCTCTTCGCCAACTTCGTTGTGATCCTGTGCTCCATCGATCCGCCCAATTCTTTCAAGGCGGTTCAGCAACTGGGCCTCATGGGAATGGCTCTCGTCGTCGGCAACGCCGTCCGCGAGAAGGGCCGGCTGAAGGTTCTTGTGCTCGTCTGGCTCGCCGCAGTCGCCGCCGTCAGCCTCTACGCGGTCGGCCAGTACCTTGCGGGCGAGCCCCGGGCCAGGGCCTTCTTCCACGGCCCGATGACCCTGGCCAGAATCCTGATCTTCGCGGTCGCGGTCGCCATGACCCTGTCGCTTTGTGTCGCAGGCCCAATCCGCTGGCTCTCGGTCTTTTGCTCGGCGGCGACGACAGCCGCGCTGTGCCTGACGCTGACGCGCGGGGCGTGGCTTGCCCTGGTCGCGGCGTTGCTCTTCCTGGGCCTGGTCAAGAAGAGCCGGATTCTCTTTGCCGGTCTGTCGTTGCTCCTGTGCCTGGCCGTCGTGCTGGCGGCATTCTATCCGAACACGCAGCCGGGCGCATTGGTCAGAAGCATAATCCGCCCTGCCGATCCGTCGTCCCCCAGGTTCTACGAGAGCACCTACCAGCGGTACTGGCTGTACAAATCCGCCGTCGGGATATTCCTGGATCACCCGATTACCGGCGTGGGACAGAGGAATTTCGTCGAGGTGTACGGCAGCTACATCCCCCAGCAGATGCGAAGCCCCGATGCGCTCCGCAAGGACGGGACCGTCTACACGGGCTGGCCCCACGCGCACAACCTCTACCTGAACCTGCTGGCAACCGAGGGCCTGCTGGGCTTCGCGACCTTCGCCTGGCTGATCGTCACCGCAATCCGCCTGGCCTGGCGGAACTACCGGAACCGCAACGATGCCTTCCTCCGGGGTCTGGCTCTGGGAATCCTGACGGCGATTGTCGCCTTTCTCACGATGGGCCTGCTCGATGAGAACCTGAGGGACTCCGAGGGCATCATGCCGCTGTGGTTTCTGATGGGCGTCCTCTGGGCCATCCACCGCCTGGACGCCGGGGCAGACGCCAAGCCGCCCGTGACGCCGGGCCCGGCGATTGCGAAAGGCCTGTGACGCAGCCGGCCTGTCGCAGAGTGAAACGTGCAGATGTGAGCCCAATCGAGCCGGCTATGCGCCGGGTTCGGTCTTTTCGTACAGCGCCAGGAGCCACGTGCTCACCGAGCGTCTGGGAGCGAACTCGGTCACAAGGCGATTGAGCGTCAGCAGAGCACGCGCGACGGGCCGAGCGATGCCGGGCGAGCGGGCTGTACAGGTCGTGTCATCGCCCTGCTGAAACCCGCACTGAGGGCATACCGCCGTGGCGCGAGGCGGGCACGACCCCGAGAACAGGCGCAGGGCGTGCCTGAGGGTGCGGCCGTAGAGACGCCGCCTCGACCGCGGCCCGATCTCGGCGATCCTCAGCGGCCGGCAACCCGCGAACAGGTCCCGCAGCCCGTCAGCGTCGAAGCTCCGCACATGGAACGCGGGATTGAAGCAACAGCAGCACATGGGACACATGACCAGTGCCTGCGCCAGGTTTTGCGCGTTCGGCACGGTCACCAGGATATACCGGCGGCTGACCCTGCGGATCTCCTTGATGGCCGCCTGGAAGTCGGGTTGAGGCAGGTGCTCGAGGACTTCCATGGCAGTGACCAGGTCGAAGCTGCTATCGTCAAACGGCAGCTCGCTGACAGAGCCCGGACGCCGCTCAGTCCTGACGTGCTTGAGCGCCTCCATGCTGGCGTCCAGCCCCGCGAGGCGTTCAAACCGGCCTGGGGGCTGATCGAGGAGGCGGTTGAGGAACGCACCGTTGCCGCAGCCGGCGTCGAGGATGCTGCGCGTGTCGGGCGGGATGGCGGCGATAACGTCAGTGATTCTGGCCGCTTCATGGGCGTCTTCGTAAAGGTCGCGCTCCCAGAGCGCCGACTGCTCGTAATATTCGCGTGTGCGTCCTGGCATCAGCTTCGTGCCCATATCCACTAACAGGTCCGGCCTGAGGCCGGAGAATCATCGATGCTGAAAAACCCTACGCGACTTATCCGCGGCCGTCAATGGTCTTATCCTCGTGACGCCCACCATTTTCCCTCGCTCGACTTCGACCCGAGGAACACCGGGCTCCAGGCTAAACACATGCCCCGCTTTCGCGAGAATGACATCGGGCGGTCTGCAATCTCACTACGTTAGAGGGTAGACCTCTCGGCGATCATCCGCGCGAGAATTGCATCGAACTGGGGGAACTCGCGCGTATAGCGTCGCAGCGTGGCCAGGTCCTGCCGTCGCCGCCGCTGGTAGGTGAAGCTGAAGCGGTGAATCCGCACCTGGTCCAGATCGACGACGATCGCCGCATCGTCTCGAAGGAGGATATTCTCCATCTTCAGGTCTCCGTGCGTGACTTTCCGCTCGGCCATCAGGCTCAGCAGCCGCCGCACCTTCTCGGCCACCTGCGTCAGCTCGTCCTCGCCGCAATGCCCCTGCTCCAGCACCTGGCGAAGGCTCCTGGCATCGACGTACTCGCACAGGCTGTAGGACTTCCACACCAGCGGGCCCCAGCGCATCTCCACGAAGGCAAAGGGCCGCGGCGACGGGATTCCCAGCCACATCAGCGATTGCGACCAGACCCAGTTGTATCGGGCGCGCGAGCCTTGGATCGTCCGGCCCAGCGAGTGCGCGAGACCCTTGTAGTTGTACCGTTTGATCATCACGTCCCGGCCGGCGAGCCGCAGTCGCACCACGCAGGTGCTTCGCGAGTTGTTTGCATCCTTGATGATCTGGCCACCCTCCATCCGCTCGTCGATCCCGCTCATCAGCTCGCGAAACTCTTCCGCCTCACAGAAGCCCCTGTCCACCGTCGCAAAGAAGTCCCTCGCACGTACCGTCACATAATTACCGCCGGCCGGCGAAGGCCGAAGGCGAATTCCGTCTGCGCCCGAACGATCCGGGCCGTTTCCCCTGTGCCGAACGGATTCCATAACGAAGAGGACCTCAAAGTCACGACTCGCACGCGACTCTACCAGAACCCCGCCCGAATGTAAAGCCGGCGACACCCCGCGGAATATTTCCATGCAGCGAGTTGCCAAGGGGCTCGTTTGCGGGTATGAATTGGGAGACGAAAGGCTGGCTTGATCCTGATGTACGTGGCTTTCATTATTGCTGTGGTGGGCGCGTATCTGCTCGGCTCGGTCCCGTTCGGCTTCATCATCGCCCGGGCGCACGGCAAGGACCTGCGCGCGATCGGCTCGGGCAATATCGGGGCGACCAATGTGTCCCGCGCCCTCGGCCGCAAATGGGGCTATACGTGCTTCGGCCTCGACGTGCTCAAGGGCCTGATCCCGATGCTCGCTTTTCCGGCCATTGCCCTGGCGTACGTGGGCACAACTGTCGCTACTCCATGGTTTCTGGCCCTCTGGCTGCTGGTCGGCATCGCCGCCATCGTCGGCCACGTCTTCCCGGTGTACCTCCGCTTCAAAGGCGGCAAAGGCGTCGCCACCAGCTTCGGCGTCGCCCTGGGCCTGTGGCCCTATTTCACGATCAGTGCCCTGATCGCCCTAGCCGTCTGGATCGCCGTCGTCCTGACCTGGCGATACATCTCCTTAGCGTCGATCTGCGCCGCCGTGACATTCCCCGTATCGCTGGTCCTCGGCATCCTCATCACCCCCGCCTGGCACGCCGCCACCCTCTGGCCCCTCCTGATCGCCGCGACTCTGATCCCCCTGCTGGTCATCCTCCGCCACCGCCAGAATATCCACAGACTCCTAGCCGGCACCGAATCCAAAATCCGCCCCAAGCACCTCACCACATGATTTGCGGAGTAAAGCCAGATCTCCCGTGGTATCGCAGGACTACTTCCAGCGAAGTTGCTTCAATTCCTCCTCTGTGCGGATGAATTTGATCGTGCCGTCGTTGAGGAGAACGCACCCACCCCTGGGGTCATGATTGTCGAAGGTGAACAATTCCACGCCGCCATGCTGGTTCCACCCATCCTCCGTCTCGAACAAAAGCACCGTATCAGGCGGCGAACTATGCTGGCAATCCGGATTCATTGCGTACGTACAACTGCCTCCTCTCGCGCTGAAACACGAGAAAGGGGGAGTGACGGGGCCGTGTCTTCACAATTCACAGGGATCGGTGTGCACGGCACACCCTACAGAATCTCTGTGACCTCGGCGGCCCAAGGGAGTTCCTGGTTGGCGGTTCCCGGTGGTCAGTTGTAAATGCCTGTGTCACAAGGAGTTAGTGACGGGATATGAAAAAACAACCATATTTTCCGGAATTCACGTTGACGACCACATCTGGCCGTTGTATGATAATGATGCAACTCAATGGAGAATCGTAAATGTAAAATGGTAAATCGCCAATCTCGGAGGGTCACGCCATGGCTACGGAGGCACAGGTTGTAGCGAATCGTCGAAACGCAGAGAAGTCCACGGGTCCCCGCACGGCGGAGGGCAAGGCGGCCGTATCGCAGAATGCCGTCAAGCACGGGCTGCTGGCACAGGCCGATGTCATTCGGGGGGAAGATCGGGAGGAGTTCGAGCTTTATCGGGAGGAGTTGTTCTGGGAATTGAACCCGGTTGGGACGATGGAGTCCAGGCTGGCCGAGCGGATCGTCAGCCTCGCCTGGCGGCTCAGACGCGCTGAACGCATCCAGAATGAGGCGTTTGACGCCCTGCTGGCGAAGGAGACATCGAGCCCGTTGGCCAGGCTCACGCAGTCGCTGCGAGCCAAAGGGGCGGATCAGCCGTCGGATGATTCGGAGGGCTTTGGCCGCGATCCGGCGCTGGGGCGGACGGTCGTCAGGGACTTCGCCAACTCACGGGTTCTGGACCGGCTGCTGATGTATGAGCGGCGGATTGAGAGCAGCCTGTACAGGACCATGGCCGAGCTTCAGAAACTTCGGCGGGCGGAGAAACTGGAGGCCCATGACGCCACAACCGGCTGCCGGACCCGACGAGCTCCGGGGGACGATACCCGGATCGCGGCAAATGGCGCGCACAGCCCACCTCGCGAGATCGATTGTGCAAAACAAAGCCAATCGCGAGGCACCGGAACAACAGACCCTGCATCATCGAAAAGGGATGAGGAAACGCCTTACGGCGTCGCTGCGAGCGCAGGCGATTGTGCAAAACAAAGCCAATTGCGGGTGGCAGTTTCAAGTTTGAAGTGTGACGTGTCAAGCGGAACGGACCCGGCACCAAGCCCGCCGACTTCAAACTTCACACTTGACACTTCAAGCGACCCGCCTGAAGGCGGAACTCCGAGCGTGGGCGATTCTGCGAAACAAAGCCAATCGATGGCGGATAGCGGCGTTTACCTGACCAAGGGAATCCGTGTGAATCCTGTGTAAATCCGTGTCTGATAAGGATTTATCTTCATGAGATGGTCCGCTCCAGTTGTGGAGGAACGGCTCGGGGTGCCACTGCGAGCGGGGACACGCCACAGAATCTTTGGGCAGGCTCTTGCACGTGCAGGGTTCGGGTCTATGATGGAACGCAGTTACTTGGAGGTACGGAGCACAGTGCGTATTGGGAATTGGCACAAACGATTGTCCACGTGGCAGGGGAGAACGCCTGCGATCATCACTTCACCACAGCCTTTGTAGGAGGACTCAGCATGAATCAGGTGGCACGTCACAACAGTCTGGGGACACGTCTGCTTCTGGCCTTTGCGCTCGCTTTCGCGCTGGGCGTCCCGGCGGTGTATGCGGCGGAGGACGTCACGGGCGACTGGGACATGACGATGACGTTCAACGAAAACAAGGCCTTCGCCACGTTGAGCATCACGAAGAACCCGGACGGCGCCCTCAGCGGCCGATGGGGCGCCTCCGAGCTGTCCAACGTCAAACTCGACGGCCAGAAGCTCACGTTCACCCGCACGATCAGATTCGGGGACAATGAGTCCACGATGACCTACTCCGGCACGGTGACGGACGGCAAGCTTGCGGGTCAGTGGTCGAGCGACCGGGGCGAATTCGAGACCAGCGGAGTCAAGATGAAACCTATGTCCCCCGTCGTCGGCGTGTGGGACCTCAACTACAAGATCGGGGACCGCGACATGACTGCCAAGCTGACGGTCTCCCAAAAGCCTGAGGGCAGCCTGGGCGCCAAGTGGGTCACCGAGCGGGGCGAAAGCACGATCTCGAACGTACAGTTCCAGGGCGGCAAGCTCGCTTTCGACCGCGTCACCAGTTTCAACGGCAACGAGTTCAAATCGACCTTCGAGGGAGCGGCCCAGGGCGATAAACTCACGGGCACCATCAAGAGCGATCGCGGCGATGTACCCGTCGCCGGGACTCGCGCGGGCGGCGCACTGGCCGGCAAGTGGATACTGACCTCCGTCTCCGAGCGGGGCACGCGCAACCTCCTGATGACGGTCAACGCCGACCTGACCGGCCGCTATGAGTTCTTCTTCAGCGAGATCCCGATCAAGGACCTCAAGCTCGAAGGCAATCAGGTGACCTTCACCATCGAGTCCAGCTTCGGCGACCAGACCTTCAAGAGCGACTTCAAGGGCAAGCTGGAAGACGGAGTCCTCAAGGGACAGATGACATCGGAGCGGGGCACCTCCGAGATCACCGGCAAGAAACTTGCGCCCGCCGCGGGCGGCGCTGCGGCCCCATCGGCCGCGGGCATCGTCGGCACCTGGGAGTTCACCCGGGAGACCCAGCAGGGCACGCGTACGAACACGCTGACGATCAAGCCGGACATGACCGGAACCTATAAGATGCGCGACACCGAGGTGCCCGTCACGAACCTCAAGGTCGATGGCGATAACGTGACCTTCAAAGTGACCATGACCTACAACGGCAACGAGGTCCCGATGGAGTTCAAGGGCAAGCTGGAAGGCGGCGCGCTCAAGGGCGAGTTCACTACCTCCCGCGGGACCCGCGAAGCCGTCGGCAAAAAGGTCCAATGATTTCTGATTTGCGATTTACGATTTGACGCCGCAGGGTGTGCACCGCACGCTGTCCCGATGCGGGGAGCAGACGTACGCGGCACACCCTACGGGCTCCTTCTCCGGATTCGGCGGAGGAGCCGGTTGGGTCGTGTTCGCTTACGCGCCATAGAGGGGGACGAGGCAGAGCAACCGCAGAGTGGACTTGCCGGTGTTCTTGACGGTGTGCTCGTCGTTGCCCGGAATGAAGACGACGGTCTCGCGCGAGAGGCGGTACTCCTTCCCTTCGTGGATGAGTGTGCCTGTGCCTTCGAGGACGAAGACCTCGTGCTCGTGCGGATGGCGATGGAGAGGCGTATTGCCGCCCGGCTCGACCTCGAACATCCGCATGGCGAACGTCGGGGCGCCGTCGTCCTTCGAGATGAGCACACGCATGCTCGCCCCTTTGGCCCCGTCGACATTCACCGGCCTGTTCGCGATATTCGTGCTCTTTTCCAATTTCATATAGATCCCTTTCGCCGCTCTCGCTCTTTCATCCACAAGGATGACAGTGCATTCCGGACACTATATGGCTGGTTAATCGTCCTTTAGCCCATAACGCAGGGACTCGCCCATCCAGTCTACCGCTCGCCACCGACAGCGGCGGGCTGAGATCCAGGTTGGCGTATCTCTGTCCGGGTCCTCCGGCCTCCAATTGCCGTCTGGCGACCAGAACACACTCCCGTCATGGACAAGCAGAGTAGCGTCAAAGATGATCGAATCGTAATTCTCGGGCGATGGGACGAGATTGAACCGAGTGACTTCCTCGAAGAGCATCTCGATTGCCGAGGGATTAGCGAACTGACGCTGGATCAAAAGGCGAATTCGATTGTCGAGATAGCCCGGGCACGACATCGACAAGTCCGCCGATACCCAGTGGTCGGTCCACAGGTGAGCTTCACGAACACATGCGTCGTGGAAGCCGCCAAAGGTGGTCATCAGTACATCGGCATCCGCCTGGGTCCTGATTTCCTTCCAGTTCATCTCCCTCACGCCTCCCGTCATGCGCCGGAGAGAGGGACGAGGCAGAGGAACCGCAGGCTGGACTTGCCGGTGTTCTTGAAGGAGTGCTCGTCGTTGCCGGGGACGAAAACGACGGTCTCGCGTGAGAGGCGGTGCTCTTTGCCCTCGTGGACGAGTGTGCCTGTGCCTTCGAGGACGAAGACCTCGTGCTCGTGGGGATGACGGTGCAGAGGGGTATTGCCGCCGGGCTCGACCTCGAACATCCGCATGGCGAAGGTCGGCGCCTCGTCCTTCGAGATCAGCACGCGGATATTCACCCCCTTGGCCCCTTCGACATTCACCGGCTTGCTCGCGATGTTCGCGCTCTTTTCAACCTTCATACGGCTCCTTTCGCTGCCATTGTGGCGCTCACTTGCCCAGTTTCCTGTCGAGGATCTCGGCGACGACTTTGGGGTTGGCCTGGCCTCTGGTCTTTTGCATGACCTGGCCGAGGAGGAAGCCGCGGGCCTTCTGGCTCTTCTTGCCGCCGCTGGTGACGTCGGCTGCCGCAGCAGCATTGGCCGCGAGGACCTGGTCCACGATCGCCTCCAACTCACCTGCGTCGCTCTTCTGGATCAGGTTCAGTTCCTGCGCGAGGACATCGGGCTTTTTGCCGGTTTCGACCATCGCCTGAAGGATGGCGTTGCCCGCCGTGGCGCTGATCGTGCCGGCATCGATCATCCCGGCCAGCTCGGCTACGGATTCCGGCGCCAGGCCGAGTCCGCGCAGGTCGCGGCCCCGCTCGTTGGCGAGCTTCAGGCCGACCTGCGTCAGGAGGTTGCAGACCCGCTTCGGGTTGCCGCCGGAGCGTACGGCCTGCTCGAAGAAGTCGGCGGTCGAGCGTTCCGCCGTCAGGACGCCCGCGTCATAGTCGCTCAGGCCGTATTCGCCGACGTATCGAACCTGCCTCTGCAGAGGCATCTCGCAAAGCCGCGAGCGAATCGGGTCCAGCCACTGCGGCGTGGTCGTCACCGGCACCAGATCGGGGTCCGGGAAGTACCGGTAGTCGTGGGCCTCTTCCTTCTCCCGCTGGAGCACCGTGGCCTCATGCTCATCGTCCCAGCCGCGGGTGGACTTGTTGCCCATCTGCATCGTGCGGCCGGTTTCGAGAAAGTCGTCGAGCTGCCGGCGGACCTCGTAGGCGACGCTGCGCTCCAGGGCCCGGAAACTGTTGAGGTTCTTGACCTCGGCAATTGGCGTCTTGAATTGCTGACCCGCCCTTTCAATGGCGAGGTTGATATTCGGCTCGAACCGCATGTGGCCCTTCTGCATGTCCGCCTCGGAGATGCCGAGGTATCGCACGATGCGCTGCAGCTCGACGGCCAGCGCCCGCACCTGCTCGGCGCTGCTCAGGTCCGGCTCGGTGACAATCTCCAGGAGCGGCGTGCCCGCGCGGTTCAGGTCCACCTGCGAGTAGTTGCCGGCGGTGTGCACGTTCTTGCCGGCGTCCTCCTCCAAGTGGACCCGCCGGATGCGAATCCGCTTCGTCGTGCCGCCCTCCGCCGGAATCTCGATGAAGCCGTTGCCGCCCAGCGGCAGATCGTACTGGCTGATCTGGTAATTCTTCGGCAGGTCCGGATAGTAGTAGCTCTTGCGGTCCCACTTGGTGAATTCGGCGATGGTGCAGTTCAGCGACATAGCGGCCAGCGCCGCGTACTCGACGGCCTGTCCGTTCATCACCGGCAGCGCCCCCGGCAGGCCCAGGCAGACCGGGCACACCCGGCTGTTCGGCTCCTCCCCAAAGCTCAACGCGCAGCCGCAGAACATCTTCGTCCGCGTCGCGAGCTGCACGTGGATCTCCAGGCCGACAATCACTTTGTAGGACAAGTCACCCATATTATTTTCGATTTATGATGTCTGATTTGTGATTTGAAATGGCAAATCAACAATCAACAATCTCACTTCACACTTCCTCCAGGTCTTCGCGTATGCCAATCCGTCTGGGCCTCGTACATCCGTGCGATCCGCAGCAGCTTAGCCTCGCTGAACGCGGGGGTAAGGATCTGCAAGCCAATCGGCAGACCGGCCTCGTCGAATCCGCACGGAATACTGATGCCGGGGATGCCGGCCAGGTTCACCGCGATCGTGTAGATGTCGGACAGGTACATCTTCAGCGGGTCGTCCACCTTCTCGCCGATCCGGAAGGCCGTCGTCGGCGCTACCGGCATGCAAATGGCGTCGCACCGCTCGAACGCCCGCACGAAATCGCCCCGGATCAGGTTGCGCACCTTCAGGGCCTTGAGATAATACGCGTCGTAGTATCCGCTCGAAAGGGCGTAGGTCCCGAGCATGATTCGCCGCTTGACTTCCTTGCCGAAGGCCTCCTCGCGGGACTTCGTGTAGACCTCGATGTAATCGGCGGGATTCGGAGTCCGGTAGCCGTAATGGACCCCGTCATAGCGAGCCAAGTTGCTGGACGCCTCGGCCGTTGCGATCACGTAGTAGGCCGCGATCGCATAATCCAGATGCGGCATATCGACTTCGACGATCTGGGCCCCCGCCTCCCGGTAGCTGTCAACCGCGTCATCGACCGCCTTGCGGACCGCCGGATCAGCACCCGCATTGAAGCTTGGAGTTACGCCAATCCTGAGCCCCTGCACAGGCTCGTCCAGCATCCCCACGTAGTCCTCCACCGGCGCCAAGCCCTCGCTCACGCTGGTGCTGTCGGCCGGATCGTGTCCGGCGATGACGCCCAGGAGCAGCGCCGCATCGGCCACGCTCTGCGTGACAGGCCCGATCTGGTCGAGACTGGAGCCGTATGCGACCAGGCCGTAACGCGACACGCGTCCGTAGGTCGGCTTGAGCCCGACGACTCCGCAGAAACTCGCCGGCTGACGGATGGAGCCGCCGGTATCTGAGCCCAGTGCGGCAAAGCACAACCGCGCGGCCACCGCCGCTGCAGAGCCGCCGCTGCTGCCTCCGGGCACGCGCGTCGTGTCCCAGGGGTTGACCGTCTTTTGCAGGCCCGAGTTCTCAGTGCTCGAGCCCATGGCAAACTCATCCATATTGGTCTTGCCGAGGATGACGGCGTCGGCCCCGATGAGTTTGCGAATTACGGTGGCGTCATAGGGCGAGTGGAAATTCTGGAGGATGCGAGAGCCGCAGGTCGTCGCGCCGAAACTCGTACACATGACGTCCTTGACGGCCAGAGGGACCCCTGCCAGCGGCCCGACCCGCTCGCCTGCCGCGATCCGCCGATCCACCTCCCGTGCCGCTTGCAGCGCCCGCTCGTGGAAGACCGCGAGATATGCCCCCACCTGCGGATCGATGCGCCCAATCCGGTCCAAGGCCGCCTGCGTGGCTTCGACGCTGCTGATCTGCCCGGCGGCGATCCGGTCCCGCAATTCAGTCGCTGTCAGCTCGTCCAGTGCCATAGGCGGAGCTACTTCTTGTCCCCGGTCCTGTGATGACTCAGGAACCATTCGTAGAGCTTGGGATTGTTGTAGGTTTCGGTCCAGGAGTCGTGTTCCGCCTCCAGGTAGATGGTCAGTTGCGCGTCACCGCCGGCCCGCTTGAGAGCGTCCACCATGTCCCTCGACTCCTTCAGCGGCACCACAGGGTCTTTGGCGCCGTGAAAGGCCCAGACCGGCATGTTCTTGAGCCTCTCGGCGAGGAACCAGTCGCCTCCGCCGCAGATCGGTGCGATTGCGGCAAACCGCTCCGGATACCGGCAGGCCAGGGTCCATGTTCCGAATCCGCCCATACTCAGACCCGTCAGATACACACGGTTCGGATCCGCGGCGTACCTGGACTGGACATCATCGAGCAGTGCGGCGAGCGAATCGATCATCTCCGTCCACCACGTTCCGGCCAGACATTGCGGCGAGACAACGATGAACGGGAACTCCTTGCCTCCTGCGATCAGCTTCGGTGGGCCGTGCTTCTTCACCAATTCGAGGTCGCTGCCCCGCTCGCCCGCCCCATGCAGAAACAGGATCAAGGGCCACTTTTGGTCCTTCTTCTCGCCGTAGCCTTTGGGCAGGTACAGCAAGTACCGCAAGCTCACGGTCTTGGTAATCTCCTTTTGGAACATTTGCTCGCTTTGCCCCCCATTGTCGGCCTTTCGCTCCGCCGCCATGCTCCCCTCCGGCAGGAAACCAACGCTCGCAAAGACAATCAACGCCCAAAACGCCGATCCGACCACTCTCATATCGTTTACTCCCATTCCAGTTACGCGGAACTATCTTCGAGGATCTTCGGAACCTTGAAGAAGGAATCGTCGCGCTGCGGTGCGTTGGCCAGGGTCTTCTCCGTCCCCAGCGACTCGCGCACTTCGTCGGCCCGAAAGACATTGCTGATGGGCAGGCAGTGCGCCAGAGGCTCGACATCGCCGGTGTCCAGCTCGTTCATCTTCTCGACGTACTGGAGGATCGCCCCTAGTTGGCTGGTGAACTCGTCGATCTCCGCCTCCGTCAGCGCCAGCCGGGCCAGCTTGGCGACCTTTCGGACCTGTTCTGCATCGATCTTCTGCTGCATGCGACCGCCCAACCAAAGAAAAAGCGAGGCGAAAGCCGCCCCGCTGGGAAAAGCTGCTCGGACCTGCCTGCCGGTCAGCCGGCCTGCTGGGCGGCGGGCTTATAGCTGCGCTTGAGCGGCTTCTGGACCAGGCCCATGTGAATGGCCTTGGCCGAGACTCTGATCCGGCGGACCTTGCCGTCGACGATGGCGTGAACCTTCTGAATGTTCGGCTTGAACTTCCGCTTGCTGATGCCGGTGACCTTTTTACCGACACCGCCGAGCCGCTTGGCCTTGCCACGCCGGGAAATGCTCCTCCCGAAGACCGTCCTCTTGCCCGTAAAATAGCATTCTCTCGACATAAACTACTCCTGCATCGGTTCTGCAATGAATTCGCCTGTCCTGTACCACCGTGCGCTCCGGCATTGGCGGGGCGCAGAGCGTAGTATTTTACTCCATTGCCGATGCTTTGCAAGAGTAACTTAGGCCCGAAAACGGAAAATCCATGTCGTCCTCGTGCCCGGTGCGGCAGGTCGGCGAGAGGCCCCGCTGCCTTTATTATCGTGCTTTCAGCGATTGGCTGCCCGCTGAATCCAACGACCCAAGCTCTCTCAGAACGTCCATGGCCATTCTGCCGGCGATTGCCTCATTGCCCGACTCACTCACATGGCACCAGTCGATGAAAGCCGGCTCTTGGACTCCGGAGAAGGCGTCGCCCAGATCGTGAAACACGTCGGCGTGCTCGGCGAGGATATCTCCCGCTCGCATGTGGCCGCGCACCTGTTCGTACAACGGCTGCAAAGCCTCGATACTCCGTCGCTGCGATTCCTCGTATCCCGTCAGACGCCTCTTGTCGAATATGGTGGGCTGCCAGTAAAAGAGGGCCTTGAACCCGTAGGATTGCCCCAGAACCTTCACAAGGCGCATGTTACCTGCATAGAGGGTGAGTACCTCTCGAGACAGAGCCTCCCTGCTCGCGAGGGAATCCCCCTGTGCTGTCTGACGTATTGCAGTGCCGGTCTGGCCCACCGAAATGCCCAGCCGACGCAAAGCATTTCTGACGAAACGTACCGTGGAAAGCTCGCCAGTCAATCTACGAATGCACAACGCTCGCAGCGGCCGAGAGCGTGTGGGCTGCGACAGGTTGAACTCCTTTGCCCGATTGAATTCATTCTGCGGCAGCCCCGCCGTCTGCTGCTGGTAGGCCGAGTACGTATCGTTGGCGCCGTCGTAGAAGATCACCACGTCCGGAATGTTGCCCTTCTGCAATTGCCGAAGCAGCAGGATGACTTCCTGCGTGCTCACGTAGCCCGGCTCACCGAAGTTGGTGATTCGATTGTCGATGCCCTTCTCTTTGAGTTGCTTGGCCAGAAATGACGGGATCGTGAAGTCGTCGCGGGCGCCTGTGCCCCACATGGCGGAGCCGCCAAACGCGAACACGATGAGGGGATCACCCGGGGCCTTGTGAGCCTCGCCGTCAGTCCACGTCTGACGGATGCCGTCGGCATCGATGCGAATGTGCCTTCCCTGGTAGGGCGCCCGCCGCCAGTAGACGTAGGGAACCCACCTGTTGCTGGAGGCGTTCTCGAATTCCCTGTAATAGGCGTTCACCCAGGGGGCGCCGGCATAGGCATCCGCCTTGGCGCGTACATCATGCGAAGCGGCGAGGTCAGAGGCTTCGATGCGATCCTTGATCACATAGAACAGCGACAGTGCAGCCTCCAGAAGAATGAACAGCAACAGCGTTACGCCAAGAACCAGCCACACTTCTCTTATCTTCGCGAGCAGGCTTCTCAGTTTCGTGTTCATGATCTTCTCCTTGGCTCTCTCAATGGGCATGGATCATAGTCGCGCTACGAACACTGACTTACGAATGCCCCTGCGACGGAGTTCCACAAAAGGAGCAGGCAATTCCTTATGACCGGACGCACTTGTGTTCTTAACGGCGATCCGCTATCCTGCAGTGAGGGTCTGAGCAGACTCCCGCGTAGTCCAGGAGATGGATATGAACATCCTTGGGATCTCGGCCTTCTATCACGACAGCGCCGCTGCCCTGGTGCGCGACGGGCAGATCGTCGCGGCGGCGCAGGAGGAGCGGTTCACCCGCCTCAAGCACGATAACCGGTTCCCTCAGCACGCCGTCGAGTATTGTCTCCAGGAGGCGGGCCTGACGGGCGGACAACTGGATCTGGTCGTGTTCTACGAGAAGCCTCTGCTGAAATTCGAGCGGCTGCTGGAAACCTACATCGCCTACGCACCGTTCGGCTTTCGCCAGTTCCTCATGGGCCTGCCGCTGTGGCTGCGACAGAAGCTGCATCTGCCGCGCGAGATGGACAAGGCCCTCGACCACACATACAAAGGCCGGTACGTCTTCACCGAGCACCACGAGTCTCATGCGGCCAGCGCGTTCTTCCCTTCGCCGTTCGAGGAGGCGGCGATCCTGACGATGGACGGCGTCGGCGAATGGGCCACCGCCAGCTTCGGGACCGGTCGCGGCAATAGGATCGAATTGACGCACGAGCTGGACTTTCCGCACTCGCTCGGCCTGCTTTATTCGGCCTTCACATACTTCACCGGCTTTCGCGTCAACTCGGGCGAATACAAGCTGATGGGCCTGGCGCCCTACGGCGAGCCGAAATACCGGGACCTGATCGCCGAGAAGCTGATCGACATGAAGCCGGACGGGTCGTTCCGCCTCAACATGACCTATTTCGACTACTGCCACAAGACGGTGATGACGAGCCGGGAATTTGAGCGGCTTTTCGGCGGCCCGCCTCGCAGGCCGGAATCGCCGCTGACCGAGCGGGAGATGGACATGGCCGCCTCGATTCAGGCAGTCACCGAAGAGATTATGCTCCGCGCAGCCAGGCACGTGCACGAGCAGACCGGCATGAAGAACCTGACGCTCGCCGGCGGCGTGGCCCTGAACTGCGTCGCCAACGGCCGAATCCTGCGGGAGACGCCTTTCGAGAATCTCTGGATTCAGCCGGCAGCGGGTGACGCAGGGGGCGCTCTCGGGGCCGCCCTGTTCACGTGGTACCAGCTTCTGGGCCACGATCGCAAGGTCGATGGACATGATACGCAGCGTGCCTCTCTGCTCGGTCCGGCCTATGCCGGCGACCGGATTCGCGGATTCCTCGATTCCATCGGCGCGAAATATCACAGCTACGCGGGCGAGACCGAGCTGATCTCCAAGGTGGCGGAGCTGATCGAGCAGGGCAGAGTCATCGGCTGGTTCCACGGCCGCATGGAGTTCGGGCCGCGAGCGCTCGGCAGCCGGAGCATTCTCGGCGACGCGCGGAGCCAGGAAATGCAATCGATCATGAACCTCAAGATCAAGTTCCGCGAGTCTTTTCGCCCGTTCGCGCCCTGCGTGTTGCGCGAGGATGTGGCGGAGTATTTCGAGATGCGTCCGCAGGAGGACAGCCCGTACATGCTGCTCGTGGCGCCGATCCGCCCGGAGAAACGCGTAGACTCCCAGCCTTCGTTGGCGAAAGGACTTGAGAAACTGAAGGTTAGACGAAGCATCCTCCCCGCCATTACGCATGTGGACTACTCGGCCCGGGTCCAGACGGTGGACCGCGAGCGGCATCCGAGGCTGCACAGGCTGATGACCACGTTCAAGGAGAGGACCGGCTGCCCGGTGATCATCAATACGAGCTTCAACATTCGGGGCGAGCCGATCGTCTGCTCGCCGCAGGACGCCTACCGGTGCTTCCTGGCGACCAACATGGATGTGCTGGTTTTGGAGGACCACATCCTGTATAAGCAGGAGCAGCCGCAGGCAAAGCAGCATGAGATCGATGAATACAAGGCCCGGTTCCACCTGGATTGAGCGCAGAAGGACGAAGACGACATGAGCTTGATTGAAATCGATTGGCATCCTGCGAGAAGGCAGCTCCGCGTGTTCGGGCTCAGCGCCATGGCGGCGTCGCTAGTCCTCAGCGCCGTGCTCATTTTCCTCTGGCACGCCGCGGCGGTCTGGGCGTCGGTCGTGCTCGCAGCCGGCGCGGCGGTTCTGCTGTGCAGCCTGTTATCACCGCGTGCAACGAGGATCGTGTACCTGGCTCTGACAATCGCCGCGATGCCCATCGGCCTGGCTGTCAGCTTCGTGATGCTCGCGGCGTTCTACTTCCTGCTGCTGACGCCCGTCGGACTCCTGTTTCGTCTCATCGGCAGAGACCCGCTGCACCGCGCGTTCACCCGGGGTGCCGACAGTTACTGGGTGCCGAGAGGACCGCCGCCGAGCGCGGAACGCTACTTCCACCAATCGTGATGTAGGACAGGATGATGTCACAAGATCATCAAAACGGCAAGTCCGCCCAGTTCGGCGAGCTGGCGCAGGCCAAGCGGCCTTCGCTGGTCGCGGAATTCTGGTACTTCCTCAAGCACAACAAGAAATGGTGGCTGCTGCCGATCATCATCGTGCTGCTGCTGCTGTGCCTGCTCGTGCTGCTGGGCGGTTCGGGCGCCGCCGTATTCATCTATCCGCTGTTCTGACTGGGGGTCCCTGTTCAGCCCGAACAGGGACGCTCGAATCAGCCGCGCTTGAGCCTCGCATCTTGGCCGGGGCTGACGCCGAATTGGCGCTTGTACTCGCGGCTGAATTGTGGAGCACTCTCGTATCCAACGGCAAAGGCCGCGGCACTGGCTGTGCAACCATCCTGAATCATCAGAAGACGCGCCTTGCCGAGCCGAACGCTCTTGAGGTATTGAAGAGGCGACATGGCAGTGACGGCCTTGAATCTCGAATAGAAGGTGGAGGGGCTCATCTTGGCCTGTCGTGCGAGCGATTCGACATCAATCGGCTTGGCATAGTCTCGATGCAGGTGATCCAGGACCCGGCTGATCCGGGCGAAGGGAGTGTTCCCCGCGGCCAAGGCGCGCAGGACCTCGCCTCGCTCACCTCGCAGTACACGGTAGACGATCTCTCGAACGAATTGCGGCCCCAGGACCTTGGAATCAGTTGGCGATTTCAGACAATCGAGAAGACGGACCGCCGCCTCCTTCAGGGGCTGGGTGAGTGGACTTGCGTACAAACCGCGCGGAACCGACTGCGGGCTGGGAGACTCGCCGTCCATTTCCAGAAGCAACTCGCCGATCATCAGGGGATCGACTGCGATCGCAAGGAGCAGGATCGGATTCTGCGGACTGGCGTGAGGAGTCTCACACTCGACGGGCATCGGCACGGCCGTGACAAGATAGTTGTCGGCATCGTAGATGTAGAGGTCCCCACTGAAATAGACACGCTTGGAGCCCTGGGCAATGATGATAATCCAGGGCTCATATACGGCGGCATGCCTCGGCAAAGGCCGCGAGATGCGATAGAGCTTGACGCTTGACAGCGGGGTGGGATTAGGCCCTTCTCGGGTGGCCAGCGCACCCAGGAGCGCCACGAGCCGATTATCTGTCGGGTTCTTCATATCGCAATCATACGCCACAACGTGAGATTGGGCAAGGTGGTATAGGATTAGGCAAGATATTCGTAGGTTCAGGCATTGATCCAATCGCAGCCTTCATCCATACTCGAGAGCGGTAAAGGCAGGTAGATTTGACACGGTAACCCCCAAGTGAGAATTCAGAGGAGTCTTATGAGAACATCGACGAATCGACCCTGTCGTTGGCTCGTGTTGGTTGTCGCGGGCTGCTGTCTATTCACTACGAGCGCCTGGGCTGCGGACTGGCCCCAATATCTTGGGCCGGCCAGAAACTCAACATCACCGGAAAAAGGACTTCTGCGCTCCTGGCCCCAGAATGGGCCGGAGGTTCTATGGACTGTTCCTGTTGGCATAGGCTACGGTGGACCTGTCATCAAGGACGGCAAGGTCTATCTACTCGACAGGGATGATAACGTGGGTGATAACCTCCGGTGCTTAGATCTTTCCAGCGGCAAAGATCTCTGGAATTTTGCCTATGATGCTCCCGGACGTGTTATGTTTCCCGGTTCGCGGAGCGTACCGATCCTGGACGGCAGTCATGTTTATTCGTGCGGTCCCTATGGCGATCTCTATTGCATAGACATAAACGCACACAAGCCCGTCTGGAATAAGAACGTCTGGAAGGATTTCGGCGGCGGCAGAATTCCGATATGGGCCATTACTCAGTGCCCTCTTATTTACGGTGATTTACTTATCATAGCATCCCAAGCTCCTGAAGCTGGTGTGGTTGCCTATAATAAACTCACAGGCAATATTGCCTGGAAAACCCCCAATCTTGGAAATGAAACATATGTCAGTCCGGCAGTTGTAAAAATAGACGGAACAGACCATGTTGTAATGGTTACCTCGTCTACCAATCGTATCGGACATCCAGAACTGGCAGATGCTTTGGGTAATGTTGTTGGAATAGAACCCCTTACGGGAGAGATTCTCTGGAAATACGATAAGTGGCAGTGTCAAATTTCGGTGCCGAGTGCCGTTGATGCCGGTGATAACAAAGTACTTGTTGTAGGCGGATATGAACTCGGTGCCGTTATGATAAAAGTCGAGAAGAAGGCAGACGGCAGCTACGGCACCACAGAAGTTTTCAGAACCGAAGAATTCGGCGATCAAACAAAACCGCCGGTACTCCATAATGGGTATTTCTATGCTCAGTACGGAACCAATGGCCGAAATGACGGCTTGGCGTGTATGAGCATGGATGGCAAGATCATGTGGAAGACGAGACGTTCACCTCAGTTTAATAAAGGCAGTATGATTCTCGTCGACGGTCTGCTTCTGGCTACCGACGGTAGGAAGACTCTGTATCTTATAGAGCCTGATCCATCTGGGTTCAAGCCCCTTGCATCAGCAGAGGTGCTTGCAGAGGGAGGAACAGGATCAGAAAATGATCCTTTAGCTTCAAGAGTTGGAGGTTCAACCCAGAACTGGGCACCGTTGGCACTGTCCGATGGCAAGCTCCTTATCCGAGACCAGAGCCGTTTGAAATGTGTTAAGGTCGCTGAATGACTTCAATAAGAAGGCTGCTATTGAGGACTCATCTGTTCTGTACTGAGGAGTAGAAGTGAAATGGAGCATAGTGTATTCCGAACATACAACTGTGACATCACTTCATAATCATAGGGTCGCACAAGTGTTGTTTTGGCCACACACACGATGATTCTTGAACGGAGTAAGAAATGAAGGTTAGAGCAACGGTGATAGCAGTCGTTGTGATGGTGACGGCTGGCAGCAGTCTGGCCGCGGATTGGCCGCAATGGCAGGGGCCCAATCGAGACGGTAAGTCTGCGGACACGGGCCTTCTAAAGCAATGGCCTGAAAACGGTCCCCCGCTTGCCTGGAAGATCGACAAACTCGGTGGGGGTGACGGCGGTCCGGCCATTGCCGCCGGGCGGGTCTTCGTCATGAGCAATCGCGGCGATAAGGAAGTCGTCTGGGCCCTGTCCGAGAAGGATGGAAGTGAAATCTGGGTAGCGCCCCTTGGACCAGCCTTTCAGCAGCAGCCATCGCAGGGAAAAGAGGGGCCGTCGTGCACACCGACGGTCGATGGCGAACGCCTCTATGTCGAGGGCATGGGGGGCGATGTGGCTTGTCTGCAGGTCCAAGACGGCAAGATTGTCTGGCAGCGCAGCCTGACAGAGGATTTTGGCGGGCGCAGACCGATGTGGAGCTACCGCGAATCGCCGCTGGTTGATGGCGACAAAGTAATCGTCACCCCCGGCGTGGCAGATGCGATCCTGGTGGCCCTGAACAAGCTGACCGGCGAGACGATCTGGAAGGCCAAGATGACCGACAGCCCGGGCGGCGCTTCCGGAGCACCCGGCGGCTTCGGCGGTGGTCGAGGGGGTGTCGGCGGTCCGGGTACTGCCAGCGGACCCGGTGGTGGTCGAGGTGGTTCCGGCGGGGCCGGCGGTGGTTCGACTACGGGGGTCACCGGAACCAAGGATCCTGGCTTGTTCTCGAGCGAGCATTTTTCGATGACCGCTTTCTCCTGCAAGATTCCCAACGGTAAGTATCTCGCTAAGCTCTACTTTGCGGAGACGTACGCAGGCATTACCGCCCCCGGCCAGCGCGTTTTTTCCTTCAATGTCCAGGGGCAGGAATTCAAGGACTTCGACATTTGGGTAAAGGCCGGCGGTCCCAAACGCGCCTATATCGAAACTGTGCCCGTGGAAGTGACCAATGGAGAGTTTCGCATTGTCTTCACGCCCAAGGTCGAAAACCCGGCGATTAACGCGATTGAAGTCCTTCCGCAGGTAGAGGGTGCGGCGTCTGGCGCAACGGCAGTCCGGATCAAGGCCGGTTCCGCTGCGACATTTACGGATTCGAGCGGCAATGTCTGGCAGCCGGATCAGGGATTTGAGGGAGGCATGACGAACCCGATGACCGGCGGTTCAGGCGGTTTTGGCGGCGGTGCTCCTGGCAGTTTCAACGATGGTCCTGGTGGCGCCGGTGGCTTTGGTGGCGGTCGAGGGGGTCCGGGCGGTTTCGGCGGGTCCGGAGGCGCTGGAGCGGCCTATGCCTCGCCGATCGCCATTGACTTCGACGGGCAGCGCCAGTACGTGCAACTGACCGCCAGAGCACTCATCGGAGTCGCGGCCTCGGACGGCAAGTTCCTCTGGCGGTATGACAAGCCCGCCAACGGCATGGGACTCAACTGTTCGACGCCGCTGTACCACGATGGGATGGTGTTCGCCTCCTCCGCCTATGGTGCAGGCGGCGGGTTGATCAGGCTGAGCAAGGATGCGAATGGCGACGTCAAGGCTGAAGAAGTGTATTCCACCCGGGACATGCAGAACCATCACGGCGGCATGATCCTCATAGACGGCTGCCTGTACGGCGCCAGCGGTGGCAATGAGGGCGGTGCCCTCGTCTGTCTCGACTTCAAGACAGGCAAGGTTCTGTGGGACCAGCGAAACAGCGTTGGCCGTCGCGCAAAAGGTTCGCTGGCTCTGGCCGATGGCCTACTCTATTATCGAATGGAGGACGGCACCATCATCCTGATCGAGCCTAACCCGAAGCAGTACACCGAACGCAGCCGCTTCCAACAGCCCGACCGCACGAACCTGCCGGCCTGGTCTCACCCGGTCATTACCAACGGAAGACTATACGTGCGCGATCAGGATGTACTGTTCTGCTACGACGTCAAGGCGAAGTGAAAGTCAGTCAGTCAATTACTATGGTCATATCTGGTGTGAATTTGCCTTCAAAGGGGACTGCCGGCGCGGTCGTACTTCCGGTCGGTGTGAGCGGAAACGCCGCGTCGGCACAACTCTTGAGTGTGTTAAAAGCAAGCACGGCGCGGCAAGGAGCCATTGAAAGACGGAAGTCATCAAAGAGCAGTCGTGAGTTTCTGTCGTCACCTGAGAACCTGCGTAGGGGCTCAGTCGGCATCAGTACAGTGAATGCCATTTTTGGAGGGTTCGGTCATGTCATGGGGAAACGATGGAAATACTGAGAGGATTTGTCCGAAGACCGGGCGTCGTGTCAAACGGGCAAGGGAACACCGCTGGGCGTCTTGGGCGCTGCCCTTCGTGGGGCTGGCGTCACTGCTGTGGTTCCTGATACGTGTGATCCCCAAGCCCTCGCGGGCTGCCTATCCATGTCAGCGGGCAGCCTTTCCCCTGGCCTCGGGTTTCGTGGTGTGGCTGACCGGCATAGTCGTGTCGAGCCTGGCATATCGCAAGGCCAAGCGTCTGGCGGGCCGAGCCCGCTACGTGGCTGCCGGATTCTTGGCGGCGGTGGCAGTGGCGGCCCTCTGGTGGTCGATCAACATCACCGCCGACACCGGCGCTCGTGCGGCGTTCGTCCCGATTGATCCGCCCAACAGCCCGATGGGCGTCGGCAAGGGCATCTATCCGGGGCGGGTCGTATGGGTCCACGATCCAAACGCAACGAAGTGGGATGGCGTGACCGGCCACTGGTGGGACGAGCAGAACCTGGATCAGCAGGCGGTGGATAAGATGCTCTCGCATGCCCTGCGGACTCTGACGGCGGAGCAGAATGATGCGGCCGCCTGGGACGCCCTCTTTCGCTATTTCAATCGCACTCACGGTGCTGGTGAGGTCGGCTACCAGCCGGGCGAAAAGATCGCAATCAAGATTAACCTGAACGAGGAGGGATACGGTCCCGCTTATGGCGGCAACGGCCGCATGCCAAGTCCGCAGATGATTCATTCCCTCCTTGCCCAACTCTTCGACAAGGTGCATGTCTCCGGATCACACGTCACCATTTATGATGCCTCGCGGGCCATTGCCGATCCGCTCTACAACCGGATCCACGGCGATGCGGACCCGAATTTCCAGAACGTGAGGTTCGTTGCCAATACCACGCGCAACGGCCGCGTCGGCGCGGTCTATGACCCCGCTTATCCCGTCCACTTCGCCAATCCGAGCGTGAGCCCCGCGAACAATGCCACGGCTTATCTGCCAACCTGCGTGACCGAAGCCAAATATCTGATCAATATGGCCCCGCTCTCGGGGCATAGCATGTTCGGTTTTACCGCGAGCGGCAAAAACTGGTTTGGCTCTATCTGTTGGCGAACGAATGCCAATTATGGGTCGTGGAATGGTGGCTGGACGCCCTCGCCCCTGCACAACTTCGGTCTTCGCAATAATCCCATGGGCTCCTACAACTGTATTGTCGATCTCATTGGCCACCCGCAACTCGGCGGTAAGACGCTGCTGTTCCTGGTGGATGGTCTCTATGGTTCCGACAACGCGATCACCACGGTGCTCCGCTTCAGCTCCTTTGGCAACAATTGGACAGCCAGCGTGTTTGCGTCGCAGGACTCCATTGCAATCGATTCGGTCATGTTGGACTTCCTGCGGAATGAACCGCTGCTGAACAACAACTGCTCCGGCCAAGGCGTGGACAATTACCTCCACGAGGCAGCCCTGGCGGGCAATCCGCCCTCGGGCAGATTCTACGATCCGGGCAGCACCGGATCTCGTCTGGCCAGTCTTGGCGTCCACGAGCACTGGAACAACGCGGTGGACAAGCAGTACTCCCGCAACCTCGGCAAAAGCGAAGGCATCGAACTCGTCACGCCCTCGCTGGCCGTGGCGGATGGAGCGGTCACAAATACCGCAACCGGCATACACTATGGCCATATCCGCGATGCCGTGTCGGAGGCGAGCAATGGGGATGTCATCGAAGTGGCGCCCGGCATCTACAAAGAGACTGTCTCGTTCAGCGGGAAAGCCTTGCGGATCACATCCCAGGATCCTTGGGACTCGAATGTGGTCGCGGCTACGGTGATCCAGGGGGCGACGTTCGCCAGCGGCGCGGACGCCAACTCCGTACTTCAGGGCTTCACGATATGCGGCCCAGGCCGAGGCATCTCCTGCGAGGGCGCCTCCCCGTGGATCGATCACTGTCGCATTGTGGATAACGAGCAGTCAGGCATAACGTTGTCGGCGGCCAGCAATCCACTGCTCACCAACTGTGTCATTGCGGGCAACGGGGGCGATGGCATCGATATGTCGGCAACGCAGGGAAGCCGGCAAGTGGTATACGGCCGCGCCACGATTCTGCACTGTGACATCCTGGGCAATCGCGGCAATGGGATTCGCGGCGGCAGATCCACAGTGGACAGTACGATCATTCGCGCCAATGGCCGCGTGCCCGGAACGGCCCAGGTCATTGCCAATGCGGCGACCGTCAGCTACTCGAATGTGCAAGGTGGGTGGCCCGGCGAGGGCAATATTGACGCGGACCCCGACTTCGTCAAGCCGGGGTGCTGGGCAGATCCGACTGATCCGAATGAGCCCGCCGGGGCGGGTGAGACAGAGGCTGTCTGGGTGGGAGGTGACTATCACTTGAAGGCGGGCTCGCCTTGTATCGATGCCGGGAATCCCGTCGTCATCACGTGGATGGATCTCGAGATCGACGACATGTGGCGCGCCGTGGGCTCCGCCCCGGACATCGGCGCTTATGAATTTGGCACGCTGCCCTCGCCTGTCTCGATTTCCAGACCGGCAAGGTCATGTGGAACTCGCGCGACGGCGGCCGACGCCGGGCAAGGGGCTCGCCAGCCCCTGGCGGATGGCTGACCCTACCATCGCATGGAGAACGGCGCCATGCTCCTGATCGAGCCGAGCTCGAAGCAATACGTCGAGCGCGGCCGCTTCGAGCAGCCCGACCGCAGCAAGCAGCCGGCCTGGACGCACCCGGTCATTGCCAACGGCAGACTGTACCTGCGCGACCAGGATGTACTGCTCTGCTACGACGTCAAGGCGAAGTAACAAAACCCATTCATCCGGCCGTGCGACCCCCGCCCAGGAACCGAGGACAGTCGACTACCAAGACAACAATGATGAACACCTGTCCAAAATGTCCACCTGGAGAAGTCTCCTGCCTTGACAGGGGTGGTATCAGCGGACGGACTGGGGACCCAGCAGTCGTTCGGCCACCCGGCGGATTTGTGGTGAGTTCGGGTCTAGTTGCAGCGCTTTGCGGATTTCCTGGGCGCCCTCCTGGCGCTGGCCCATCTGGATCAGCAGCACGCCCACGTTGGAATGGAGCAGAGCATAGTTCGGGGCTGCCTCCAACCCCTCTCGACAGATCTTGACGGCCTCGGCCAGCTTGCCGCTCTTGAACAGGTGCTCGCCTATACTCACGTACGCCGGAATGCAGTCCGGGGCCCACCGGATCGCCTCCCGGTAGCGGCCCATGGCGGCGTCCGTCCTGCCCTGCTTGTCGAGGCACCACCCAAGATAATACAGCGCCTCGCCCGCCCGGGGCTTGATGGCAACAACCTTCTCATACTCCGTCACGGCGCCGGACAGATCGCCTTTTGCCCGAAGCACGGAGGCCAGAGCGTCGTGGCTCGTGCACGAGTGCGGCAGCAGATTCAAGACGATTCGATACTCGGCGACGGCCGCATCGTACTGCTTCAAGTCCTCCGCCAGCAACTTGCCATAGTCCCAGTGCAGTCGCCAGTCACCGGGGGCCTCCTGGATGACCCCGCGATACTGTTCCGCGATCGCCCGAAGCACATCGGGCGTGAGCTGCTTCTCCAAATCTCTCAGCCGCCGGCGCCCCTCGGCAATGCGCCGGTCGTGGTAAAGCTGGTTCGTAAAAGGCGGCTTGGCCAGGAACTTGTTCACGACGGTATCGAGCGACTCATGCCGGCTCCAGTCGCTGTACATCAGCCGCCGGGCGCATCGTTCCAGTGTCGGCACCTCTCCCTGCCGTGCAGTCTGACTGAGACGCCGGCTCAGGACCGATTCCACCTGATCCAAGACCGTCCGGGCCGCAAGGTAATTTCCCTCAAACGTCAGGTGTACGTGCTCGTAGAAGAACTCCTCACCGGGTAAGCCGTGCGGACTGTTCTGCGCCACTGCCTGTTCGACATCGGCAAGCTGGACACCGAGCGGGCGCCGTCGATCCGCGACAGTCCGAATGACCTCGTTGATTCCCGTGTCGGCGCGGAACCGCAGCACGTCCAGGTCGCGTGCGCGTGTGAAATGCTCCGCCGCTTTCTCGTACTGGCCGAGCTGCCAGTGACATTGTCCCAGGCGGAACTGCAAGTCGGCGTAGGAGTCGTCGGTCTGCGCAGCCTCCAGGTACGAGGCAATCGCGCCGGCGTAATCAGCCTGTGACTCCCGCTGCGTCCCCTGCCGATACAGCTTGTCCCAGGCGTCCTTCTGTTGTGCCGCCAGGTCGGGCCTGTGCAGCGACGCGAACGGAGGGCAATCCTTCAGATCGCTCCCCACCGTGCACAGGATCGTCGGCGCTCTGGCCCCGGCAGCGGCGTCACACAGGTCCTGGAGATTGCGGCCGAAATGCTCGTAAACCGTCGCCAGCCGGGGATCGTCCGCCCGGACCTGTTGTCCGACGAACATCTCCATGCCCTTCCAGCGTTTGGGTCCTCCTCCCGGCAGGCCGCGAGCGCGAGCCAGCCCCGAGAGCAACTGGCCGACCCGGGTCTTGCGCGCAGCGATGCCCAGCCGAATCAGGTGCAGGTTGGACAAGGCGGGCGTCAGCACTGTGCCGGGGCCGTAAGGGCCCACAACCTCGTTGTTGCCCATGTAGACGACGAACAGATCGGGCTCGTATCGCGCGCATTCCCTGGCGACCTCCAGAACCACGTGCGAGTTGATCGCCGCCATCGCCGCCGTGACGACCTCGAAATGCGCATCGGGGAATCGCTCATTGAGCATCACTTCGAGGATGCGCCCGAAGCGAAAGGCATGATTCGGCACGCCCTGCGCCGCGGAGGACCCGAGCACGAAGATGCGGTACATTCCGGCGGGCTTTCGGGCCGGGAAGACAAACGGCTCAAACTCACGAGCGAGGATCGCAGGGAAGAAGCGCCGGCTGAAATCCAGATTGTCGCCGCGACAAGCGACGCCGTTGACTTTGCACGGCACTGTCACGTGCGGCGAATAACCGTACCCCACGATGCGCAGACCCAGCTCCAGCAGGCCGAGGAAAACCAGCGGCGCCACAACTATGACAACAAGGCGAAACAGCCACAGCCGCCAGCCGGAGATGCGTCCTTGCCCGATCCTGTCATGCGGCGACCCTTTGTCCGGCGGCTTGGGAGCTCGGGAATCCGTCGATCCGGCCCCACCCGCCCGCCGAACAGGTTGTCTGCGCCGTTTTCCTGACATGGATCAAACCTCGGAGATGACCTGCCGGCGATGCGCCGGCCGGAGTGGATGACGATCCAGCCGTATCCTCCCGGCGATCATTTCGTCTTCAGGGCATCGACCTCGATCTCATAGAGGAGCTCGTCCCGGCAGATGTCATTCTCGACAACGATTGCCGGGAATGAAGGCAGTCCGCATTCCCTGCGATAGTCCTCGAAGAGGAAGGCATCCGGGGCCCTCTTGAAGTACGCCAGCGAGCGCGTGACATCCGCCCAGTCCATGCCCCGGGACCGCAAGATCGCCTGCACGACCTCCATGGTCTGCTTGACCTGCGCCCGGCAGTCGCCGACGAAGACGGTCTTGCCCGAGCGGTCGATGCTGGCGGTTCCGGAGACATAGAGCCGCCGGTGATCGGGCAGGTCGAGCTCGACGGCCCGGCTGAAGCTGCTGCCGTAATCCGCCGCGGACGATTGGAGAGGCGAAGGCACCGCATACGCTTTCACCGCCGGATTCTTGGCCTCGATTGCGATCAGGCCCGTGATCAAAGCGGCCTCGACGGCGTTGCGTCCGGCCACGCCCGTGCTGGCCGGCATCATCCCGTTGAAGACCCCCCGCTCCTTGAAGAACCCGTTGCGGACGGCGTTGAAGTCACGATACCAGGCGAGGATGTCGTTGTTGTAGAACCACGTGCGCAGCACGTTGGAGAAGCCCATTCGCTGGTCCGTCAGGGCCGATTCCATCTGCCGGAAGATCGCTGCGGCCTGCTGAGGCTGAGCACAGGCCCGATCGGCCGGCAGCAGGCCGACCAGCCGCAAGTAACGCGCGTATTCGTCCTCCAGCACGGTGCCGATCCGCCGGCCGTTCGCATGGACAGGGATTGTCCCCACGCCGGAGATCGCCCACACGTGGACCCCGCAGAGATTGTCCGTCCGGGAGTTTTCAATCCATCCGACCGGCGCGTCCTTGTCGCCCAGAGCTTGGATGAGCACCTTCAGACTCTTCCTGTCCGTAGCGGCCATGCCGAGCGACTCGATGGAAACCACCTTGCCGCCGAGTCTTCGAACAGCATCGCCCACCCGTCGGAAGAGCGATTCGGGAGACTCGTCACCCTCCGGCGTCAGCGTGATGAAATGTTCCTCGATGGAATCCCGGCGTAGAGTCGCGACATTAAAGCCGGCTTCGGCTCGTTTCTCAATGCTCGTCAATGCTGCTGCTCCTGCCCTCGATTGCACCCTTGACCGCTCATCCCGATTCAGTGGGCGGATCAACGCGGAACATGGACCAGGCCGGAATACCTCGGCCTCATTCCGCGAAACCCCTATGATAACAATAACGTCCTCCTGACGCAACTACTTCACCGGCGAGGGTCCCCAAATTGCCGCCCTTTTTCCGGGGTGTCCAGTGCCGCCCGGAACAGTCGGAAAAACCCCCGTCACGGCCCCGCAAACCGCGATTTTGCCGCCGCCAGGCAGTCCGCATCGCCGTCACGTCACAGGCGCCGCTAGAGACAGCGGGCCAATTTATGGGACCTCGATCCGTAGTCAATGGTGTCCCCAGGCGGGTCCATCCTGGGAGCCCCCGGCATATGCTCCCACGGAGGATTTAGCAAGGACGCCTCCCGGGGTAGTGCCGGCCAACCGGCTAGTTGTGCTTGTCCATGGCTGCGGGCGGCGTGGGGCCGTGAGTCACTCGGTTGCGGCCCGGCGCAGCGAGGCGACTTCCGCCCTGGATAAGGGCCTGAACTTGCCGACGCCGATTCCTTCGACGGTCAGCGAGCCGATCCGCGTTCTCTTGAGCGACTGCACGGGCAGGCCGACCTTGGCCAGCATCCGGCGGACCTGCCGGTTCAGACCCTGCTGAATCGTGATTTCCACCAGGGAGTCATTGTGCCCTCGTTTGAGCACTTTGATCCTGGCTGCCCCGGTCCTCCCCTCGGCCAGCCAGACGCCCTTTCTCAAGGACGCCAGGGTCTTGTCATCGATGCGGCCCGCAACCTTGGCCACGTACGTCTTCGGCACCTTGTACTTCGGATGGGTCAGGAGGTTGGTCAGTTCCGCGTCGTTCGTCAGGATGATCAGGCCGGTCGTGTCCGCATCGAGCCGTCCGACACAGAAGACCCGCTTTCCGCCGGGCACAAGATCGACGGCTTTTGGCCGGCCCTGAGGATCGTCGCTGGTGCAAATGACCCCTTTGGGCTTGTTCAGCAGGAAATAGACGTGCTCCGACTTGCCGAGGCGGCGCCCGTCGACCGTGATGACATCGGTATCCGGGTCCGCGAAGGCCGGCAACTGGTCCACGACGCGCCCGTTGACGCGCACGGAGCCCTGGAGGATCAGCTCCTCGCATTCCCTGCGTGAAGCCACCCCGGCCGATGCCATCGCTTTTTGCAGTCGCTCTCTCATTGTTGATGGATGATGGATGATTGAGAAAAAGGTCCGCGTCCACTCCTCAATCACCCATTATCGATAATCCTTAATCAATTGTGGAGTTCTGCAAAACTCCACTCAATTCATATACACGATCACGACGCACAGAACGACCCAGAGCACAAAACCGATCTGGAAGGGCCGGTCGCGAAGAATCAGCTTCACCGGATCGGAATACAGGCCCTTCTGCGTCAACGCACTGAATCGAAAGATACAGTACAGCACGAACGGCGTCGTGTACACAAGATCATTCGTGCCGAACAGCTCCCGGGTTCGAAAATCCATCGCGTACAGGAGAAAACAGGCAACCGCCAGCACACTGCTGACATCGAGCATATGAGCAAGCAGCTCAGGCGTGTATTCGCCGAGCGTCTTGCGGAAGGCTTCACTGTTCTCCTGGAGCTGGGCGATCTCGCCCCGGCGCTTGCTGAACGCCATGAACAGCGTCAGGGCAAACGTGCAGATCACCAGCCACGGCGAGATGAACACGTCGATCACCACGGCGCCCGCCACCGCCCGCAGGCAAAAGCCCGCCGCGATCATTACGCAGTCCAGGATCATCACGTGCTTGAGGCCCAGCGAGTAGGGAACCATCAGTACAATGTACGCGAGAACGATCAATGCCAGTTGCCCGGAGAGGAAAAGGCTGCCCGTCAGCGCGGCTAAAGCACAGATGAGCGCGACGATTGAAGCGGCGGGCACGTTGACCCGGCCGGCGGCGATGGGCCGGTCCCGACGCTCCGGATGGATGCTGTCGGTCCTGCGGTCCATGATGTCGTTGAAAATGTAGATGGCGGAGGAGGCGAACGAGAAGCAGAAGAACGCCCCGACGGCCCGCGCCACAGCCCACAAGGTCTCCTCCGCCGGGCCGAACAGCCGCCGGCCGAAGATCAACGCGGCAAACACGAAAACGTTCTTGATCCAGTGGACCGGACGGAGAATTCGCAATAAATCCATTTTTGATTTACCATTTACGATTTACGATTTACCATTGACAGCCTGCAACTGGACAGAACAGACGCGCGTGCCGCCGCGTCTGTGCCCGGTGGCAAATCGTAAATCGTAAATCGCAAATTGTAAATTCAAAATGGTAAATCGTAAATGATAACAACTGTGGTTTTCGACCTCGACGACACCTTGTACGACGAGATCGACTTCTGTCGTAGCGGGTTCCAGGCGGGGGCGAAGTTCATCGCCACATTATCGGACAGGCACTCGCCGGACGACATCCTGGCAGCGATCTGGGACTGCTTCATCACGGGGGATCACGGCTCGACGTTCGACGCGGCCCTCAAGCGGCTCGGCATCCCGTACGACCCGAACATCATCAGCAAGCTCGTGGAGATCTACCGCACGCACAGACCGGCGCTCACCCTGCCTGCCGAAAGCCGAAAGATCCTCGACGCCGTCAAAGGCAAATACACATTGGCCCTCCTGACCGACGGCTACCTTCCCACGCAACGGCTGAAGGTCCAGGCGCTGGGCATCGAGCACGACTTCGCGGCCATCGTCTACACGGAGGAGCTGGGCCGGGATTGCTGGAAGCCGTCGCCGCGAGGCTTCGAGAGGTTGATCGAGTTGCTCAATGTCCGGCCGGAGCAGATGGCCTACGTCGCCGACAACGAAGCCAAGGACTTCATCGCCCCCAACCAACTGGGCATGCTCACGATCCAGCTTTTGCGTCCCCGAGGCCTGTACGGGCGGGTTACAAACCCGCCCCTACCGCATCCCCACGCCGCCCCGAAGCGAAAGATCGACACGCTCGATCAACTCATAAACATCCTCGCCGAGTCCTGATTCCATCGCTGCCATCCGGCGGGCCGCTGCCCCATCGTGGCAACAGGGGTGCGGCCGGGATGCGGTGGCGGCGCATAGCGGCCGTGTGGCGACAGTCCTTCTTTCGTCCCTTACAGGACTCGATTTACCCTTGGCCCCTGGTTCCCCAGCGATGAATCGCTGGGCTAGTCTCTGTCGTCCTGCGGACTTGGGCTGGCGCCCCAATGCTCTTGCGTCGGCCCCACCCGCCCCGTAGGGGCGAGCGACCATAGCCCACCGTTTCAACGGTGGGTACCGATGATAGCCCATCCTATAGCAAAGCCCCGCACCCAAATGGCCGCTCGTCGCAGGCCCGAAGCTATTCGCCTCGTTGCCACCCCACAACACGATCATTTGGGTGCGGGGCGACAGAGGTCCGTCCTTCCGCCGGGTGTGGTCGGAATCCGCCAGCAAAAGCCGGCCGCATCCGGCAACAGATTGGCCCTGCAAAATGCTGGCCTGCAACATCAGACGCAGGTACAATCTCTCGAAGACAGCATGGTGGTTGAATTGAGTCCTTCAGTGAAGGGGCACGGACATGGTTGCCGAGTGGTCGTGGACTTCGAATGGCATGATCGCCTTGTATATCGTTCTTGGCGTCGTTGTCGCGGGCGTGGCGGCGTGGTTCGTCATGCGCAGGACCCTCCGCACGCGGATCGACGTTCAGCGCCAATTACGCAAAGACCCGGACATCAGCGATTGGCTGGTCGTCTTCGGCTGGACCCCGAAGGTGCTCTACGTTCCGACGATGGCCGCCGCCGTGCTGGCCGCCGTCCTCATGTTCCTGAGCGAGTCCGGCTGGCCCATCGTCGCCGGCATCGATCCCAAGGTCGTCGGCGGATTCTGGTTCGCCATCTTTTTCGTCAATCTCCTCATCGAGGAGTACAACATCACAATCAAGCTATTGTTGATCGCGATTATAGGCACGGGCTTTCTGCTGTTGTGGCTGCACCTGCTCGGCTGGGTGCTCCCCTTCCTCCATCTCCTGACGCACCTGGCCTTCTCCATCAGCGGGATGGGCTACCTGCTGATCGCGATCATCGGGTTCCTGCTGCTCGCGATCGCGTGGGTGCATGGGCTCTTCTATTACGCGGCGATCACGCCGAACTGCCTCGACCTCCACGTGGGCCCCACGGAGGCGGGCGAGCAGGTCGGCCGCGAAGACTACAATACGAAGATCGATACGGGGGACTTCCTCGAACGGCTGCTCGGCTTCGGACGGATCAGCATCACGTTCAAGTCGAACACGCGGCCGCCGCTGACCATGCTCGTCTGGCGGGTGGAGAAGAAAGCGGAGATGCTGGAGCGAGTGCGGGCGAAGTTCGCCGTGGATCATCCCCAGGTGCCCAGGCCGCCCGCGAGCCCGCAGGAGATCGGCCCGGCTGCGGAGCCCCCGGCCGTGTAGTTCTACTGTCACCGATTTTCTGCGGTTGCCGAGCATGGAATGCCGATGGATGAGGTATGGATACCATGGAAGAGACAGGGATGTCGTTGTTGGAGCATTCGCAGGCGCGATTGTTGTTGGCAGA